>Ga0256405_10006719_pt1 | contig 18086 bp, 20 predicted proteins | sample RumenRJG_02DNA_FD_189096 | JGI IMG/M metagenome (GOLD analysis project Ga0256405, IMG submission 189096) | Bovine rumen microbial communities from Lethbridge, Alberta, Canada - RJG_02 | ecosystem: Host-associated > Mammals > Digestive system > Stomach > Rumen | place: Canada: Alberta... | reverse complement strand
ACTGGCATAATAGCCTTCCGAGGTGGTGAAAACCTTTACTTCGGCAAACCATTCTGTGGGATCATCAGCATTGCAGTAAAAATGAACGACCCAATCATCCCCATTATGGTCCTTACCGCTGAGAGCATTCCTTTTCAAGTTGTTGCTATCGACAGAACCATCCCCAGTTCCCCATGTAGGATCATCAAACAGATTGCTGACAGCTGCCTCCACGGACACATCAGAGCCATATGCTGACATAGGTTGGCTCAATAAGATATCCAATGTTTTATTCGAGGAGCAAGCAGTGCAGAATATCATGATGCAGAATATTGACAGCACCATAGCACGTATTTTTACTGGCTTAAAGCTTTTCATTTTATGATTCTCCACTTATCTTCTCTGATTTGAGAATACTATCAACGGTTGCCTTAGCAGCTTCAAAATCAGCACCTGTTTTTTCCCGATAATACTTGATTGCCTGCACATAATCTGAAGATGTGAAATTGCTCTTAATATACGTGAGAACTTCCTCATCACTACTATGGGATGTGACATTCTCATGTAATAGTACGCTTGTGGCGCTTTCCTCAGCAATATTTTCAGAAGGATAAGCACCGGACTCATCGCTATTTCTCTTTTTAGAAGAACTGGCCTTTGCAATCCTTGCAATCAGGGAAATTACAATGACAATACCCGCGATAATCAGTGCGGCTTTTAGAATGAACAACAGGAATGTACCAACTCCAGATAAAGCAGTTTTAAGTATGCCACCGAAAACTGAAACCAATAGGAACGAAATAAAGAAGCATTCCAAAATTTCTTTCAGTATGGCATTTCCGATATTGCCAAAATAAATGAAACGGAAGTATTTGTGTGATAGAACCCACAAAACTGGAGTGAGAACCAACACTATTATTGCACCAACATACCCCATTTTTATTCCTCCATCCATAATTCGATATTGCCATAAAAATAATACGATTTTTCCAATTATAAGTCAAGCACATCGAAAATATTATCGTTAATAGAATTACGATAAATAGAAGAGGAGGGCCAGACAATGGGGCGGGAAAAGCCAAACTTTGATATTCTGGGAAAAATAGACAAAGAGCGTATGTCTCGCGGGTGGACAGAATACATGTTGGCCGAATGCTCCGGTCTGACTCAATCTACCATCTCCACTTGGCGGCGAAAGAATCTCCAACCTAATGTTGCCTCTATCGAAAAAATATGTGGCGGTCTTGGCATAACACTGTCACAGTTTTTTAGCGATTCGGAACAGGATGATCTGACGGAGGAGCAGAAGAATATCCTTGTCTTATGGAGCAAGTTATCTCCCAAGCAGCGACGTGCTGTCGCCGAAATGATTCAGTCATTTGTTGATGAGTAATATCACGATTCTGATATATCAATGCCCGCATGACTTAGCGCTCATGCGGGCACTATCTTTTCTCTGTGTTGCTAGCGATTATCGCAATTCTATATGACTGATAGGATGCTTTGGACCATTTCCTTCCGATTCTGCATACGGCGGTGGCCAGCGGCCACGGTTGCGGAGCTCAGCGGCCGCTGTGCGGCCTAACGGCCATCCCAATATAGACGGCTAATTGAAGTAGTCCGGAAATTCTCCATAATGATGGTATCCGCAACAGCGGAAATCTACATTTTATGGAGGGTAATGTATGTTGGACTATAAAGACATCATTATCAAAGGTAAATTACACCTTCATTAAGAACACGATCCCGGTTGTTGCGGAAGATTTGGGGACCTCTGGCTACAACACCGCTGCTAACGAAGAACGCAACAAAGGCGCTTTCGTTATGGACGCGGAATCCATGGACATTAACAGACTTCTCTCACGCAGCCAAAGCCTGGCCCAGAGCAAGGGGAAAGGCGGTGACAAATAATGCTCACCGGAAAAGCCCTCTTTAACACGCTTCTGGCTGAACTGAATGAAATGGGTCTGCCCGGGATGTCTACCACACTGGACGAAATGTACCGGTCTCCAAACTTTCTTGAGCTTGATCCGCTAATGGCAATTGCCAATCTTGTGGAGCCGGAATACCAGAAGAAGATGAACAAACGCATTCAGAGCCGCCTGCGCGGCGCACATCTGCGAGGGTGTCCGCAGGAGCTTTCCAACTGCGTTGATTCAGCCGAGCGTGAGTACCTGCCCCGGGGGATTACCGAAACGCTGTCCACGCTGGACTTCATTGACTCTGGCCTGAACGTGTGTATCCTGGGTCCATCTGACAGCGGGAAGTCCTATCTGGCAAAGGCTATTGGCATTGTTGCCTGCAACAACTACAAGGTAGAGTACCACCACTGTGAGACCCTTCTGGAGGAACTGGTGGCACTCAAGGCGCAAGACTATTCGAAGTACCAGAAGCGGCTGAAGAAAACCTGTGGTGCAGCCCTACTCATCTTGGATGACTTCCTGCTGCACATAATTACCGATGAGCGTGAGGTGAAAATCCTTTTTGAGATGTTGGAGAAGCGATGCGAAATTAACCTGAGCACCATTATCTGCTCACAACGAGAACCGGCGAGTTGGGGTTCCATGATACTGAATGATGAGGTCTCTGCAAACGCAATCCTGAAGCGTGCCACAAAGCACTACACCGTGGTGATTAAACCTAAAATGACCACCTAATTACGGGTGGCCGCTGGTGACCGCACCGGTGGCTGCCGAGCGCCGCAGAATGCAGATTCCTTGCAAATCATGCATAAGCATCCTTTGGGCGGGGATATCTTATCACCTGTACAGCGAATACATGAGTATTTGCCCTCATACAGGTAGCGTCAAGATTCGGACCTGTTGACGGCATCGTATGTAAAAGGCAGGTGCGTAATATTGCACATCTGCCCAAATTGGCTCTTATATATTCACATTTGAAACAAAAAAACAAGTACCGAACCCCTGTATGTAATAGGTACGGTACTTGTTACTAAAGCTCAACTGCTCCGCCTATGTTGATCCGCTCACACTACCTGACACCTTTCCATTTTTCCAAGAACATCTGCGGCCAGCAATGCGTCAACCACCATCTCGCAAGTCACATGGAAAGGCAAATTATGAATCGTAGACTTTTCGACACAGGCCTTTTCTGCAATGGCAGACAACTCCTCACGGGTAATATCAGGGCATCCCAAATCCGAGAAGGTTGTCGGCAGGCCCACGCTGCGGCAAAAAGAGATGACTTCATTGAGCTCATCCATCGGAGCATTTTCGAGAACCAACTGCGTGATTGTGCAAAAGGCTACATTTTCACCGTGGTAGTTTTTCCGGAGAGCTGCAACGACAGTAAAGCCCTTCTGAATCCCATGCGCTGCCGCCAAACCTCCGCTTTCAAAACCGACACTAGAAAGATACGTATTTGTTTCGATGATATTTTCCAGTGCTTCCGTCACTACTTTGGCATCGACAGCCATTTTTGCCTTCAGGCCGTCTGCTTTTAAGTATTTCCAGCAGAGTGCGGCCAGCTCCGTTGCAGCGCGAGTCGGTTTTTCACCTAATTGATTATTGCTCCCGCTCTGGCGGCACGCACGCGCCTCAAACCAAGTTGCCATGGCATCTCCCATACCAGCTACAAGCAGCCGTACAGGTGCCTTGCTGATTACATCGGTATCTACGATTACCACATTGGGGCTGGCTTTCAAAAACAGATATTGATCGAACACGCCATCGTCGTCATACATGACACTCACTGAGGAACATGGTGCATCAGAGGAGCAGGCAGTTGGGATAATGGCATCAGGGAGCTCCGAAAAAAAGGAAATGCCTTTAACTGTATCTAGCACCTTTCCACCGCCAATTCCTATGACGCCGGTGATTCCCATGCGGACACACTTTTCTGCAAGCGCCCTGCATTTGGCCAAAGTGGGCTCTCCGGAAAAAACTTCGTATTCAATCACATAGCTGCTATCTGCAAACACAGTATCTAACAGTGCTTTGTATCTTCTACAGCCGCCTTCTGTTTGAACGATCATCAAATGGCTGCCCAACTCTGTGATATACCGATTCAGCTCTTTCAGAATATTTCTTCCTTGTACATATTTTGCGGGACTTTTTAGCATCTTGCTCATATACGAACCCTCACCCTTGTTGTTTAGACATTTTATTCATAAACGCGTGCCTGCCGCAGAAAGAAACCTGCTCATATTGCGTAACCGACACAACATGAGCAGGTTTCGTATTAGTTGTTTTCGCCGCAAAACGCGATTGCGTTACGAATCATCCTCAGCATGCCGTTAGACATCAGGTTATTGCCCTTAGCGGTCGTATGGCCGGGGCAGAGAACCGCAATACGACCCTTGCCACAATCATGTGCCCAGCCTGCAGGCTGAACGCCGCCCAGCTCAGAGGTGCTTCTTGCGAACACAGTCGTTTTGCCTTCGTCCAGGCCTTCAATCTGGAAGTGCTCATCAACCAGCTCTTCGAAATCCTCCACACCCTCAATGATGGGGTGATTGGTCTCCTTTAGGATCTCAACCTTCAGGGGACCCATCGCAGGATGACCAGCAAAACTGCCGTAAACGCCTGCAGTGACCACAGGGTGATCCTTGGGGATAAAGCACAGGCCGGAATGCACCACCAGCAGACCCATACCGCACTCTTTCACCCACTTGATCCACTGATACGTAAACGGGTTGTTCTCATACCAAGAAGGACGATCCTCGACAATGCCGCTGATGCCAAGCTTAAAAGTAACGATCAGGTCAGGCGGATTCATAACACTCAAAATAGATTCCACACTATCCATGACGCATACCTGCCATTTGGAACAGTCGAACACCTTCTCAATCACAGGCAAGATGGTTTCCTTCGGATGACCGAAGTCATCCACAAACACAAGAGCTGTGTGTTTCATGCTTATTCCCCCTTGTCGGTGCTGCAATATGCAACAGCATTCTTCAGTAGCTTCAGCATATTTTCGTTGCTGAGTGTATCAGGCAAATGGCCCATAGAAATGCCGACAGCACGGCCCTTACCAGCTTCCGTTACCCAAACAGCAGGTGTTTTTCCTGCAGCTTCAGAGCTGACATAGCCAATGACATCAACCTTTTCGGGAGCCGCAAACTTCACATCCAGTTGTTCATCCCTGGAAGTAAACTCCTTCACGCCCTCCAGAACAGGGTGTACACATTCCGGTGTAAAAGTGACATCAGCAAATGTGCCAAACGGATTGGTGTTCGGAATCCGGCCGAACAAGAGATTACTCTTAAATACAGGTGTGTTTTCGCCTGCATCCGCCTTGCCCTTCAGGACAGCGGTATAGAGCGGATGATTGTCAGGAAGATTCAGTACACCGGCATGCACCGCAATATAACCGCAGCCATCCTTTGTGACGAAATCGGCCAGCTTATATGTCATGGGGTCTTCATAGATATTGGGGGTCTCCAGTCTCCAGTTATCCCGAGAATCCTTGAAAGAAACGATCAGGTCGGGTGCGGAGATCATGCAGCAGACATCTGCAAAACTTTTCAATACAACGACACTCCACTCATTCGCATCAAACATTCCGGAGATCACATCTCTGTAACGCTTATAGGAATGCAGAAGGTCATCGGCAATCACATATGCAATTCTTTTCATAGTTGCTTATTACCCCATCCGCACGTTCTTGAAATCCTTGACGCAACCGGAGATTGCCTTTTCAACAGGGATACGTTCAATGCTGGAAGCTCCGAAGTAGCCGTCAATGCCAGTGGTATGATCCAGAACATACTGGAAGTCCTCGGGCGTAGCAACGCTGCCGCCGTGAGCAATGACGATGATATCATCTCGGACTGCACGGACTGCATCACTGATGCGCTGCATAAAGGCGCAGGAGTCCTCCAGAGACAGGACAGCCTTGCGGTCCACGCCGTTTGTACCACCCACGGTCATAGCGAGGTGAATGGTAATGATGTCGGCGCCGGCCTTTGCCATGGCAACGGCCTCTTCTTCGTTCCAGCAGTAGGGAGTTGTCAGCATGCCTTCCTCATGGGCGATGCGGATCATCTCCACTTCCTTCTCGGGCTTAAAGCCGGTGCTTCTAAGTCTGTCACCAACCTTGCCGTCATAGGCGTTGATATTGGGGAAATTCTGTACGCCGGAAAAGCCCATTTCTGCCAGCTCACGGATGTAGCTGCGCATATCCCGGAACGGATCGTGTGCAAACACAGCGGCGATCACGGGGACATTGCCAGCAGCGGGCAGAATCTCATGACCCAGGTTGGTCACGATGGTATTGGCATCACCCACAGGCAGCAGGCCGATATTGGAGGGCAGGCCGTGCATACGGAAATAACCAGTACTGTAGCAGATGATCAGATCTGCACCACCGAGGCGCTCTGCCTTGGCGCTGAGGCCAACGCCTGCGCCGCAGCCGATGATGGGGATCTTCTTATCGATCTGCTCTCTGAGATTCTTCAGGATCTCTTCTCTGTTAATTCGCATGGTTTATTCTCCTTACTTAGTCAAAATTTTGTTCATCGCGTCTGCGATTCTATCTGCGAATTCGGTGGAATTCAGATGAGCATCCACCTCAACGATCTCACCGTTGGTGAAGTTCTTTCGGATCGCTTCAAAAAGCTTCTCGTCGTTTTCGGGATTTCTCAAGGGGCCGCCCTCTTTATCCGCGTCAGACAGGCCCTGCAGAGGCAGAAACACCTTAACCGGAGTTATACCCGCATTGAGCTTTTTGGAGATCTCCTCACCGATGTAATTGCACTCTTCACCGGTGCTTCTGACAAACATTGCATTCTCGTTGTGATAGAAATACTGTCTATCCTGATATCTTTCCGGCAGGTTGTCAAAGGGGCGCACCATCTGCACCATGTCGACTCCACCAGGTGCCAGAATGTAAGGAATTGCAGACACAGAGGGGCCGTCCAAACGATTTGGGATCGGGCGGTTATACACACCCACACGATCCTGCACGAACTCACTCAGAGTGATCTCAATCATACCATCGAAAAAGCCCTGCTTCACAAGCTTTTCAATAATAGCGCCGGCAATGCCGTTGGCGTGGAACGCATATACTTCATAGCCCTGTGCTTCCAGCTGACTGCGGATCCGGCTGACGCAGGGAGTTGTAACGCCCCACATGGAAATACCAATTTTTTTGCGGCCGGGAGCAGCTTCAAAATGCTTTTCAGACTCAGAATTGGCCATGCCCACGATGGCGCCAGCCGCTTTATCCATAACAGAGAGAATGATAGCATTATCGCCGGATACATCCACCACAGAATTCATTAACACGGTATCGCCCAAGTCACGGAAGGCCCGGTGTGTGGCGCCGGGAAGGTTCAGAATGGTGGAGATCAGGAACTTGGGGAAGCCAATCGGCAGCGCACGCATGACCTCAGAGATCATAAAGGTACCCTGTCCACCGCCCATACCGATGATGCCGTCGATATCTCCGGTTTCCTGAAGCTCACAGACAGTCTTAACTGCACCGGCTGCCATAACGGAAAGCTTCTCGGACTTAGTCAGCTCACAGTTCTCCTCGTGAAGGAAATCCCGTCCGCCAGCCATTGCGATTCTGTCACTGGTGATATCCGGTGTAAAGGCGGGCTTTCCATAGGTGCTGATATCGATAGAAATAGTTTCGGCACCATACTCCTTCAGCTTGCCGATCAGATACAGGTACTCCATTCCCTTCGTATCCATGGAGCCGATTACAGCAATTTTTTTCATATGCGCACCTCAGTTGTAAATGATGCTGGGCAGCCAGGTGGACAGTCCAGGGAACAGAATCAAGAGGAAATCAACAACGAACAACACAATGATAAACGGTGTCACAGCCTTACACAGCTTGCCAAATGTAATATCCGACATACCCTTCAACACAAACAGAACCATGCCGACAGGGGGCGTGATGACACCAATCATCAGGGTGAAGTTGAACACCAGGCCAAACTGGACCGGGTCAATGCCGAGAGCAACAGCTGCCGGAAACAGAACAGGAGTAACGATCATAATCGTGGCGTTATTGTCCATAACGCAGCCGCAGATAATCAGCAAGATTGCCATCAGAACCATGGCAATCAAAGGACTGGAAATGTTCTGCAGCAGGAGATCCGCAATCCTCTTCGGCACCTGCTCAATGGTCAGGATATATCCGAAGAACTTTGTGGCCAGAACAATGAACAGAACGGAGGTCATCAGTTCCACGGTTTCCTTTACCATGTTGGGGATATCTTTTATCTTCAGGTCTCTGCTCAACAGACCGAGAATGATGGCATACACGCCTGCGACCACTGCAGACTCAGAAGGCGTAACCACACCGGTATAGATACAGTACAGCATAATCACCGGGGTCAGCAGTGCAAAGAAAGCATTCTTGAAGCTGGCCGTCCAAACCTTCAGGGGAGGTAACGGCTCACTGGGATACCCTCTCTTCTTCGCAATCAGGTAAACCAGCACCATCATGGCGATACAGGAAATCAAACCAGGGATCACGCCAGCCATAAACAGCTTACCAGTGGAAATACCTGTCATGACAGCAAACATGACCATAGGCACGCTGGGCGGAATGATAGGGCCAAGGACCGAAGAAGCGCCCGTAACAGCCAGAGAGAAATCATCGTCATAGCCTTCATTGCGCATTGCCTCGAGCTCGATCTTGCCAAGGCCGCCCGCATCGCCCAGTGCGGTACCGCTCATACCAGCAAAGATCAAGCTTGCGATGATATTTGCGTGACCCAAACCGCCAGGTAACCAGCAGACCAGTTTTTTCGAGAAATCAAAGATTTTATTTGTGACGCCGCCGTTATTCATGAGGTTACCTGCAAAGATGAAGAAACCCATCGACAGCAGCGTTGCAGACATAGGTGCGAAAATGGACTGTGTCATGGCTCCCATGAAGCTCATGTCAAAAATCCACATATAAATTGCGGAGGAACAAAGAAGTGCAATTGCAACAGGGATACCCAAAGCCATCAAGGCAAAAAACATCACAAACAGCCAGATAAAATTCATCTCGTTTTTGCCTCACTTTCCAAAATTAAAAATGGTGTCTTTATGGAAAATCATTAATACCTCATCGATAATATCCATGACGCAGTACAGAATGGAAATCACATAGGCAACCGGTGCGATTGCAAATACCCGGCCTTTATACAGTGCGAATGTACCGAAGCGGGCATTCCAGTTCTGCTTACAGATCAGAATGCCAGCCTTAATCATTGACACGCTGACCATGATAAAAACAATGTCAGCAGCGATATTAATGAGATGCTGGACCGTGGGAGGAAACTGATTGTACAGGCCATCTACGCGGATGTGCTTCTTCGTGCGAATGCCGTACCCGATGCCGAGGAAAGAGATCACGAACTGCAGCATGGTAGAAAATTCGTCTGTCCACGTAAACTGACGCCCCAATACAAATCGGCTGAACACTTCAAGGATAATTACGATAAATGCAATAAAAAACAAAACGGAAAGTACGAAAATTTCCAGTTTTTTATAAAGATCTGCTGCTTTTCGAAGAATTTTCATACATTATACCTCTCTAACCGGCATATCGGTGTTAAGGCGGTACCGATACCTGATTGATATGGGCAGAACTGCCTCTCTTTCGGAGAGGCAGTTCCTCATTAGATTATTCTGCCATTGCGCGGATCTGTTCCCAGACGCCATCTCCCCACACAGAATCATATTCCTCATATGCAGATTCACAAGCTGCATAGAAATCAGTCAAGTCGATGGTGCTGCAAGTAATGGTCTCTTCCAAGAAGGCTTCCTTTTCCTTCTCAGCATTTCGAGCGAGCTCATTATACTCACTGGTGACCTCAGCGATAACCTCAGACAGGATCTGATACTGGTTATCAGACAGCTTAGCCTTGGACTCATTGTTCATGAACAGAGTGATGGTCTGAATCTGATGGTTCGTGTAAATCATGTAAGGAGCAACCTCATAGAAGGCCTGCGTCACGATCTGCTCAGCACCGTTTTCCAGACCGGAAACAGTACCATTCTGGCAGGCCGTATAGGTCTCAGAGCCGGGCAGGGGAACAGCTACTGCACCAATTGCGTTCACGAAGGCGATGGGCATCTCCTGATTGGGCACGCGCATTTTCAGACCCTGCAGGTCAGCCAGGGAGGTGACCTCTTTGTTAGTGATCATCTGACGGCTGGCGGTATAAACCTCACCGAGGTAAGTAATACCAGCAGCTTTTTCCAGATCGCTCAGAATACCCTTATACAGGTCGGACACCATAAACTTCTTGTAGTGATCCCAATTCTTAAACATAAAGAATGCGCTGACAACACCCTGCTCGGGGTTGTAGGAATCATATTCAGAAAGGGCCTCCAGGTTGATATCCACATCGCCGCCAAGCAGCATCATGGAGCGCTCGTTGGTGGAACCCAGCTGGTTAGAGGGGAAATGCTCAATAATGATAGAGCCGTTGCTCTTTTCCTTCACGCGGGCGGCAATCTCATCACCGCACTTAGTGATAACATGGTCGATGCCGTAGCCGCTGGCCATCTTCAAGGTAACCGTTTTTTCAGCTGCGGGCTCAGTAGTCTGATTTTCAGTGGGCTGCTGGGAAGGGGTTTTGCTGCCACCGCATGCGGCAAGAGACAGTGCCATGGCAAGTGCCAGAGCGAACGCTGTGATCTTTTTCATATCGGTTCTCCTTTGTGTTATTTATTTTTTGGGGGTATTTACTTAAAGAGCTTGTTTAAGCGCTGCATATCAGCCAGCTGCTTGGGGGTGTAGCTCTCGCCCATGTCCTGAATGCTGTTGATGCGCTGGACGTACTTGTCCTCCAGGGGACCCATCTCGGCAGACTTGATGTTATCGATAACATGCTCCATGGCGCGGACGCCCATGGTATGAGAGTGAATATCCTCGAAGGAGAGAATGTAGCGAACAACCATCTGAACCATGGACAGATCCAGTTCGTCAGCCAGATCATACAGACAGTTAAGCTTGGTTGCGAACATGTTCAGCTTGGGATCGTCGGCTTCCAAGAAGGGCTTCAGAGCTTCGCGGTTCTTAAACACCAGGCCGGGAGTATTCTGGCCAAGGCTTGCACCCACGATCACGCCCACATCATGTGCCTTACAGGCAGGGACCAGTCTGTCGAACATCCATCTACTCAGAAGGCTGATGCCACCGGCGACCAGAACCGCATCAAGGCGGCCGGTGTTGGCAACGCTGGCCAGAGCATCACAATCCCAAGAGGATGCGCCGATGTATTTAACAACACCCTGCTTCTTCAGTTCTTCCAGAACAGTCAGGCCAACGCTGTCGCCGGTCTCATAGTTGGTGTTCCAGGTGCGCTCAATTTCATGTAACATCAGCATATCCAGAGTATCAACACGCATGACCCACATGGAGTGCTTGATGGTACGGATAATCTCCTCGGGATCGAAATAGGCGGCAGCAATCTTTTCTGCGGGCAGGTCTCTCAGGATACCTCCCTGGAAGTGGCCGACCTTTGCGCAGATGATAGGCTTATCTGCGCCAGGATGGCGCTGCAGGGCACGACCCACGATGGCTTCGCTCTCACCACCGCCGTACAGTTGAGCGGTATCGATGAAGTTGATGCCCTTGCTGATGCCGTAATCGATGATAGCATCAGCCTCTGCGGGTTTCACGCCAAACTGGCCGGTAAATTGGAAGCCGCCCATACCCAGTGCGGACACTTCATAGCCAGTTCTGCCAAGTCTTCTGTTAATCATTTTTAACACTCCTTTTTTGTCCTTTTTTATTTTTAGGTTGTTTTGTTCAATCTGTTAAAATATCTCCGTCTCCTCTGGTTATACAGAGATTATCAAGGCGGCACAGGCCGCCCAGCCGCGCCTTAAAAGCTACACAGCGTGTGAAATTCTTGGTCTCAACAAAGCAGTGATGCGTTCCACGCTTTGTAATCACCATATCTCCGGGATTCACCTCATAAACAGTGTCGTTATCCCAGACATAGCCGCCACCGCAAGCGACAATCCAATACTCATCAAAGTCATGAAAGTGATTTTCGAAAGTCGTCTTGGTCTTGCAGTCCATGGGGTCGCCAGGATTCTCCGGAAACAGAGAATTCTCGACCATAAAGTTGGAAACAACAGTCCATCCCACCCATTCGCCTGCAATCACATAGATCTCACAGCCGGATAGCCAGAAGCCGGGGAAAGTTTTAGTAGAAACCTTAAACTTGCCAACAGGCAACTGAATGTAATCGATAGGTGCATGTGCAGGCTTTGCGGAGCACAGGTCCCAGCTCTTGTCCTCGGCCTCAACCTTGACATAACCGGCATAGATAAAAACCGCTGCCTTCGAACAACCGGTGTCGATCTCTAAAGTTTCGCCCTCTTTGAGATAGTACTTCTTGTACAGTTTTACCTGAGACCACTCTGGTATCGCATCGCACTGGTAATTTCTAATAACAGGCATGCTCTCACTCCTTCTCTTTACTTTCTAATTGCTGAATGGCTTCCTTTGTTCCGGCCAACGCCGTCTTGCCGCCTTGAACGATGTAATGGAAATCAAAGTTCACAAAAATGATATTGACGCCGAGATTGAGCCAGTATTTAACAAAGCTTTCACTGTAGACTCCGGACACGCCGAAAAGTTTTCCGGACGCCTTGATGATCCTAGCAGCCTCTTCCAGTTTTTCCTTAACCTCTTCATCCTGAGGGGTATGCCACACGCTTTCAGTGTTCATACTAATGGAAAAATCATTGGGACCGATAATAAATCCACTGATGCCGTCTACCTTTACGATCTCTTCGAGCTCATCCAGTGCGCGGATATCCTCGAACTGTGCAAATGTCAGCAGAGCGCGGTCCGTATTTTTCAGGTATGCACTCTTGTCACCCAAACCATAATTCACTGCACGCCGGAGACCCATTCCCCTGATTCCATTGGGTGGATAATGTGTTGCCTTGGCCAACTTCTGCGCATCCTCCACAGAATTGACCATTGGAACGATAACGCCGTCTGCGCCCATATCCATAATGCTCTTTAGCAACATCGGATCATTTGCAGGTACTCTTACGATGCCCGCCGTGTCGGATGCCTTGCATGCCAGAAGGTGGTTCTGAATATCGGACCTGTCCAATGCGCAGTGCTCAGCATCAATCCAGATACAGTCAAACCCGCATTCGCCTAGCATTTCGGATACATAGGGCGTGTCCAGCGAAACATGAGTTCCGACCAGAATAGAACCGCTGTCGATTTGCTCCATAAGGTTTTCAGCACGAAACATATTCTTCACCGCCGTTTCTTATATAACATTATATTATCTTCTGTACTTTTGTATATACATCCATTAACGCCGCTTGTCAATCATTATATGACATTATATAACCAATTTCAGCTTTTTCTCCAAATAACCCCCACCTGATTCTGTGCAGAACGCTGAGAGATGTCGTATCATCCTTACATCGAAGCCCTGCGACGCCCTCTGGAAGAAAAAACACCTCCGAATCAGTGCCTTCGGCATACCGATTCAGAGGTGTTTATGCTGCTTTATGATGAATGCTTTCGTTTTTATTACGGATCCTGTTTCTTCAGTTCCATCTCTACCTCAAAAGAATACTTAGACGCCTCATAAGTAAGAATCAAGTACTGGATCAGTTCTCCACTCTCACTGTAGGCTTTTCTTTCAATCTGCAAGACGGGCCAGTTGTTCGGGAGATTTAAACACCGAGCATTGATGCCCTCTGCCCCAGTGGCTCGGATGATCTGCTTGCCCCTACCGAGCTTGATGCCAATCGGATTCTGGTAAATCGAGTAAATCGTATTCTCAGCAACGCTTTCCCGAGTGAAACACTGCGCGTATTTCTCGGGGATATACATTTCCGCACAGGAATACGGCACATCATTCACGTTGGCAACTCTGCAAAGGAACAGTGTATTTTTACCCAAGCCGTCCTGCACGTCTCTCTGGAGATTTTCGGGAGTGGGCATCATTTCGTACACAGGCACAGTCGTTGCGGTTTTAACATCCATGCTTTTCATAAGATCGGTGATCGCAGTAAGGCCCTTCAGTGGGTCGACCAAATTGGACCGGCGTACAAAGGTACCCTTACCTTGCTGGATGGTAACAAGCCCTTCGCTCTCCAGCAACTGCACCGCCTTTCTTACAGTAATAATGCTTACACCGAAGCGTTGGGTAAGTTGCTGGTGCGTGCCGATATTTCCGCGATTACCATAAACGTTTGACACGATCTCTTTCCGAAGTTCATTTGCGATCTGCTCATACATAGGGGTCGCAGAATTTTTATCAATCATATGCCTGCCTCAATTCATAATAAGATTATATAATCATCATATAACATTATAAATATTATCAGCAAGGCCCAATGATGTCAAGTCCTCATTTCTAAGGGTAATCAGGAAAACCATGGGGCAAAAATTTTTTTCGTATTATTGTGGTTCTCTATCAGTCATACAATTCGAGAAATGACACTGGCAATCCTAAAACCGTAATATTTTTAAGATTCTCTACCGGTCCGAGTGCCGAGACTTGACCCGCAACCTCATGACCCAGTCAAAGAGGCACATTTTGAAATGCTAAAAGAGCGGGATATTTGCAAAATATGCAGATCAAGAAAACATATAAAAAACATTTAGAACGCAATTTTTTACATTAAGCAGTTCTTCTCCACACTTGCCAATTCAGAGGCAATTCCTGCAGCAGTCTTAAATCCCGCTCTGAAAGCTTCAAGCGCAATGTCATCGCAGTATTCATCTGCACGATGTACATTACTCTCTATAGATGGATTCGGTGTGCAGGACGCATAGAGCCTACACATCCGCTTCATATGTCGGGTAATTTGAGGCAATCGCGAATTTCGGCAATATCGCTTCTAAACAGTGTTTCCCGCTCCAGCAGGGCTTTCTGAACAGCCAGCAGGAAAGCAAGATTGTCTCGAAGGATGGTTTGCGCTGTCCGGTAGAGTTCTTCCAGCTTGGCTGCGGCAAGTTTTTCGTTTTGGGCAATAATCGTTTCGGAGGCTGCCCGTTGGTCACATACGATACCTGAAAAGCCGCTGCCGCCAAAGGATTCGATCCACTGCCGCACATAGCCGATTGCCGTCTGGATATCCTCAGTCGTACCCATATCAAAGCGCGTATAGACCATTTCAACCCCTGCCTTACCTGCCAGGCTCTTAATTGCCAGATTCAAAAAATCTGCCTCTGTTGAAATCTCCTTGTCGCAATAATACTGTGTCATACCTTGCTTGTAGCCGTTCTTGCGCAGCGTCACAAGAGACACGCTGCCGGGCTTCAGCACTTCGGCCGCGACCACATGAGCAGCCTCGTGGAGTGCAATCTGCTCGATATCGGGATTCTTCTCGCCATCGTCCTTCTTGAGTTGATAGACAGTCTGCAGGATGGCATCAGCTAAATCAGCCTTACCGATTTTCTCCGCTCCCCGATAGCAGCTATTGATGGAAGCCACATTCATGACCGTTTCCAGTGCCGCACAGCTGGTGTGATTCCCCATAGCCCTTACAATATCGGAGATCACCACATCATTCTCCAAGGGCTTGTCCTTCAGGTAATATGCGGCAATGCGATTGGCGGTTTCCCCTTTGGGTGGCTCCAGATTGATCAAATAATCGAAGCGCCCGGGGCGAAGCAGAGATTGCGGGATGCAGGAAGTCGTATTCGCGGTGGCAATCACAAACACATCGGCATCCTTCACGTCATCAATTCCGCTCTGCAAGGCAGCCCATTGAGGGCCGTAGGGGGAGGGCGAATCCGCATAGAGGTTGATATCCTCAAGAAGCAATACGGAGGGAGCTGACTGTTTGGCAAGAAGAAAAGCTTCCCTGAGAGCGTCAAGGAAGCTTTCTCCATCGGAGTTTTTATGGAATACGGTGCAGTTCCTTCCGGATTCCTCCATAAAAGTAGCGGCCATCAGACTTTTTCCGAGGCCGGGTTCTGACACCATCAATAATCCGTGGGGAATGGCGGCACCTCTCGCCTCATACGCACTGCGATGGCTCAGAATATCCAGTATCTGACGCAGAATGTTTTTCGTGGCTTCGTAGCCAATGACTCTTTGATCCAACAGATCCATTTTGATCATCCCTCCAAATTACTTGTGAAAGTGCTTTGAGATTGCGGCAGATGATTTCCGCATATGTAGTTTTGATACCACATATCAACATAGTTATGCAGCAAGGACAATTCATCATAGATAAAAAAATTACTGCCATCTCTCCAATTGGTGGTTGAGACGGCAATATGAATGTGAACATGATCCGTATTCGTGTGGACACCGAAGAAGGAGATATAGCCTCGCTCAAAATAAAATCCTGCCACTTTTGTTGCCAGCCAGAATGCCAGGATGGGATCCTGCACTTCTTCGTCGCCGAAGGAGATGACACGGTGCTGCATGAGGCTGCCTTGCTTCGGAAATAACTCAAGTTGATGGTTAAAAAGATCGAATGCACGTTCCCATGCCCCCGGTTGATCCGCCAGTATAATGTCAGGCATGGCTCCAACCAAATGCCGACATGACCCGGCAGGATACTCGGTTGCGTTTGGCTTGGCGATATAGCGCAACAGGTTTTTCATATCCTGCGGAAAGGCATAGGGACAGGCATCGGTATACTTCTGGTTGATGGATTCAATTACAAACATGATTGATAGATGCTCCTTTCTAACGACTCCAGGTCAATGTTACACCCTTGCTCCCGGACGGCCTTCTTTACTTCCTGAAACGCTGCTGCAACCATGATGTGTTCCCTGAAATATTTCTGTCTCGTTTGTCTGCTGACAAAGTCGGCATTTGCCAGAACCTTTTCCCGGATCAGTTCACTGACAGGAATATTTTCCGCAGCAGCTTGTCCTTGAATGGCTGTCGCTTCTGATACGGACAAACGGAACGACATGGTTTTCTCTTTTTGCTCTGTGCTCGTTTTCATACATATTTCTCCTTGTCATGATGATTCAGAAATGCAGATACAGTAATAGCTAATCGTTATTGTTTATCTTGTCAGTAAGATTTCCATAACTTTATTTATTTTCTTTTTTAGCTGTTTTCTTCGCTATATATTATTATAATAACAGGATATATAGCGCTGTATTACATTTCCCGATTATCATAATGTTTGCAGGGTGTGTATAACTTTACATCATGCATCAAAGCGTATGTTTGATTTTGAAACGTTATCTAACATTACAATAATGTTTGCAAAGGATTTCCGTATTTCGGTTTGAAGTTTGCTCTATGAAATGCCGGGAATATAAAAACTGCACGGCATCACACCGTGCAGTTCAAATTGATGGGTTTTTACCAACCGGCAGCCTTCATCCGGGATTCGGTAATAATATACTCTTGAACAGCCCGCCTGGGGATTTTCCAAACGCGGCCGATCCGCATTGCCTTGAGTTTTCCGGATTTCAGTATCTTATAGATCGTATTCATCCCGCATCCCAGCAGTTCCGCTGCTTCCTGGGGGGTGATCAGGGTATCGTAATAATCAAACATCATGCCTTGTCTCCTTTTTGTAATTTATTGTAATGTTACTGAACCAGCAATAACCCACTGGAGCGAACATTACTGGAGAATGCAACCAAAAATGCAAGGAAAAAGCCACCGCCTGCAAAAAAGCAGGCGGTGGCTTCATACATATCAAGCGCTTTTTCTGAGTAATTGTCGTAAGTTTGTCGTAAATTCATCGATTCACTTCCGAAAAACCCAGCGGTTTCAGTGCTTTGCGGCTATCTCTTAGTACATGCCGCCCCTCATGACCCGCTAAAACAGGGGGTTCCACGCTACTCTGCGTAACTGTACATATCCCTGTATTTGCAAGCGGTCCGGGATTTTCCTCGGAAATCCTGAATTTTCAAAATCCACCTAAATCTACGCAAGTCTGCATAGCTTTCGGCGCAAATGGTGTAGAAATTGGTGTATAACCGGCAACTTGGTATATTCCGCATTTTCCGGACAAAGTCAAAGGTTTTCGGCTGCCTGGTCGAAGGCACGCTTTACGACATTGTAGTCCGTATGGGTGTAAACATCCAGCGTCACACTGGCGTTGGAATGTCCCATGAGATACTGAAGACTTTTGATGTCGATGCCGGCCTGCTGCATATTGGTGCAGAAGGTGTGGCGCAGCACATGAGGGGTCACCTTGGGGAAATCTCCG
>Ga0256405_10006718_pt1 | contig 18087 bp, 17 predicted proteins | sample RumenRJG_02DNA_FD_189096 | JGI IMG/M metagenome (GOLD analysis project Ga0256405, IMG submission 189096) | Bovine rumen microbial communities from Lethbridge, Alberta, Canada - RJG_02 | ecosystem: Host-associated > Mammals > Digestive system > Stomach > Rumen | place: Canada: Alberta... | reverse complement strand
GGGGATCTTGATTCCGAAGACCCTCTCGAACTCCATGAGAAGCTCAACAGTGTCAAGAGAATCAGCGCCAAGATCATTGGTGAAGCTGGCGGGCTCGGTAACTACGGACTCCTCAACGCCGAGTTTGTCAACGATGATGTCCTTTACCTTTTTTACGATTTCTTCGTAAGTCATAATACTGTTGTTTTGGTTTATATGGATTTTAGTTATAATCCGCAAAAGTTCTGCAAATTAAATAAAAAAAAACGAGGAAAGAAAATATTGGGGCAAAAACTTGACTACCGGCTCAGTTTGAGCCATATGCGCAGTCCGTTAAGGGAATTGACAAAATAGAAGATGTACTTGACAAGCATGACCATGGTATAGCTCGTCGCCTCAGGACTCACGAGACGGTTCGTCCAAAGCAGGATAGAGAAGATATTCACCAGGATCCAGACATACCACTGCTCCGCAAAAGCGAAAGACATAAGCACCTGCCCGAGGATATTCAAGACCACCACGCTGGCATCCAGCAGAATCTTGGCATTATCCACACCATCGATGGCTCCCGCGCGGAGCTGAGCCGCATCAACGGCACGCAAGATAAAGAATGCGACCGTGGTCCCGACCACGAAGGCACCCAGCACATATGACCACTGCATCCCCGTGAGCCTGCTGGCCTTTACCTTGGCCTCCTCGCTGCGCCCGTCCTCCCCTTCTATGCGGTCCCCCGCTCCACGCTTCCTCCACTGCCAGAAACCAATGAACTGCATAGGCAGGAAATAGAACGCGTGCAAGGCAAAGGTCCCCATGATCCCGCTGTCCAGGTAAACGATGGAGCAACACACCACATCGATCAGTCCGAACAAGAAAGTCCATATGCTTCCGTTCGCACTCAGGACCGTATTGGTCACCCCCGTGATTGCCGCCAGGGTCGCGATGACCTGCATCAGGAGCCGCGTCTGCGGATCCTGTACCTCATGGACGAAACTATAAATGGCTATGGCAACCATGCCGGCAAGCAGGATGGCGCTGAACCAGAAATTGAATTTCTTTTCGTTTTTCATAATTCGGAAATATCAGCTGCCCAGGTGTTCGAGTATCCTTTTGGCAAGGACAGGCCCTACCTGGGCGGAAAGGTCCTCCAGGGATGCAGCAGCGATGCGTGCAACCGACCCGTAATGCATGATCAGGCGCTGCTCCGTCTGCTCGCCGACCCCCTTGACCTCCCTGAGGGCACTCTGGATGAAATTCTTGCTGCGCAGGCTCCTGTGGAATGTGATTCCGAATCGGTGAGCCTCGTCGCGGATGTGCTGGAGGAGCTTCAGGGCCCTAGAATTCCTGTCGATGAAAAGCGGGTATGGGTCCCCGACCCGGATCACTTCCTCCAGGCGCTTGGCCAAGCCTACGACCGTGAGCTTCTCGGTAAGGCCGAGCTCGGACAGGGCCTGATAGGCAAAGTCCAGCTGTCCCTTGCCGCCATCTATGACCACCAGCTGCGGAAGGTCGTCAGGAGCCTCCTCGAGCATACGTGAATACCTCCGCCCGACAACTTCTTTCATAGAGGCAAAGTCATTCGCCCCTACCACAGTCTTTATCTTGAACTTGCGATAGTCCTTCTTCGAAGGTTCACCGTTCCTGAAGACAACGCAGGACGCCACCGGATTGGTCCCCTGGATATTAGAGTTGTCAAAACACTCCATATGCACGGGCAGTTCCTTCATCCCGAGAAGCTTGCGCAATTCTTCGAGCACCGCAGCACGGTACTCGTCCGGATTGGTGTGCTCCCTGATCTTCAAGGAACCGGACTGGAACTCCTTCGCATTCTTCATGCTTAGGGAGAGCAGGGCGAGCTTGTCCCCGCGCACCGGGACCTTGAATTCGACCCCATCTATCTCCACATCAGGAAGAAATGGCACTATGACCTCCTTCGCAAGGTCTCCGAACTGTGCCTCAACCTCACCGATGAAAGTGCTCAGGACGGATTCCTGCGGTTCCTCAATCGCCAGCTTGAACGCCAGGTTCAGGGACTGCACTATAGCCCCGCCGCGGACCCTGGAGAAATTACCGAAGGCCTCTGAAGCATCGCATACCAGCGAAAAGACATCCAGGTCCCTGTCTGAACCGGATGTAACTATAGACTTGGAATAGTGCTTCTGCAGAGCATCGATACGGTTCTTGCACTCCTGGGCCTTCTCGAAATCAAGCGCGTCCGAAGCCTCTTTCATCATAGCCTTGTACTTCTGGATGACCTCACCGACTCCGCCCTTGAGCACCCGCGATATCTCATCGATATATGAAGCATAGGACTCCCTTGTCTCAGCTCCGGTGCACGGCGCCTTGCAGCGCCCAAGATGCCACTCAAGGCAGGGCCTGAAGCGCCCCTGGAGGACGCTCTGGGAAGTCAGTTTGTGCTTGCAGGTCCTCAGGGGCCAGTTCTCATGGATGAAATCCACCAGGGAATGGGCATATGAAGCGCTGCTGTAAGGCCCGAAATACTGTGCGGAACCTCTCTGCAGCCGCCTGGTGGTGTAAACCCTGGGGTACTCTTCGCGAGTTACGCATATCCAAGGGTAAGTCTTGGAGTCCTTCAGGAGGATATTGTATCTCGGCTTGTAATGCTTGATAAGGTTGTTTTCCAGCAGAAGGGCATCAGCCTCGCTCGCCACGACGGCGTACTGGGCGTCAGCGATCCTGGACACCAGAACCCGTGTCTTCGTGTTCAGGCGTGAAGGATCCACAAAGTACTGGGCAACCCTCTTATGGAGATCCTTCGCCTTGCCGACATATATGACATTTCCCGCCTCGTCATAATAGCGGTAAACGCCCGGCGAATGCGGGAAAAGCGCGATTTTCTCCTTGACAGTCACTACTTGCCCAGGTATTTTGCGATGGTCTGCGGGATTTCCTTACCACGGAGATCCCTCTTGAGGATGGTCCCGTCCGGGCCGAAGAGGATGATGTGCGGAATCCCGTCTATGCCATAAAGGTCTGTCGGGATCTTCTGGGCATTTATGATCTGGTTCCATGAAATGCCAAGTTCCGCGGCGGCCTTCTTGGTGTCAGCAGGCTCATCCCAGACCGCTACGCTGAGCATGTCGAAGGATTTACCGTGGAAACGGGCATATGTATCCTTAAGGTTCGGCATCTCGGCCCTGCAGGGGCCGCACCATGAAGCCCAGAAATCCACCAGGATATATTTGCCCTTGCCCACATAATCGGACAGCTTCACAGTGGATTTCCCCGGATTTGACGGATCCTGGACAATGGTGAAGTCGATGAACTTGCTGCCCTCAGCTGTCGAAAGCTTGCTCTTGAGCCCTTCCTTCAGTTCCTTGACCGTGCCGGTCTGCTGAAGCGATTCGGAGAGGGTGTTGATAATGGAATCTACCTGTGCGGGGCCGAGTCCCAGGGACGACTGGAGGGACTGGAGAGGTATCAGGCCAAGGACATTGTCCTTGTTCTCATCCAGGGTCTTGAGCATCATGCTGCGATACTCCGCAGTCGCCTTGTCGTTGAGTTCCTGCTCCCTTTCAGCCTGCTCGCTTGCGGAGAAGCTCGATGCTGACTGGGAGACCCTGGCCATCTCAGCCTCGTACCTTTCCCAGAACGCATTCTCTTCATTCACATATGCGTAGAACTTGTCGTTCACGGATGTCTCCGGAGAGGCTGATTTTACTGCGCTTTCTGTGGGATCGGAAGACAGGACGGCGCTCAGGACGGTCCCGTCGGAGACGAAGGGAACCTGCTGGCTGCCGGCCATGATGACTCCGAGCCTGGTCAGGTCAACGGGAAGGTCCACGGAAAATGCCCCGCCGGTAACAGTGAGGACTGTGTCCATCACATCGCCCAGCATGACTTCAACCTCTGACAGGTCAAGTCCTTTCAGGCTGCCTTTAAGGGTAGTGGAGTCCTTTGATTTCTGCTGGCAGGACAGCAGGACGGCTGCGGCTGCCAGGATAACGATTATCTTTTTCATTTTTCAAAACTTTCTATGAACTCTTCGAGGGTGCGGTTCTCGCGGGCACGCGCCTGATACTGAAGCATGAGACCCTTGAGTTCCTCCCATTTCCCGTCCTGCTTTGCCTGGTCACGATGACGCATGCAGTAAAGGTAAAGCGGCTGCATCCTCACACGGTCCACACGCTTGAGTATCTCTTCGTCTTCGGCAAGGGAACTGGCTTCATCCAGAAGATCAAACGCCTTCTGGTTGAACTCGTCGCTGTAGATCTCATGGTCCTCCCTGATATAGATGCCATAGTGGACATCCGGTTTAACAAGTCCCTGGCACAGGTTGTAATAGTCCTGGACCCTTGGAGCCGCCTTCCCGTAATATCCGTTTATGAAGATGGTCGCAAGTGAATCCACATCCTGCTTCGGATCCCACAGGAGCTGGTTGACAACCCAGGACTTCATTTCCTCGAATTCAGCCCCTACGGTCTGATACTGGGCCTCCTCGAAAATGCCGATCGCCTTGTTCTCCCGGAAGGCCTCGATATTCGGGCCAAGGACCTGGAAATTAGGCCAGGGAGCCAGATACTGGGCATAATCTACTATGTAATCCCATATGAACAGGTGGGGCGCAATTCCGGCCCATTCCCTCAGCTCCTTCATGAACGCTTCATTCTGCGGACATCCGGCAGTAAGGGGATGCGCGTAGCAGCACTCTATGCTGCAGAGGCGGATCACCACGTTGTCACGGGGTACGATGCCTACCGGTGGCTTGCGGGAATACCTGTACGCAAAGGTCCCGATATATTTGTCCGGGAACTCATCCTTCAAGGCATCCGCGACCTGGTTGACAAACCATACTATCAGGCCGGAATGGCCACCGTACTGCTGCTCTACGGCCTTGCACTTGTCACACTCGCAGAAGAATTCGTTGTCGTTCTGAGACAGGCTGTAGATACGGTAGCCCGGCAGCTCGCGCATCTTCTGGGCCAGGCGCTGCTTGCACAGTTCCAGGACATCCGGATTAGTAAGGCAGAGCTGGGAATTCGTCTGCCTCTTTCCGTCCCTGAAGCTGAAATACTCCGGATGGGTCTTGAAGAATTCCTTTTCCGGAACCAGGTATCCCATTGTGTGGGCTCCCCAGTAACCTTCTTCCCCACCATATTCATTGTCAACAGGACCACGCATATTCTCCTTGACATGCGCACCCCACACGAATTCTCCAGCCGTCAGGCGGTAGTTGTGGAAACGAAGTTGGATCGCAGGCTTTTCATTGTGGTCCAGGCGGGGCATCTTCCATGCCTTCATCATGGGCACCTCGGTACATTGCGGGGTAAACCAGTGGACACCGAGTTCCTTCTCAAGGAAGGTGAAAACCCCGTACATCGTACCCCTCCGGGATCCTCCCCATATGAGCAGGTCACGTCCTACGGTACGATAGGTAAAGCTCTCGTCTTCAGGGTCCGGCTGCGCAGCCCCGGAAAGTTCCGCGACTTTCGGATTGTACCCGATGAATATCCTGCGTCCGTCTGCGTTGAGGTCATCAGTGATGGGAAGCTCCGCCCCGCCGATCTGCTTTAAGTAATCCTGGAGTTCTTTTGCAGCAGTCTGCTCGGAGACCGAGGCGTCGCTGGAAACAACTATCTTATAGTCGCTTTTGCCATTGCGGAAAAGACTGCCGGAAGAACATCCGGTCGAAATGAAAGCGATCGCCGATGCGATCAAAGCCACATGAAGAAAATGCCTGAATCCGTTCATATGAATAATACTGATAAGCCAAGTCGCAGATTACAAATATACAATTATTTGTTGACTCGCTTTATGCATAAAAAGAAGGCGGCCGGATAAGCCGCCTTCTTCAGATATGATGCTGGAGTATTACTCTGCACTCTTGCGGTTGTCGCGTCCGCCACGGCCGCCGCGACCTCCACGACCACCACGGTCACCGCGGAAGCTGCTGCGCTGTCCGCCACGGCCGCTGGCCTGTGAGCTGGCTGAATTGATGCCGGCCAGAGGAGAAAGGTCCTGCTTGCCGTAACGCTCGCCATTGCAGATCCAGACCTTGATACCGAGAGTACCGGTCTTGGTGTTGGCCACTGCAAGTGCATAGTCGATGTCAGCGCGGAATGTGTGGAGAGGAGTACGACCTTCCTTGAACATTTCGCTGCGAGCCATTTCAGCTCCGCCGACACGGCCTGCGATGAGCACCTTGATACCTTCGGCACCAACCCTCATGGTGGTAGCGATGGCCATCTTGATAGCCCTTCTGTAGCTTACACGGCCCTCGATCTGACGGGCGATGGACTCGGCGACGATGTGGGCATCCACCTCAGGCTTCTTGACCTCGTAGATGTTGATCTGAACATCCTTGTCCGTTACCTTCTTGAGCTCTTCCTTGAGTTTGTCGACTTCCTGTCCACCCCTTCCGATGATGACACCGGGACGGGCTGCCTGGATAGTGACGGTGATGAGCTTGAGGGTCCTCTCGATGATGATCCTCGAGAGTTCAGCCTTTGCAAGACGGCTGGAGAGATACTTGCGGATCTTGTAATCCTCAGCTATCTTCTCAGGATAGCTGCCACCGACCCAGTTGGAGTCCCAGCCACGGGTGATGCCGATTCTGTTGCTGATAGGATTGGTTTTCTGTCCCATAATTATGCCTCCTCTGTTGCTGGTTCTGCTGCCTTGGGCTCAACGGGAGCCTTGACATCGAGAATGATGGTAACGTGATTGGAACGCTTGCGGATCCTTCCGGCCCTGCCCTGAGGCATCGGCCTGAGTCTCTTGATCATCCTGCCGCCATCAACCATGATGGTTTTGACATAAACGTTTCCGTTATCAAGCTCACCGCTCTTGTCCGGGTTCTTGGCTTCCCAGTTGGCGATAGCACTGCGGAGCAGTTTCTCCATCGGAACAGCAGCTGCTTTCTTGGTATAGTGGAGAATATCCAGGGCGTGGTTGACCTCAACTCCTCTCACGTTGTCGGCGACGAGGCGCATCTTGCGGGGAGAAGTGGGGATTTCTCTGAGTTTGGCGATAGCCACAGACTTCTTGGCTTCTTTCAACCTTTCGGCCATTAATCTTTTACGCTTTCCCATAATGCAAATCTTTAACCTTTCTTATTGTTGCCTGAATGGCCTCTGAAAGTCCTGGTCGGAGCGAACTCGCCGAGCTTATGGCCTACCATGTTTTCAGTGACATAAACCGGAATGAACTTGTTCCCGTTGTGCACAGCTATGGTGTGGCCCACGAAATCAGGGGAGATCATGCTGGCGCGTGACCAGGTCTTGACCACCTCTTTCTTCTTGCTGCCATCATTCATCGCGAGGATTCTTTTCTCCAGCGCTTCCTGAATGTATGGACCTTTTTTTAATGAACGACTCATAATCTATGTAGTTTAATTCCGGTTATTTCTTCTTTCTTCTCTCTATGATGAACCTGTTGGAGACAGCCTTCGGGTTACGGGTCTTGTATCCCTTGGCCGGAAGACCCTTGCGAGAGCGCGGATGACCTCCGGAGGCACGTCCTTCACCACCACCCATCGGGTGATCGACAGGGTTCATGACGACACCACGGTTGTGCGGGCGGCGTCCGAGCCACCTTGAACGACCGGCCTTTCCGGAAGACTCAAGGTTGTGTTCTCCATTGGAAACAACACCTACAGTCGCGCGGCATGCGGTGAGCACCATCCTGGTCTCTCCCGAGGGGAGGCGGAGGATAGCATAGCGTCCCTCACGGGCGGCGAGCTGGGCGAAAGTACCGGCAGAGCGGGCCATTGCGGCGCCCTGGCCAGGACGGAGCTCAATGTTGTGGACAAGAGTTCCGACCGGAATTTCAGCAAGAGGAAGACAGTTGCCTACTTCGGGAGCGACTCCGCTACCGGAAGCGATGACCTGTCCGACCTTGATGCCGTTGGGAGCGATGATGTACTTCTTGACACCATCTTCGTATTCAACGAGGGCGATGCGGGCGCTGCGGTTCGGATCGTATTCGATCGTCTTCACAGTTGCAGTGCACTCGTCCTTGTCGCGGAGGAAATCGATAAGCCTGTACATCCTCTTGTGACGGCCGCCGATGTAACGGACGGTCATCTGGCCGGTATTGTTACGGCCACCGGTCCTCTTGAGAGGCCTGAGGAGTGATTTCTGCGGCTTGTCTGTGGTAATGTCGTCAAATGCGCTTATGACTTTGCCCCTCTGTCCGGGGGTCGTCGGCTTGAATTTTCTAACTGCCATAGTCCTTTCCCTCCTTAAATGTTGCTGTAGAAGTCAATCTTGTCGTCACCGGCAAGAGTAACATATGCCTTCTTGTAATCATTCATGCGGCCCCTGAGGAGACCGGTCTTGGAGTAGCGCTGTTTGCGCTTTCCGCGATAGAAAGCAGTGTTTACATCAGCTACGCTGACGTTGTACATCTTCTCCACTGCATCCTTGATCTGGATCTTGTTGGCGTTCTTGTCAACAATGAAGCCGTAACGGTTGAGCTTCTCGCCCATGGCCGTCATTTTCTCGGTAATGATTGGCTTTATAATGATACCCATGGCTTTTCTTTATTTATTCCTTTCAGCGAGGATATCCTGTACGCCGTCAACGAGGACCAGAGACCTGGAGTTCATGATGACGTAAGTGTTGATCTGGTCAACGGTGATAACCTTAACCTCGGGAAGGTTGCGTGAAGAAAGATAGATATTGTCAGAGTTCTCGGGGAGGACGAAGAGTACCTTCCTGTCCCCGGCCTTGATGTTGGAGAGGATTCCCTCGAATTCCTTGGTCTTCGGGGCGTCCATCTTGAAGGGCTCAACAATGACGATAGCGTTGTCAGCGGCTTTCAGTGAAAGGGCGGAAACCCTTGCGAGCTGCTTGACCTTCTTGTTGAGTTTGAAATGATAGTCGCGGGGTTCCGGTCCGTGGATGCGGCCGCCACCGACATAGATACCAGCCTTGATGCTGCCGTGGCGTGCTCCGCCACCGCCCTTCTGGCGGCCCATCTTCTTGGTGGAATAGTCGACCTCTGAGCGATCCTTGGACTTGGATGTGCCCTGACGGTGATTTGCAAGATACTGCTTGACGTCGAGCCAGACTACGTGCTCATTCGGAGTTGCACCGAATACCTCCTCATCAAGAACAACGTTCTTTCCGGAAGGAGTTCCGTCGATTTTCAATACAGGAAGTTCCATAGCCTATGCCTCCAAAATCAGATAAGAACCACGGGCTCCGGGTACAGAGCCTTTCAATACGATAAGATTGTTCTCAGGGATGACCTTCATGATCTGAAGGTTGAACACCTTCACCCTTTCATTGCCCATATGGCCTGCCATGCGCATTCCGGGAAGGACGCGGGACGGCCATGAGGAGGCGCCCATAGAACCAGGGTGACGGAGCCTGTTGTGCTGACCATGGGTCCTGCCACCTACTCCGGCGAATCCGTGGCGCTTTACGACGCCCTGGAAACCCTTTCCTTTTGAAGTACCGGTAACATCGACATAAGTAACGTCATCCTTGAAGACGTCAGCAAGAGTGACGGTGTCACCTAATTTAAGTTCCCCATCAAAGTCGGCCGGGAATTCGACCAGCTTCTTTTTGGGTGTGGTTCCTGCCTTTTCGAAGTGCCCCTGGAGAGGCGCGCTGGTGTGTTTGGGTTTTTTCTCGTCATAGGCAAGCTGGACGGCGGCATAACCATCTTTTTCTACCGTCTTCACTTGCGTGACAACACAGGGACCAGCCTCAACGACAGTGCATGGAATGTTTTTTCCATCAGCACTGAATACGGAAGTCATTCCGACTTTCTTACCAATTAATCCAGGCATTGGTTTGTTAATTAATTATTTATAAGAACTTCTATAAGGGTGCGCATGTCGCTGCGTACTCCTCCGCGCAAATTGCGGACTGCAAAGATAGGAATAATTATTTAAATGACAATTTTTTATTATCTTGGGCATATGAAAAAATTACTGCTCATCCTCGCCGTCGCCCTTTCCGCATGCGCATGCGGAGGCGAAAAACACATCCGCAATGCCAACTACGCATCCCAAAAGAGATTCAAGGCGCTCCTGCTGTGGGAACCGCATGCAGAAAGGGACCACGTGGACTTCGACAAACAGGCAATGGAGTTCTTCCGCAGGCTGAACTGGGGACAGGGATTCCAGCTGGACTCCACCACTTCCCTTGACGGGATCCCCCTGGACAGTCTCAGGCAATATAGTATAATAGTAGCCCTTAACGCAGCACCCTCAAGCCCTCAGTCCAGGGCCAACTTTGAAAAATACATGGAGGAAGGAGGCGGATGGATGGGCTTCCACGCCTCGGCCTACAACGACAGGAGGACTAACTGGCCATGGTACGTGCAGTTCCTCGGAGGAGGGGTATTCAAGTGCAACAACTGGCCCCCGCAGCCGGCCCTTGCTGTCCTGGACGAGACCAGGCACCCTGTGACCAAGGCGCTTCCAAAGGAGTTCGTACTCCCTGCAAGCGAATTCTACCAGTGGAGTCCGGAGCCACGTGCCAACAAGGACATACAGGTGCTCCTCTCACTCTCGCCGAAGAATTATCCCATCGGGATCAAGGACATAGTGTACGGCGGAGACTGGCCCATAGTGTGGACCAACCGTAATTACCGCATGATCTACCTCAACATGGGACACGGGAACCAGGAATTCAAGGACGCGAACCAGGACCTGCTTTTCGTCTCAGCATTCCGCTGGATCGTCTCCCGCGACCCCTCGGGAAATCCGTTTGACAAATAATACATATATGCCACACCGCTTGTGGCACTTATCTCTCAATCTATCAAATAGTTACAACACTTCAGGTTGCTTGTTTTCGAGCGAACGGCACGGAAGGCCGTTTACCTTACGGCTTTCAGCGGGATTTTCGCCAGGCATATGGCCGCATCGGTCCTCTTTTTCCCATATGACCTGTAATAGCAGCACCATAGTTCCTTTCCGACCACGATAAGGCCCGGATAAGAGCTGTCTGCAACGGGCTCGTGAAGGCTCACCACTTTCTCGAACGGGCCCTCAAGCGGTCCCTTCCAGATGGCCGTGAAGTTTCCGCCATCCACATATTCCCTTCCGGCAATCACAAGGTGATCCTTTCCGAGCACCAGCAGTTCAGGCCCGCCGATCTTGAAGCCTATGCCGGTGTATTTCCAATCCGTGTAAGGAGCGGAAGCGACTGCCAGCAGACCTTCAGCCGATGCCCCGTTGCGGTCGCCGTCCTGCCGGATGAGGACTACCATCCTGTCATCCGGAAGGAACCTGACGGTGGCTTCATTTGGATAGTCATTCTCGCTCAGGTCCATCTTGCACACGAAGTCATAATGCACTCCGTCAGCAGTCTTCCACAGGGTAAGGAAGGCCTGCGCAGGTCCGGTAACAGTGTAGCAGACGGTGTATCCGGTGCCCTTGTGCCATGTGACGCGCCACGGCCACTCCTGCCCGTTCAGTCCGCCGCCCTCGGAGAACTCGAACTGCTGCAGTTCCGAGAAATTCCTGCCGTCGCCGCTGAAACACACCTGCGGCTTTCTCGCCACCAGTTTCCTGTCCACATAAACGGAGCCGCCTATGATGACCATGAGCCTGCCGTCAGGAGTGACCGAAAGCTTCGGATCCCTCAGGTCGAAACCATCCTTTCCGATCAGGGCGACTGACTTCCAGTCCTTTCCGTCTTCAGAGGACAGGATCCGTATCTTTCCGCGGGCCTCGCCGTCCTCGTCAAAGATGTGCGATCCGGCTTCACGGAACGTCACATAGTACCGGCCCTTGAACTCCACCATCGAAGTAAAAGCGCTGTGATTGTCATTAAACCAGATCAGTTCATTGCTGATGGGCTCAACTTCAGCCTTCTCCCCGCCCCCGCAGGAAGAAAGGCATATGACTGCAAACAGGGTTGCAACAATCGGAAACAGGAACTTATTCATATGCACAAATATAACAAAAAAGGCGACCAATTCAACATTGGCCGCCTTGCAAATCAGGTTCAGGTTTTTTATTTGGCTCCTGCCTCGGCGTTAGCCTCCTTGACCATGTTCTCGTTCGCGGAGATGAACACCTCGACGCGGCGGTTCTGGGCCTTGCCTGCTGCCGTGTCGTTGGAAGCGACAGGCTCATTGTAGGACTTGCCCTCAGCGGTCATGCGGCTGGCGGCGATTCCGCAGCTCTTGAGATAGGACTCGACTGCAGCTGCCCTCTGGGCGGAGATGCGCTCATTGACCTCTGCGGTACCGGTGTTGTCGGTGTGACCGAAGATGGTAATGTCAGTGTCAGTCATGTCGCTCATCTTCTGGGCGAATTCCTTGAGCTCGGACTTGGCCGATGAACTGAGCGTGGTTCCGTTGGTCGGGAAAAGGATTCCGCTGGCGAAGGTAACCTTGATGGCCTTGAGTCCGTTGTTGTCGGTAACGGTCTCGATCTGGGCGTTCTCCAGGGCGGCGAGTTCCTCAGCCTTCTTGTCCATCTTCCTGCCGATCACGGCGCCTGTTCCGGCACCTACTGCGGTTCCGATGGCTGCACCGATGGCCGCACCCTTGGCATCCTTGCCGATGATAGCTCCCAGGATAGCACCTGCAGCTGCGCCGGCGCCGGCACCGATACCCGTACCTTTGGCTGTCTGTGAAGGAGTTCCGCAGCCGGTCGGGATAAGGGCTATGCCGATCATGAGTACAAATAAGAGTTTCTTCATAATTGTATTTGCTTTAAATTGAACAATTCTCTTTTACAACTTCAAAGATAGTAATAATTTCCATATTATTTCACCCAAGCTGGGCAGCGATGAACCAGCGCTTGAGGTCCGGACTGCCGGCCGAGTACTGCCCGACGTCAATAGTGTCAAGCAGATACAGGTCCTCCCCCTTGAACAGGGTATCCTTCGCCCCCGCCTCGATCTCATTGATCTTGTCGATAGTCTCCTTGGGCACTATCAGGTGGCAGGGTATAACGAACGTCACCGGATTCAGGGCGACAGCATGCGCCACGGAACGGACCCCCGGATTGGAGCATATGGATGCGAAATCGGAATAACTGTAGAGTCCCAGGGGCGGATGGTAAGTCCCCTCCGGTCCGTGCACGAGGTCGAAGAGCTGTTTCCACACCGATTTCTGGAACTTTGTCCCGAACAGGCGGAGGTCCTCCCAGCGGAGGGTCGTAGCCATCATAAGAAGCTCGTCCGTAGTGATGCGGCCGCTGTGCATTTCCGAAGGAGCGGAAGAAGACGGCATCTGCGCCACTGCGCGGGCGATGTCGGCAAACGCCTTGAAATCACGGGTAACCGAGGCGATCTTGCCATCTACATATGTTACTATCCAATCTTTCATGGGACCGTGGAATAAACTGTCAGTCATTGTTCATCTCCGCTATGTCCACAGGCCGCGGGGTCCTGTCCCCCATCAGCCACTGGGTGTAGAAGTCTGCCATCTCCCAGAAGAAATACTCGTTAAGGTCGGCATAGCCGTGCCTCTGTCCCGGGATCAGAGAGAAGGAGAAGCGCTTGTTGGCCCTCATGAGGGCATTGACCACGCGGATCGTATTGGAGGGGTGTACATTGTTGTCTATGTCACCTGTGACCAGCAGAAGATGCCCCTTCAGGTTAGCGGCAAGGTCCTGGTTCTTCTCAATGTGATAGACGAAGGTCGTATCTCCCTCCACTATCTTTTCCTGGATGCCATGGTGCTGCTCACTCCACCAGCGGTTGTAGATGGAGTTGTCATGGTTTCCAGAGCACGAAACCGCCACCTTGAAGAAGTCAGGATAGGTAAGGATGGCTGCGGTAGACATGAAGCCTCCGCCGGAATGGCCGTGTATGCCGACACGGCTCTCATCCATCCAGGGATACCTGGCGCAAAGCTGCTGGAGAGCATACTTCTGGTCCTCGAGACCATAGTCACGCAGGTTTCCGTAGCCGAAATTGTGATACCACTTGGAACGGTTCGGATGCCCGCCCCTGTTGCCCACCGTGATGACTATGAAACCGAGCTGGGCGAGCCTGTCCACGCGGGTGAAATTCCTGCTCCACGAAATGTTGTTCGCCTCGACCTGCGGTCCGGGATAGACATAGTCGCAGACAGGATAGACCTTGGTGGAATCAAAATCAAACGGCTTGTAGATGGCCCCGTACAGGTCCGTGATCCCGTCGGCAGCCTTCACACTGAACCTCTCGGGGAACTTGTATCCGGCGGCCAGGAGCTGTGAAAAATCCGACTCCTCAAGGTCCATCACCTTGCGTCCAGCCCCGGAATACAGGGCGACGGCAGGCTTGCAGTCCACACGGGAATAATTGGCTACGAACCACTTGCCGCTGTAGCTGCTCCTGGCGTCCACATCCATGTCAGGCATGTCGAGCTGCTTTGGAGCCCCGCCTGAGAGTCCGACGCGGAAGGTGTGCGCCTGATAGGGATTCTCTCCCTTGTTGAAACCGCATATGCTTGCGATGAGACCTCCGCCGGCCTCGTCCACTCCTATCACGTCCTCCACGTGCCACGCACCTTCGGTGAGGTTGCGGACCAGTTTGCCTTCAGAATCATAGAGGTAAAGGTTGGCCCATCCGTTACGCTCCGACCAGTGCACTATCTGGCTCCCGCCCTTCAGCAGGACAGGATTGCGGTACTCGACATATGTGTTCGAACGCTCGGAAATAATTGTCTTCGTGGAGTCTGCGGATATGTCCACCCGGCACAGGTCGTAGCGCTTGAGGTCGCGGCTGATACGGCCCAGGTAGAAACTTTCCCCATCCCCGAGCCACTTCCCGTTGCGGAAATCCTTGTAGGCATCCTCAGCAGTGGGCCGCGCGGGGAAGATGTCCATCTCCTGCTCCTTGAAAGCTGCGGTCTTTATGTGCCTGTACTGCCCTGAAGGCATCTCGAAGACATACAGGTAACCCTTCGCGCCTTTCTCCCCGGGCATCTGGTACTTGTAGGTCTCAAGGGTGGGGCGGGGATTGCTCAGGGAGTTTATCACCCAGAAGTCCTTGATGGCAGACATGTCCCATCTGATGGTGGCGAAATGCCTGGAATCCGGAGCCCAGCGCAGGCTGGAAGGATGGACCCTCTTGGTGGAATCAACAGTGGTGTTGCCGTGGTAGTTCTCGACCCCCCAGCTGAAATCATGGGTACCGTCCTTTGTCAGACGGTGCTCAACCAGGGTGGAATCCTTGGGATCCTTCGCCGCCTTGCGCAGGGAAGTTGAGTCCATGTACCACAGGTCATTGTTCTTCATGTAGATCCCCAGTTTACCGTCAGGTGAGACTACTGCCCAATCCGGATACCTCCTGGGCTGCTCTGGGATCTGAGTAAGTTCCTTGCTCCCGATGTCATAGCGGAAGTGGAAGACCTTCTTGCGCATCTTGGGCTCCTTCCCCTTCTTTGAAGCATCCGCATCGGGGTCCGGCTCCTCGGCAGTACTCCTGATGTCGAACGTGAAGTATTTGTCTTCCTTCAGTTTAAGGTTGGAGAAAGGTATGTGCTGTGCATCGAAGGGATCGCGGACGATTTCCGTAAGCTGCATTGCCAGCTTCTCCAGGTCGAACACTTCTTCCTTCTTCCCGGTAGCTGGATCCACCATGTAATAGACCGTCCCGGCCGAAGTTTTCCACTCGTACCAGAACTTGTCCGAATCCTTGAACCACCTGGGAGTAACTGCCGTGGAATAGACCATCTGGCCTACCTTCTTGGCAGAGAACCTGGCCGCCTGGGCATAGTCTGCCTTTGTGACCTTCTCTGGACGGGTCCGGAAACCAGCGGGCGGCTGGGCGCCAGCCGACACGAAGACGAGCGACAGCGCCGCCGATATGATCAAGTTTTTATTCAGCATATAGCGAAACAATTGTTTCATAGAGTTCCTGTTTCCCGGAAATCTGCCTGGGTTCTCCGTTCTTCTTCGCATATGCCACTACATCCTCGAGGCTCATCCTGCCTTCTTCGAAGGCCTTGCCGTCTCCGGCGTCGAAACTGGAGTAGCGCTCCTTGAGCATTCCTGGCAGGGGGGATTCGCTGACTATCCTCGCCGCATTGAGGAGGGCGCGGGCCAGGGCATCCATCCCGCTGATGTGGGCGATGAATATGTCTTCCGGGTCGGTTGAATTGCGTCTGAGTTTTGCGTCGAAATTGCAGCCACCGTTCCCGAGGCCGCCGTTACGTATGATCTGAAGGAAAGCCTGGGTCAGCTCGAAGTTGTCTAGGGGGAACTGGTCGGTGTCCCAGCCGTTCTGGGCGTCTCCGCGGTTCGCGTCGATGCTTCCAAGCATATGATTGTCAACAGCTACCGCGAGCTCCTCTTCGAATGTGTGGCCCGCGAGGGTGGCATGGTTGACCTCGATGTTGACCTTGAAATCCTTGTCCAGGCCATGGGCACGGAGGAAGCCTATGACCGTCTCAGTGTCGAAATCATATTGATGCTTAGTTGGTTCCATCGGCTTGGGCTCAATCAGGAAGGTCCCCTTGAAGCCCTTGGCACGGGCATAGTCGCGAGCCATGCCGAGCATCGTGGCCAGATGCTCTTTCTCCCTTTTCATGTCGGTGTTGAGGACGCTCATGTAACCTTCGCGGCCGCCCCAGAACACGTAGTTGGTGCCGCCAAGCTTAATAGTAGCGTCAATGGCATTCTTTATCTGGACACAGGCCCTTGCAACCACGTCGAAATCGGGATTCGTAGCGGCCCCGTTCATGTAGCGCTTGTGACCGAACACATTCGCCGTCCCCCAGAGGTTCTTTATGGGGGTCCCCGTCATTTTCTCCTTTATGTAATCGGTAATCGCAGAGAGGTTCTTCTCATATGCCTGGATGTCGTCACAGTCCTCGACGAGGTCGATGTCATGGAAGCAGAAATACTCGATTCCGAGCTTCTCCATTATCTCAAAACCGGCATCCACCTTGTCCTTGGCCCTCTGGAGAGGATCCGCTGCCTTGTCCCATCCATATGAACGGGTCTGGCCGCCGAACTGGTCTCCGCTGGCCTGTCCCAGTGTGTGCCACCAAGCCATTGCGAATTTGAGCCAGTCCTTCATAGGCTTGCCGAGGACGATGCGCTCTGGCTCATAATAGTGGAATGCAAGAGGATTATGACTGTCTTTTCCCTCGAAGGGAATCTTTCCTATAAATGGAAAATACTCTTTTGTTGCCATGATTATATTAATGATTTATTCAGTTCTTCTTTCCAGCGCTGATAGGCTTGGGCATATCCCTTGTCTTCCCCAGGCTCCGTAGTGGATATCTTTTCCAGGGAAGCGAAGGCTTCGGCAGCATCTGCATATGTCCCCGAACCGATGCCTGCACCGCGGGCTGCGCCGAGGCTGCCGTCAGTGTCGTACAGGTCTATGACTGCCCCCGTAACACCAGCAAAAGTCTCCCTGAAGACAGGGCTGAGGAACATATTGGCATGGCCGGCGTGTATATGGCTGACGTCAATACCCATTCCGCCCATTATCTCCATTCCGTACTTGAACGCGAACACGACCCCTTCCTGGGCGGCACGCACAAGGTGCTTCCAGCTGTGACGGTTGAAGTCCATCCCGCTAACCCTGAAAGAGGGGGTGCGGTTCCCGAGCATCCTTTCCTCTCCATTGCCGAACGGAAGGATGCACACTCCATCGCATCCGACGGGAATCTCTTCTGCGACAGCATTCATCTGGTCATATGTCATTCCTTCCGGAGCGATGTTGCGGCGGACCCAGGAATTGAGGATGCCGCAGCTGTTGATGCAGAGAAGCACTCCCAGGCGCGGATCCTTTCCGCTGTGGTTTACGTGGGCGAAGGAATTGACCCTCGAAGCCGGATCGGACACCACCTTGGAGTTGACCCCATAGACAACTCCAGAAGTGCCGGCTGTCGCGGCTATCTCTCCAGGCTCAAGCACTGCGAGGCTGAGAGCGTTGTTGGGTTGATCTCCGGCACGGTAGCATATGGGTGTCCCGGCCGTAAGGCCAAGCTGTGACGCAGCCTCGGCGCTTATCCTGCCCTGATCTCCGAAAGTCGGCACGATCCGAGGGATCAGGCTGCCGTCGAAACCGAACCAGCGCAAAAGGAAATCCGCTACCCTGTCCTCCTTGAAATCCCAGAACATCCCCTCCGACAGGCCGCTCACCGTAGTGGTGGCCTCCCCGCACATACGCGCGGCGATGTAGTCTCCCGGAAGCATTATCTTCCAGATCTTTCCATATGTCTCAGGTTCGT
>Ga0256405_10006717_pt1 | contig 18087 bp, 13 predicted proteins | sample RumenRJG_02DNA_FD_189096 | JGI IMG/M metagenome (GOLD analysis project Ga0256405, IMG submission 189096) | Bovine rumen microbial communities from Lethbridge, Alberta, Canada - RJG_02 | ecosystem: Host-associated > Mammals > Digestive system > Stomach > Rumen | place: Canada: Alberta... | reverse complement strand
ACCTTGAAAATGAGCTTTTCATTTTCGCCGCCCTGTTTGCTGTTAAGGTTGGCAAGACTCTCTACTGCAGGAGTCTCAATGGATGTAAATCCAAACTCGCCATAGGTCTTTTTAATAATGCCTATTGCGTAATCCCTAAGCTGCATTTCAGCTGGGAGAATATCCTTCATACCGGTTACAGGTTTTTTTACAAGTGACATAAAACTATCCTCCTAATACAAATCCAGTGTGACGCTCTTTAGGTCACTAATGGGCGACACACTGATAGATTGTACTATATTAGCGCCTTTTTTGGCAACGTATTATTAATGGTTGTTTTGCCTCAAAAACTCAAGGAAATGACTCTTTGGCATAGGCCTTGCATAAAAGAATCCCTGGATGTTATCACAGCCAACTCTGATGATCTGTTTTGCCTGTTCTTCTGTTTCAACTCCCTCTGCCACGATTTCTTTTCCCAAAGACTTGATGATCTTGACGATATTGATCATGACCATGTAGCTTGTCTCTGATTCAAAGGCTGACTGGACAATACTCTTGTCGAGCTTAAAGAGCTTGACTGGAAGAGAAGCGACTCTTGCCATATTGGAATAGCCCGTTCCAAAATCATCCATTGAGAAGTTGATCCCCTGTGCAGAGAGCTTTTCTATGTTGGCATCCATTGCAGAAGAAATATCCTCAGAGTAGGTCTCAGTTATCTCAAAGTTGACCTGATCCGGATCGATGCCGTACTTGTTCATGGTCTTTAAAATGTTGTCTGCAAGGTTGGCCTGGATACAGTCAACAACAGAAAGGTTCACCTCCACATACTCAAGACCATGGGCCATAGCATCAGATTCAGAGATCATCTTACATACGCTGTCAAGAACAAAGGCGTCGATATCGATGACCTTACCGTTTCTTTCTGCCACCGGCATAAATACTGCAGGAGAGATAAATCCAAGGTGAGGATCACGAAGTCTTAGCAGGGCTTCGCAGGATACAAACTTTCCCTTTTCAGGATTGTAGATAGGCTGGTAGTAAACCTCCAAAAGTCCGTCATCGAGAGCTCTTTTTACTATGGAATCTATCTTCTTGTCGTGTTCTACATGCTTGAGGTTAAGGTCAGAAACCCTAAGTACATCCTTGTTATGACGAAGTATCGCCTTATTGATGACGCCTCTTACCTCATTGAACTTATCAAGGGTGTCGATCTCATCAGGGAATCCAATAACATAAGGGTGCTGGGCCAGCCTTACTTCCTCATCATTGATGATCCAGCTCTCCTTAAAGCGCTTTCTGATCTGCTCCGCAGCCTTTTCTATAAGCTGGTCGTCCGGGTCAACTCCAGGGAACACCAGCAGAAAGGTTCCGTCGTCTGTAAAAAAGATATGACCGTCCTGACTCATCTGCTTAAGATAAGCAGTTATCTGATTTAAAAGCTCTGACACAGCCTCCAGAGACTGACCGCCAGTGATTGCGTTTAATCTTTCAATATATACGCCAAACACCGTAAACATCTTCTTCTGGATAAGATTGTTACCCACTATGAAGTCCAGGGCGTTTCTTGTTCCTGCCCCTGACTGGCTGTCAACAAACTCGCTTGGGTTCTGAAAGGTATACACGCACAAAAGAATTGACAAAGATACCGCAAACTCAAAAAGTGACGTGGATCTTGTCAGGAAACGCACTGGAACAGATATCAGCATAAGGAAAAAGTAAACTGCTAGCGACACCTGTTTTTCTGAGCTCATGCCCTTTGCATATTTGATGAACAGATAAAAAGCAAAGGGGAAGTAGATCCAAAGCCCAATTCCAACAGTGACGCCCTGAGGATACCTGTAATGCAAATCCCCAATGTCATTGATGTAATAAAAGAAATCAGACACAAAGCCGGTCATAAAAAAGATCAGCACAAACACCTGTGGCATGAACAGGATAGCTTTTTTCCAAAACTTATCAATTTCAATCCTGTAGATTGAAAGCATGTAGAGCATTGAAAGATAAGCCATTGTGTAAGCGCAGAGTTTCTCCACTACCAGGATAATGTTGTTAAACTCTGGCGTAAATGCAGAGTGGACCACCTCAACGTTCATCCACATGCTATGGAACAGTCCTGCAAGGTTCAGCAGCACCGCATCCGCAATGATAAATCCAAATATCTGCTTTTGCCTGTTATCATAGGCCTCTTCTGAGGCATTGATAACAAACGCAACCAGCACGATCAGTAAGGATGCGATGGAGAAATATATATTGTAATTGTAGGGGTCCATGCCAAAAACCATCTTTATCCCTCTTCAAAATAGGCGTCGATATATTTCACAAAAGAGCTGTCCTTCATAGGTCTTCCCATATAATCTCCTATAAGGAAATCACAGCCAAGCTTCTCAGCAGTCTCTTTTTCCTTCTCTGAAGCAACATCAGTAGCACCAACAAAAATGCTGATGTCATGGAAAAGATTAACTATTCCTGATGCCACCTTGAACATAAGCTCAGACTCTCCGGCCTTTATCAGGATATCATGGTCCAGGTTCACCTGAGTTACAGGAAGTGCCAGGATCTTATCAAGGTCTCCATATCCACTTCCAAACTTATCAACAACTATTGAGCACTTCATCTCACCAAGGAGCTTTAAGTTTCTTTCAGCTACGGAATTCATGGTGGATACAGTGGTCTCAGTAAGCTTTAAGGATATCCAGGAAGCTTCTGCCCTCTCTTCTCTGATGATCTTTTTAAGACGGCGGAGCAGATCATTTCTTGATATCTCACCCTGGCTCATACCAACAATTGCCCTGTACTTGCCGTTCTTATCTCCAGCATTCCAGAAAGCCAGCGCTCTGCAGGCTTTTCGATATACAAACTCATCCGTCTCAAGAAGCGCCTGAGTTACTCTGGTATCAGGAATATGACCTCTCATGTCAATCTCATTGCCATACTCATCTGTGAAAAAACAAAGGGCATCCGCACAGTAATTGATCTTGTAAGCCTTGGACAGCATAGGCTGGAACTTTACAAGTGCTGACTTTTTATCAATGCTGTTTCTTGCAAGAACGTCGTAGTCCATTACCTGCGTCAGCTCATTAATACCGCTCTTATGAATATCAACTATCACATCTTTTTCAAGCTCTATGCTGTCAATTACAGCATCCACCTTGGTTATGAGCTCAGCAGCATTCCTGTAATCGCTTGGATAATTGATCAAAAAACAGTGTCCCTCTACTCTGATAGACATGTTGGCAAACTCCCAGGGCTCATGGAGTCTTAAGGCAATCTTATGTAAAAGAGCATTTATCCTCTTAGAATCTGTGGAGTGGATGATCACCGCAAAAACATAGTCTGAACATCTGTAAGCATAGCTTTGAAGCCCGTACTCTTTTCTGCCGACACTCTTTAAGTAGCCTGCTATTTTTTTCATAACACTAAGAGCCTGGGCATAACCGATCTCATCACTCAAAGCTCTGATATTATCTATTGTCACAAAGATAGTACTGTTTATATTATTTCTGTCAGTTTTTATATCAAGGCCTTCAAGGAAAGCTTTTCTGTTCAGGATATTGAGGCTGTCATCTACCATCTCGCTTGGATTTTGCAGGGAGATATAAACCAGCGTAATGGAAAGGGCACTCATGAGATTCTCGATTAGAACATTTGGGAAAAAGAACTGTACTATAACTCCGGTAACTACAAGCACAACATAGGAAAGGATCACCATCTTGGTCCTGTTTCGCATGAACCTTTTATACTTAAACAGGATAAGACAGCCATAACCCATGTAATAGGCAGCAAGAATATAGTACATGAAGATCAATGGGCCTCTGTGATACAGTCCAGTCTGATCATAGCTAAACAGAATAGGCACAAAGATATTGATGATGACCAGTATCACACCAATGACATGACCAAGCATTACTGTCAGGAAATCTGGCACTTTTCTGATATCCACATATATATCAAGAACAGAAAGAATGTAGATAAGATAGCAGAATCCTGAGCCCAGATGGGCAACAAAATAGACAGAGCCAAAAAACATCTCAAGGGGATGATACCAGGCAGCTGATACTGGTTTCATCTGAAGATATGTTTCGCACCGCTCTGCCAGTGAAGCTACAAAAACAGCAAAAAAAAGCATAGCATAAGCTCTCTGCCTGTATGCTGGTACCAGCTTTCGTGACAGAGAGACAACAGCTATTGTAAGTAATATGCAAATAGCGCAGATATCAAAGTAAAAAATATAATGCATGCGCCGCCTCCGGCTTATTCAGGTCAGAGCCACTTAAGAGGGTTACTTATCTCTTTTGCTCTGGAAAAAATATCGTCGCTGCTTCTTTTCAAATACTCCTCCAGATCTCTGATTTCTTCATCGGAAAACCCACTTTGTCTTTGGATGATTCCCTCAGGAAGAACACCCTCAGCCATTTGTCTGCCAGATTCTCCTTCTCTTTCAAATTGTACTCTTATGACCTTCTTGCCTTCCTTGTTGCGAAGGATAGCTGAATAGGTCATGGTGATCTCGCTATCAAGCATAGGCTTTCCCCAAAATCCCAAGCGTGCGGGACGTAAAAAACAAAATAGTGCTATCGGAGCGCAAAGTTCCGATAACACTATTATACGTCAAATAAGTAAATTATGAAATATCGATAATATGTAACGCTGTTAAATGTACATCAAGGAGCCTATCTGCCTTTCCGTCCTGCATCTGTGGCCAGTTCTGAAGATAGATGGCATCTGTCTCTTTAAGAGGCTCTATCGTAAGGTCAAAAGAGATTTCTTTTCCTTCACCATATTTATCAAAAAATCTCTTAAGTCCTATCTCAAAGTCCTGTCCTGTGTAGAAATTGTCAGAAACAAGCTCTCCATCCTTGTAAAGAGATGCGGTATTTCCCTCGTAGGAAATATTTGCAAAAATCTCTGAGAGGCCATCAAGACTTCCCGGAAGAGTAATCCTGTACCTGTTATCATCTACCTTTTCAAAAGATGCTCTCTTGTCATTTAAAATAGCGTTTTTGCCCTCGTATACTGCAAAGGCATCTCCTGTTAAGAATTCGCCTGGGCCTGCAGCCTCTGATACCTTGCCAAAGTCAAGTGGCGCTTTGTCTATATCAGGATATACCCTGAAGGAAGGTTTTACTTTTCCCTCATCTTCTGAAACCGATAAGTAGAGCCTTACCCTGCCATCAGCAGAAGTTACTGCTTCACCCTTTGATATGATAAGGTGGTCTCTTCCATCAATTGTTACCTTGACTGCATGAAGGGCTTCTTCTTTGGTGATGGTTATGATGCTGTTTCCATCAAGGTCCCCTTTTACGTCGGCGCTTATCTCCCTGTCAGTATCCGTATAGAATACGTAGGCGTCCTTCCCAGGACCACCTGCATCTTTTAATACGCAAAGAGGCGTTGCATCTACGGTCAAAAGAGCTTTCTCCCCCACCTTCATGTTAAATGGGTAAAAGAAGTAATCTCCGTTTTCAATATCTCTTTTGCCAAAGGAAGCAAGAACTTCTCCCTGCTCTGAATAAGCTGAAAGCTCCTGATCCTTGTGAGGCGCCATCTCATATCTTCTCTGATAGTTGTTTACAAAGAGATATCCTCTTTTTATATCACCATCAGTCTTGTATCTGACTGCAGTTCTAAGACTCTTTAAGTCATCAGGCTTTAATGGATTACCAGGCTGGGCAGTGTAGGCCATATCTGTCAGGTCATCGCCAAAGTCGTGGATGAAGGTGCCAAGGAGCCTTACGTGCCTGTAGGGTTCTTCCATCTGACCATACTCACGCAGAGGCGCGTTAAAATCGTAGGAGCAGATAGGAAGGTCATTGGGGTAGCCGGTTTCTCTGGACTCCTGAAGAGTTGTAAGCTTTCCCTTAGGATTGGTGCCACCATGATACATGTAATAGCCCACAAGGTTTGCACCGCTTGCTATCTTCACCATGGTCATAGCCTCTGTGTCATCGCCTGTTGCGATGGGCCTTCTGTGCTTCGTTACCTGAAGTCCGCCTCCAAGCTCAGCTGTAAGATATGGGAACTTGTCCATATCAAAAGTTATGCCATCTCCAAGGCCGTGGTCTGAACCAATGTTATGATCGTTCCTCTCCCTTGTGAAGATGTAGTTGCCGCTTGGCTCGATCTCAGTGGTTCTCTGATCCCAGGGCGCCTCGCAGTAGCCGCCCATTACAGGAAGCATTCCACCTGTCACAGCTCCGCCCCAGCCTGTGGCTGTATAGATTGGCGTATTAAAACCGATCTCTTTTGCCATGGATAAAAGGGTTTTCATGTGCTGCTCGCCCTCTTCTCCATTTTTTCCACCGCAGTGTCCGTATTCATTTTCAATCTGAATGCCAATGACAGGACCCCCATCTCCGATGAAAAAGCCTTTGGCCTGCTCATAGGTCTTTTCATAAAAAGCTCTCACATGCTGAAGATATCTAGGAGCATCGGTCCTTACTTCGTAGCCATTTTCCCTGGCATCCTTAAGGAGCCAATCAGGGAAGCCTCCATTTCTTGCTTCGCCATGGGCCCATGGGCCAATTCGAAGGATGCAGTATAGCCCGCATTTTTTAACTGTTTCAAGGAATTTCTTAAGGTTTCTATCCCCTGAAAAATCAAACTCTCCGTGAACTTCTTCGTGGTGGATCCAGATGACATACAGTGAAACGATATCTATTCCACCAGCCTTCATCTTTAAGAGTTCTTCTTCCCAGTACTTAGCCGGGTATCTGCTAAAGTGCATCTCTCCCATCACGGGGAAAAAGCGCCTTCCGTCTACAAGTAAGCTGACTGGGTCAAAGGTAATCTTTGACCTTTCTGTAATCTTCATATATACTTCCTCATTTCGTACTTTCTTTTAGGATAACTTCATAATTGCTAATGGTCCTGCTGGATACATGGCTGCCTGCGATCATATCCAGAAGGGTCTTGGCAGCGTTTGCTCCAAGATTTCTGTCGTTGAAATTAAGTGATGTCACTGACGGAACCGCAGTCTCTAAAATAGAGCTGTTGTAGAAGGATGCGATGCGAAGATCCTCCGGAATCCTTATGTGCTCATCTCTGCACTTTGATATGACCTCCCCTGCGATGGCATCGTCCATGCATACTATTCCGTCAACATGCTTCTTTTGCAGTTCCTTTAATATGTTCCCAACCTTGGAAACATCCTCTATTTCCAGGTAAATAAGACCTGGGTCAACCGAAAGATCTGCCTCTTCAAATGCAGCAAGGAAACCTTCCTGCCTTATTCTTGTTATGATGTGATTGGTGCTTCCACCAATAAGGGCAAGCTTCTTAAGGCCCTTAGCAATAAGTATTGATGTTAGTTCCTTACAGGCAGAGAAATTGTCATTGTCTACATAGACCACATCACTGTCATAGGTCTTGCCAACAGCCACAAATGGGATCCCTGAATTCTTTAAATAGTAAGCCGCATTGTCTTTTACCAGGGTCCTTGTGAGAATAATGCCATCCACCTTGTGGTTGTCGATGATCCTCTTAATACCTGATATATCATCTCCACTGACCAGTGTGACTATCACATCATAGCCAAAGCTTGCGGTAACCTCGCTGATACCTATCATGCAGCGTTGGAAAAATGGAAGATCCACCGCATTGTAATCATCAGGCCATATTACGCCTATGTTATAGGTCTTTTGACCAGCCAGTGCCCTGGCATTTATGTTTGGTATGTAATTATGTTCTTCGATGAAGCTCATTACCTTTTGCTTGGTGTCATCTCCAACTCTTCCCTTTCCTGAAATAGCACGGGAAACAGTTGTCTTGGAGATTCCAAGAGCTCTGGCCACGTCATCGATGGTTATTTTTGAGCCTGCCATGTCTATTTTGTCCTTTTATGCCAAATTCATAAGGAAGTTAGCCTTTTACTGCTCCGCCAGTTACACCTTCTACATAGTATTTCTGAAGGAACATAAACAGAAGGGTTACAGGGATTGCAACTAAAACGCCGCCTGCACAGAATCTTGTGAAATATCCCTGATAGTCATTGGTCCATACCCATCTTGTCATACCTACTGCAACGTTGTAGCTTGAGTCGTGACCAAAAGCTACATAGGAAGCAAATACGTAGTCGCACCATGGAGCCATGAAGGCAACCAGTGCTGTGTAGATGATGATAGGCTTACTCATCGGAATGATCATTGTAAGGAATATCCTTGCTCTTGTGGCGCCGTCAATTCTTGCTGCCTCGTCAAGAGCCTTGGGTATTGTATCAAAATATCCTTTGCAGACATAGTATCCCATTCCGCAGCTTGCTACAGTTACAAGGATAAGTCCTGGGATAGCTCCTGCCTGTGTAAGTCCAAACTGTTTAAGAAGGAAGTACAGACAGATCATAGTAAGGAATCCTGGGAACATTCCAAGGATCAGCCAGAATCTCATAAGGAAGGTCCTTCCTGCAAATCTCATTCTTGAAAGAGCATAACTTACGCAGAGCTGGATAAGTGTCTGAAGAGCTGCCACGCACACAGCGATGACTATTGTGTTTTTGTACCATAAAAGGTAATTGGTCTGGGCTGTGTCAAAGAGAAACTTGTAGTTATCAAGGCTAAAGCTCTTTGGCACAAGGTAATCAACCATTCCGCCATACTCTGTGGCATAGGACCTGAAGCTCTGAAGCACAAGCCCCACGAATGGGAACAGCCAGATAACGCTTATGATCACCAAAAGTATATATGTAAGTACATTGCTTATTGTTTTCTTTGTTTTGTATGATTTCATTATTGGAAGCCCTCCTCATCTCTTACTGATGGAAGCATGTTGTAAACAACCAGCGAAATGACCGCTGTCACAACAAATACCATGATACCGATAACTGCTGCCATTCTGTAGTTGGTATCATTGACTGTCATCTTGTACAGCCAGGTGATAAGAAGGTCTGTATTACCTGCCTTTTCTGCAAGGTTAACAGATTGTGGTTTACCTTGAGTCAGAAGGTAGATAACGTTGAAGTTGTTAAGGTTTCCAGTGTACTGTGTAAGAAGGAATGGTCCTGTTACAAACAGCATGTATGGAAGCGTGATGCTCTTAAACATCTGCCATGGATTAGCGCCGTCAATCCTTGCGCTCTCGTATAGATCCTCTGGAATGTTCATGAGAAGTCCTGTGGCAATGAGCACCATGTAAGGAATACCGATCCAGATATTAACTACAACTACTGTTATTCTGGCAAGAACCGGATCTGTCCAGAATGGAATGTAAGTCTTGATGATACCCCACTTAATGAGATATCCATTGATAAGTCCGTCGTTAGCGAACATCTTCATAACGTAAAGAAGTGATACGAACTGGGGAACAGCTATTGTCATAACAAGAATTGTTCTCCAGAGTTTCTTGAACTTGATCCCCTTTTTGTTGATGAGCATTGCTACTCCAAGTCCAAGGAAATAGTTTGTAAATGTAGCAAGGAAGGCCCAAACCAGGGTCCAGATAAGGACATAGGTAAAGGTTGAACCAATTCCAGCTCCTGAGAATGATACAAGATTTTTAAAGTTCTCAAGTCCCACCCATGTAAAGAGGTTTGATGGTGACTGATGGTTCTTGTCATAGTTGGTAAAGGCAACCAAGATCATGAACACAATTGGAAGTACAGTAAATACAAATATTCCAGTTACAGGAAGCGCAAGAAGTGTCTTGTGGAAATTCTTGTCAAACAAAGACATGAACACTTCATTGTTTGTTGGAAGCTTCTTCCCGTTCTTTAAAAGAAGCTCTTCCTTGCGGTTTTCTCTGATATTGATGTACCAGACAAGGACAAACGCAAAGATTGCGAAAAGAGCTAAAACTCCAAACAGCAGGATCAAAAAGCTGTTGTCTCCATATACAGTTTTACGTCCAACCTTCTTGGTTGCAACTGTTCCCAAAGTGCCTATCTTTGAAAGGTATTTCCATCCAAAGCCGGCCATAAACCAAAAGAACAGCACCTCAAGAGCCAGCAGCGCAGCTCCTATCAGAATTTGCCCTCTAAGTAGCGGGCCAAAGCCAAAGATCAAAAATGATATCTTTGTTCTAAAATCTCCCTCTATGAATGTGGTACCTATCTCTTTAAAACCATTACCCAGGGCTTTAAAGAAAGTGGCTAAAGCATTCGTTTTATTTTTTCCTGCCTCTTGTGCCATACCTTCTGGCCTCCTTCTATTCCAGCTAATTCTTATTAGTTAAATACAGGCCCGGAAACAAATTGAATCCGAGCCTGATATGAATGGTAAATTATTGGAGTGATATACAGATTGCTCCGCTTACGCTTTCGAAACCCTATATCACTTACTTCGCATAGCTCTCACATGTTGTCTGGAAGTCTGTAAGAACCTGTGTAAGTGTAGCGTCATCAGCGTCAGCCTTAACCTCACCAGAGATGATTGAATCACCAAGTGATGTTGCAAGTGACCAGTAATCTCCAGGGTACTGTCCCTGAGGGATTGTGTACTGAAGCTGATCAGCAAGAGCTGAAAGAGCCTCGTCAGCCTTAACTGCATCTGACTGCTGAGCCTTGAGGTTTGAAGGACCCCAACCTACTGCATCGTATCTAGCCTGCTGAACTTCCTCACCTGAGAGGTAAGCTGCAAGTGCGTCACAAACTGCAAGCTTCATGTCATCTTCCTGAGGCTTAACACCAAGAAGCTTGAATCCACCAAAGCCGCTCATCTGATATGTCTTGCCATCAGCGCCTTCGAATGTAGGAAGCTTAGCACATGCGTAGTTGTCACCAAACATATCCTTAGCTGCCTGTGCATCCCAAGTACCATCAACGATTGCTGCGCAGTTAGTTGCGTTAGAAACTGCTGAACCATTCTGGAATGACTTGGAAGAAGCAAGCTCAAGCATTTCCTTAAGAGCTACAACACCCTTATCTGTTGCGTATGTTGAGTTGCACTTTGTGAAGTTACCCTGGTCATCAGTGTCATATGTAAGCTCAGCACCTGTTCCGAAGAAGAATGCTGTCTGATACCATCCTGAGTTAAGCTCGAAGTAGAAGTTCTTGCCTGCTGCTTCGCAATCAGCGATGATGCCTTCAAGAGTAGAAGGATCTGTTACAACGCTCTTATCATAGTAAAGGAAATATCCGTTATCTGATGTAAGAGGATAAGCATATAATGTTCCACCAACTGTTGCAGCTGCAACTGAACCAGCGTCGTTCTCTGCCTTAACAACCTCTGCGTTAGAGTCCTCAACTACCTCAAGAGCTCCAGCAGTAACAAGTCTTGCGATCTGATCCTGAGCAAATGCATAAATGTCAGCACCAGCCTCAACGTCTGTGATCATATTTCCTGCAGCATCCCCTTCACCAACAGCCTCAACTGTGAATGTGTATCCGCTCATCTCAGGATGTGCCTCCTGGAACTTAGCGATCTGCTCATTAGTGAAATCAACTACATTATCAGCAACCCAGACCTTAACTTCGCCTGTGCCGTAATCTGTGATCTCCTCCGCTGTCTCTGCTGTCTCTGTAGCTGTCTCAGCAACTTCTGTAGCTGTTTCTGCTGTCTCTGTAGCTGTCTCTTCTACTGTGTCTGCTGCACCATTGCCACAACCTGCAAGGAGTGTAGCACCCATAGCAGCTGTTAAAATAACAGATACCAATTTCTTTTTCATAATTTATTTCCCTCCATTTGTTAAATGTGACTGCGCAAATTTGCGCAATCGGTTGCTCACACAAAAAGTTTATCCTTTGTGCACTTTTTTGTCAATTAAACATTTTTAATGATTATTTGAGCCAATTTTCATACATGTTGCACATTGACTTTTTCTGCGGTAACGTTTTCGGAAACGTTATCGGTAACGTTTTGCGCAATCGGTAAATCACGCTATTTTGCGGTAATACGCGCCGTTTTGTGCTATCTTTCCACTGTAAGTTAACTCCATTAACACAGTAAGTAGCCTTGGAACCGAGATTTCCTTTCCCTTCTTGTAGAGCTCCTCCAGGATAAATGAGCTTGAAACAGGGATAATATCTACAATTTCGAGGATTTCCTGCTCTATGGGAATTTCCTTTGGCAGAACATCCATCTCTTCTTCCTGATACTGACAAAAAGTTCCAGGTTGCTCTTCATCTGATCTATTTGCCTGTTCTAAGTCCGGTTCCTCATACCTGCCTCTCATGGACCACAGCCTGTCAAGGACGTCAGCGGCAGAAATGGCCACTCCTGCTCCCTGACTTATCAGATAGTTGCAGCCATCACTTAATCTGTCAGAAGCTCTTCCAGGAACAGCAAACACTTCCCTGCCCTGCTCAAGAGCTGTGTCAACTGTGATGGTGGTACCTGACTTTCTTCTTGCTTCCACCACCACAATGGCATCAGCAAGGGCGCTGATAATCCTGTTTCTCATGGGGAAGAACTTAGCCACAGGCTCCATTCCGGGTGGAAACTCCGATATGAGACCACCATTTAACGAAAGTGCATCATATATTTCTTTATTCTCCGGAGGGTAGCAAATATCAACTCCGCACCCAAGGACTCCAAAGGAAGCTCCCCCTGCAGCAACAGCAGCACCTTGCGCTATGCCATCTACGCCTCTTGCCATTCCACTTATGACCTGGATCCCAGCAATGGCAAGATCTCTTCCAAACTGCCTTGCCATGAATCTTCCGTAGTCTGAGCACATCCTCGCCCCAATTACGGCAACTGAAGGAATGTTTGGGTCTGGGAGCTTTCCCTTTACATAGATAGCAAAGGGTGCATTGGGGATGTTCTTTAGCTTTTCCGGAAAGTCTTCATCTATCCTTGATACAAACCTGATTCCTTTACTTAAAAGTTTGTTCTTTTCATTTTCAAAATCCCAGCTGTGCCTTGATCTTTCTATATTTTCTACCTGTTTATGAGAAAGCACCTTGGACAGTTCTTTTGAACTTAGCTGATACACATCTTTGCAGCTAAGCCCACTGCAAAGGAGCTTGTCCATACTGGCATTTCCGATGCTCTCAACATTAAAGAGCCACATCGCGTAATCTTTTTCTGTCAATTCCAAATCTTATTCCTCCATCTGACTGTAATATTCTCCATCTGTTATCCTGTATCCCACAGCTTCCATGAGATGGATCTGTTTTATCTCCTCTGATCCGTCTATATCTGCAATTGTTCTGGCAACCCTTAGTATCTTGTGATAAGCCCTTGCAGAGAGCGCCATGGTGGTAAATGCATTTTCAAGATAGCTCTCCTCCTTAGGACCAAGATGACAGAACTTCTCTATATCCTTAGGGGACATATCTGAATTAAACCTAAGCTCCGTCCCCTTAAATCTCTCATTTTGGATCTTCCTTGCTTTTAATACCCTCTCTCTTATGGTCTTGCTTGATTCGTTTGCACTTTTGTTCTTCACCGTAAGATCTGAGATGTCCACCCTTGGTGCCTCTACGCAGATGTCCACTCTGTCGAGGATTGGTCCTGAAATATGGCTAAGGTACCTTCTTATCTCTGAGGGAGAGCACTTACACTTATTTCTGTCTGGATAATACCCACAGGGGCAGGGATTAAGTGCTCCAACCAGCTGAAAGTTTGCAGGATAAGAGTAGGTTCCTTTATTTCTTACTATGTGAACGATCTTATCTTCCAGGGGCTGTCTTAACATATCAAGTTTCGACCTGGAAAATTCAGGCATTTCATCAAGGAAAAGAACTCCTCTGTGTGCCAGGGATATGATCCCTGGCCTTGGGATCGTCCCTCCTCCCACAAGGGCCGTCTCTGTCACAAGGTGGTGGGTGCTCATAAAAGGCCTTTTGGTGATCAGAGCCTGGTTTTCAGAGAGCATCCCTGCAACCGAATATATTGTTGATACTTCAAGACTCTCATCAAGAGAAAGCGGCGGAAGGATCGTGGGGAGTCTTTTTGCCACCATACTCTTACCAGCTCCCGGAGGGCCGATTATCATAAGGTGATGGAAGCCTGCTGCCGCTATCTCAGCAGCTCTTTTCACCCCTGACTGCCCATTGATATCTGCAAAATCCAGGGCAGTATCATTAGCTTCTGCCTCCTCAAAGAGTTTACTTACGTTGATGGTTGTGGGAGGGATCAGTTTGTCCCTGTCTTTTTCATCTGCCTGCAGGTACAGAGCTGTTTCCTGGAGGGATTCAACTCCTATTATCTTTATTCCGCCAACAACTGCTCCCTCTCTTGCGTTGCTCCTTGGCAGGATCACCTTTTTGTAGCCCATTTCCCTGGCTTTCGTAACTATAGGAAGGATTCCCTTTACCGGCTTTATCTCTCCATCAAGCCCCAGCTCTCCTAGTACCACTGTATCTTCAAGGGCTCTTTCTTCAACCTGCCCCATGGCAGCCATTATTCCAATGGCCACTGGAACATCGATCACAACGCCACTTTTCCTGATTCCTGCAGGGGAGAGGTTTATGGTGATCCTGGCTGCTGGCACTTTTGTTCCGGCGTTTCTTAGCGCAACCTTTACTCTGTCGCCAGCCTCCCTTACTTCTCCTGACATAAATCCGACCATATTAAAGCTTGGAAGCCCGTCGGAAACATCCACTTCTACCTGCATGAGATACGAAGAGATGCCCGTAGCAGCTCCCGAAGTAACTGAACTAAACATTTCGTCTCCTTATATTCAAATTATTGATGAAATCACTGTCTGAAGACCTCAAACAGCGTTTATAAGATATAAAAACAAAATCGACCTGCTGATTATACAACAGGTCGATCAAAAAAATCTTTAAGATTTTCTTAAGATTGAAAAATTTTTCATCTGAGCATTTTGTTCTGCATGGTGTCAGGGTCCTGAGCGAACTGGAGAGCAACCTCTCTTGTAACCTTCTGAGCCTTGTAAAGCTCAAGGATTGCATCATCCATGGTGATCATACCCTGTTTTCTATAGGTCTGCATGTAAGTGATCAGCTGGTGGGACTTACCTTCACGGATAAGGTTACGAACAGCGCTGTTGATGTGAAGAACTTCAAAAGCTGCAATTCGCTGCCCATCTCCGGTTGGAAGCAGCTGCTGACAAATGATAGCTTCCAAAACGCCTGCTAGCTGGATCCTTATCTGTTGCTGCTGGTGTGATGGGAATACATCGATAAGTCTGTCCACAGTGTTGGATGCACCAATTGTGTGAACTGTAGAAAGAACCAGATGTCCTGTCTCAGCAGCTGTTATAGCTGTGCTTATGGTCTCAAGGTCACGCATCTCTCCCACGAGGATAACATCAGGATCCTCACGAAGAGCTGCGCGAAGAGCACTGGCATAGTTGTTAGAGTCCGTTCCGATCTCACGCTGGTTAACGATTGACATCCTGTGCTGATATGTGAACTCGATTGGGTCCTCCAGTGTGATAACATGGGCTTCCCTGTTGTTGTTTATCTGATCGATGATTGATGCAAGGGTTGTGGACTTACCACTTCCTGTAGGACCTGTAACCAGCACCAGACCTCTCTTTTTCTTGTAAAGGTCAATTACTGTGTCAGGAATACCAAGGACCTCTGCACTTGGAATGGTGGTGGCAACAACTCTAAATGCCAGGGCATAGGAACCCCTCTGTTTGAAGACATTAAGCCTGTATCTTCCTACATGGGGAATAGAGAAGGACATATCGTACTGTCCGTTTTCATCAAGCTTTTCCCTCTGTTTTTCAGACATGATCTCTTCAACAATGGCAAGAGTGTTTGGTGGCAGCATCTTGCCATATTTCTCCATGGGGATGAGCTTACCATTAAGTCTCATCTTGGGTGGGAGTCCTACAGTTACGTGAACGTCAGATGCTCCTGCTTCCTTTGCTTCTTTTAAAACATCTTCAATAAGTGACATACTCATGCTCCTTTATCAGACGTAATCAGGTTCTTCTACCTTAATACCAAGCGCTTTCATCTTGTCAGTATCCATAACGTATCTGTTGTCCATGGTCTTCATGATGTCTACAATTTCAAGGTCGCCGTAAGCCCTTCTATTGGACAGATCAATTATTGAATTATCTCTAAAACTAAGAACAGTAGGTCTTAAGAAATCATCATCGTTGGTCCTTATGACAAGGGCCTTCTCACCGGAGTTGAGCTCTACGCTTACCCCAGGTATCAGGATGTTCAGCGAATCGATAAGCCCCCTTACAACTCTCGGATCAAATACATCGCTTCTCTTCATCATATTCCTGATGACAACAACCTCAGATGTTGGTGAATCCTCAAGGCGTACCGCTGTCTCCTTATCAAATATACCTGCCACAACCAAAACCTTGGCTGCCAGCAGTGTCTTCTGGCCCTGAACAGGATTCCCGTTATAGTAGTCCAAAAGGATCTTTCTCGCCTGGTTGCAGGCTCTCTTGATATTGGGCTGGAAAGAAAATGCTTCATCGATTATAGGATATCCCTGAACCTCATGGCCATCGATGAGGGCCCTCTCATCCTCAGTGGTGTTCTGCTTGGACTGAAGAACAGGTGGCAAAGTGAGCTTACCTATGTCGTGGATGACTGCTGCCATTACCGCTTCGTTCTGCTCAGAAAGAGGAACGTTCATGGTATGGGTGATCATGGCTGCAAGAATTGCCACATTAAGTGAATGCTTGTAGATATAATCATCTTCACTTCTAAGTGCCTGCTGGAAGGTTATCTTTTTCCTAAGATTGCCGTAGCTCTTGATGATCTGAGCACAGATATTAGGAAACTTCTCCTGCTTGCCCTTATTTCTTATCCTCTCAAGCTCCTCCATGATCTCGTTGTACATAACGGTCTGGAATCTCTCAAAGTCTATGTCGTCCTGAGTCATAGGAGGAACAGGCTCTGCGGGCTCAAGTATAAAAAGGCCAATGAGTCCGAAACTCTTGATGTTTTCAATACTCTGGGTGTCCTTAAGGACCGTGGCGCGGTCATACAAAAGAACCCCCTTCTTACTATATATAGGTTTAGCCAGTCGCATTCCCGGCCTTAGCTCATCACATTTTATAAACAGCATATTTCGCACCCCAACGCATAAAATACTATATCTCTAGTATGAGGCCGCCAAGTGAAAAAATCAATCAGATATCGCATGCTCCCACAAAATATAGTTTCAAGTAAGCTCATCTAGTGTGCTGCCATATGAAGACAAAAACTCATTAACAAAGTCAAGGACTTCAGGAAGTTCCTGATACAGGCTCCTTATGGCCTTTCCAGTGCTCTCTTTTGCAGTCCTGAACTCCGAGTTACCTGCATTCATCTCTCCGATACATTTAATGAGGGCCGATAGCTTGTCTGCAGCCTTGACCAGCTTTCTCATGTATCTCTCATCCTCGGAATCTGCAGGAACAAATATCTCTTCAAAGGATGGCCTTAAGTCATCCGGAAGTTTTTCAAGGAGCTTGGAATCTGCAATAGCCTCAACTTCCTTGTATGCATGCTTGAGTTCTTTATTAAAATACTTAACAGGTGTTGGCATATCTCCGGTGATGATCTCAGATGCATCGTGGTAAAGACCGATAAGTGCTGCCTTGTTGGCATCAAGGTGCTTGCCATAGCGAACATTGCCAATGGTGCAAAGAGCATGGGCAATAATAGCCACTTCCATTGAGTGCTCGCACAGATTCTCCTGTCTTGTATTCCTCATAAGAGCCCAGCGCTCGATATATTTCATTCTGGAAATAAGCGCAAAAAAATTGTAGTTCATGGTATCCCCCTTGTATTTGTCTGTTAGCCATATAGGCGCAACTATGTTTATTCTATCATATTTATATTGATACTCACGATAAATGTAAACCTGCTCATTGCATATAAACATGTATGTTTTTTGGCTTTTATATGCCTATTTAGTAGAATCTCCAGCAATTCTATCTTATCAAAATCTCAAGAGCATATAAATTTCAGTTCAGTCGATACTGTTATATGCCTTTTCATTCTTGACGCCACTTTATTACAACGACAGTGGGAAAATATGCATATAATACCATGTTATAATCCTGATTTTATATGCCAACGCTCTTTGTCACCAAAATAGATATTTCCACATTCAGTTGACTTGGCATCACAAAACAACATCTTGCTAATGTTATAAATAACTTGCGAGAAAACCCCTTCCGATGAAATCGGATGTGGGATGAATCGCCTTTACACGAACAACTGTTCGTGATAGAATAAACATATCGGAACCTTGAAAACTGTATATAGGTGGTTGTGCCATGAATCTAACAAACAAAGAACCTATG
>Ga0256405_10006715_pt1 | contig 18091 bp, 7 predicted proteins | sample RumenRJG_02DNA_FD_189096 | JGI IMG/M metagenome (GOLD analysis project Ga0256405, IMG submission 189096) | Bovine rumen microbial communities from Lethbridge, Alberta, Canada - RJG_02 | ecosystem: Host-associated > Mammals > Digestive system > Stomach > Rumen | place: Canada: Alberta | collected... | reverse complement strand
CGGAATGCGGGGGGGGGGGCGTTTTTGCGCACTTATCTCCGCAATAGTCGCGCTTAGCGCCGCGCACAGCGCGTTCGCCGAGGATGCATACATCCAGTCCAACGGCGCAAATACGATCAACACCGGCTACCACGCAAGCGGCAAGACGAAGATTTCCGTCGATTTCCAAATGACTGAGATCAAGGGCGGCAACGACTGCCTCATCGGGCACTATAATGCCGGCGCGACTGTCACGTGTTTGATCTACTGCCCAAACACGACTAGTATCTTCGCCGAGTTGAAAGACGGTACCCATGAGGGATATGCCAAGATGATCGTGTCGGGCAGCACTACGACACTTGCCGGCTCGGACACCAAGCGTCATACGATGGTAATCGACGCACCAGGAGAACGGGCGGATCTGTATGATTCTAGCGGAAATCCAGAGGCGTATTACGAATTTCCGAAGTCGTGGACGTATAACAATACGTCAACCTGGCCGCTTCTCCTTTTCGGCGCAAGCGCCGATACGGCGGGCACTCCGAAGCAAACCGTCAAGGCCAAGATATATGGCGTGAAGATCTGGGAGACGGAGAACGGCGTAACGTCGCTGGTCCACAACTACGTGCCCGCGATGAAGGGCGGCTACGTGGGATTCTACGATACGGAGACGGGCGACTTCTTCTCGAATGCGCCAGTGACTTCCGCTGCGTTCACATACGGCGGTGAATTGCTGGAGGTCGAGGACGATCCCTACATCGAAAACGACGGTTCCGCCTACTCTGCCATAGACACGCGCTACTTCCCGAACAAGCGGACGAAGGTCGAGGTCGATTTCCGGGAGATGACATTGGCGAAAGACAAAGATATTCCGTTCGGCCACTATTCCACTGCAGATTATTCTCTCCTTATCTACCGCCCGCTCACTCTTAACAATGGTACAGCTGGCACATACAAACTGGTCGCGAAGGATTTAGGATATAGCGGATTGGAACTCTCGCCTGCGGTATCCGCTGACACGCGCCGCCACACGGCCGTCATCGACATTCCGAGCCGCCATGTCGAGATGCGCGCGCCGAACGGCCTTGTGCAGGGTTCTGCGAGTCTCGCCAGCAAGACGGACTGGTCGTGGAACTTCAATAAAGTCACATGTCCTCTCATGATATTCGGCCATACCACCGATGCCTACGGAAATTCGAACCAGCGCATTCCCAAAGGCCGCATCTACGGTGTGAGGATATATGAGAACGCAAGCGACGACGGCTCCGGCGAATGGACGACCGTCCACGATTTCGCGCCGTGCCTGAAGAACGGCGTCCCTGGATTGAAGGACAGCGTGACAGGCATGTTCATCTCGGGCGGCAACATAACGGCTAGCGACAACACGCCGGAAGAGGACGAGACCGACGCCTATATCGACACGACGACGGCTGGTGCCGAGATTTCCTTCGACACGGGCTACAAGGTGTCCTCCAATACCTGCATCGTCTGCGACTTCAGGCCGCTCAAGCAAAAGGCAGAACAGTCGTTCGTGTTCGAGGCCGGTGACGGGACTTCGGCAAAAAATAACGGGCAGATGTTCATGCGCATGTACGCCAATGGAGACAGTGGCACGGGCGGCATTTCATACGCATGCGGTGGCGATCAGTATCATACGGTGCATCCGAATGGCGACTCCTCTCAGATATGGTTCGCACCGAACGTCCGGCGCACGCTGACGCTTGACGCATATAATAGCAAGGTCTCGGTCGCGATGTACGGCAAGACCGTTTCCGAAAGAACGCTTTCCGCAGCCGCGCGCGTCCCGGACAAGTCGCAGAAGACGCTCAAGATCTTCAGCGATGCAAGCGGTGGCTCGAAATACTGTATGGCGCGACTCTACAGCTTCCAGATATACGAGGAGGGCGCCCTCGTGCGCGACTACAGGCCGTATGTAAACAATGGCGTCATCGGTCTCAAGGATGACAAGGGCGCCGGCGGCTTCATTACGGCGACTGCGAATGTCGGTGTGTTAAAGTGTGGCGGCGCGATAGAGGGACGCAAGGACGCCTATATCGAGAACGACGGCAAGACGATCCTTAACCTTGGCTACAAGGCCAAAACGAGTAGTCGCATTGAATGTGATTATCAATGGCTTAGTCTGACAAAGAGCACAGTTATTTGCGGGGCATGGAATGACTCTGTCACAGGGATTAGATATTGCTGTTGGAACAATAACGGGAATTCAGGGAAGATACAGTTTATCTTTGATGGAAACAGCAAAGCGAAGCAGTCGACTCCTAACATTATCGCAGATTTAAAGCGTCATACGGCGGTAATGGATATGAAGAATAGGCAACTCGCCTATGTCACTGACGGCATTACGAACAGCGTAGCAGTCAGTAGTGAAGCGAACTTGACGAATTCTCCTGATTGTTCTCATGAGATGGGAGTGTTTGGCGGCATCCCCTATAACGAAAGCATGACCTCCTACGCCCGCGTCTACGCCGTTCGCATCTACGAGAATGACGAACTCATCCATGAGTTCCTGCCGTACAAGAGCGGCGAGGTCGTCAGCCTTCGCGATACAAAGACCGGCTATGTAGCGACCAAGACTGCGAAGAGCGGCGTGACAAATCCCGCCTGGCCGACAATCGGCGGCAAGGGCGTCGATGGCGGGGAGAAGTGGATTGTCGAGCCGCAGGGCGCGGTGACGCTGACGAAGAACGGCGAGCCCAAGACGATTATTGTAAATGCCGCTGGTGCTGTTTCGTACAAGTGGACGAAGAACAGCGAGGCGCTTGCGGGCGGCGAGGACGGCGAAATCACCGTCTCCTGGGAGAAGCGCAGTTCGTCCAACACGGTCGATACATACACAGTAACGCCAGTCTACAACGTTTTCGGTCTAGAAGTCGACGGCGAGCCCAAGACCATCAAGGCCACGAACGCGCCGCTTGGATTGATGGTGATACTAAGGTGACGCCTGTATGCACGTGACGCGCAGGGATTTCGCGAAGGGATTGTTCGCCGTAGCCGGTCTGTCGGCTGCGGCGACGCGCGCGCGGCGGGCGTTCGCCTAGCCCCTGGCGCGCCAGGCGCGCGGCGACAGGCCCGTTTCGCGGCGGAACACGTTCGAGAGATAGGCGACGTTGCAGAAGCCGCACGTCTCGGCGATTGACTTCACCGACAGGGCCGGGTCCGCGAGCAGCCGCTTGACGCGGGCGATGCGCCGCGCATGGATTTCATCGCCGACCGAGTGCCCGAGCTTCTCCGCGAAGAGGTGGTCGAGCCGGTGGCGCGTGAGGCCGAGCGAAGCGGCGATCTCGGGCGCGCCGAAGGACCTGCCGATGTTTCTGTTGATGAAGACGAGCGCGGCGCGGATGTGCGGGTCGGGATGCGCGAGCGTGTCGGTCGAGGCGCGCGAGGTGAGCCCGGTCGGCGGAATCAGCACCGGCTCCGACGGCGCCGTTCCGCCGTCCATCAGCCGCGCCAGCAGCGCGGCTCCTTCGTAGGCGCCGCGCGCGAGATCCTGCCGGACGCTTGAGATCGGCGTCGACTGGTTCTCGCACAGGAACGGATCGTCGCCGATGCCGAGGACCGACACTTCGTCCGGGACGGCAAGGCCCAGTTCGCGCGCGGCAGCGACGACCTGCGCGGCGTCGGTGTCGTTGTAGGCGAGGATGCCCACCGGCTTCTCGGCGGCGGCGAGGCGCCGACGGAGGCGCTGGATCCCGAGGCGCGGCGGTTTTGCCGCGAACGCCTCCGAAAAGCCGGCGTAGCGGCGTCGGTGGACCTCGGACCAGCCGGAGGAGAACCAGGCGACGTTGGTGAAGCCGCGTTCGCGGAAGTGCTCGCCCGCGAGACGTCCGATCGCGGTGTGGTCCGAGATGACGCGCGGGACCTTCAGATTCTGGCATTCGACGGTGAGATCGACGACGGGAATGCCGGCGCGCCTGAACTTGCGCACGGCATCGAGACGCGGGGAGCGCCGGCGGAGCGTGGCGATCACGCCGTCGCCGCGCCAGCTGGAGATGCCGCCGGTGAGCCGGTCGTCCAGCATCAGGTTCCACCGGTGTTCGCGGGCAAAGCGCGCGATGCCCTCCAGCCGCGGAAGGCTCACGGGCTCCATCATCACGAGAACGGAAGGTGACTTCATACGCGGGTAGTATATCACAATCTGGACGTGATGAATTCTACAACTTATTCCTTTCAACATTACAACATGAAACATATTGCGCGCTTTTGCGGTCCGGGTGTATAATTGTTCGCGCAAGGTCGGAGTGCATCTTTCGGCTGGTGTTCGAAACGGCAGTCCGTCTGCAGAAAGCAACAACAAGGAGAACCTCGTATGAAAGCAAGAAGATTCGGAGCGATCCTCGCGACGCTGGTTTCGGCCGCCGCATGGCTGAATGCTTCGGCCGCGTGGTACGACAATCCGTCGATTGTCAAGAAGGTGCCTGTCGCGCAGAACGTGAAAACGCACCCGCACTTCATCAACAAGTCCGCCGACGATTCGCTTCTTCTCGTGAACCTCAACGCCAGCGACGACAACGCGGCGCCGGTTCTCCTCATCGACATGGCCTCGCTTGCAGACAGGTCCGTCGCGGCGGATGAAGTCGCAATGAGCCGTCCCGTGTCCAAGCCGTCCGAGGGCTTCGGCTCGGGGTGGAAGGGCGGCGCAGTATCGGCGAAGCTCGGTATCGCGCTTATCGGCGGCGGCACGTCGTCCGAGACGTGCGCCATCGCAACGAAAGGCGAGACGTGGACGAAAGGCGCGGGCTTGAAGCCGCTGGCGACCTCGAACGGCTACCGCATCGACGGACTCGACTTCTCCGCCGATTCGCAGTATCTCTACTCCAATTTCTACGCCGACCAGAACGGCGGCGAGACGGGACAGAACAAAATCCTGCGCTGGACGTACGACGCCGCGAACAATCAGCTCGTCCTCGACAGGGAGTACACGACATCACTTACGCGCATCCGCAACATCTCCGTCCATACCGTGAACGGCAGGGAACTCGTTTATTGCGGCGAGGGGAAGGGAACATCGCTCGCCGCGAAGGTCGTCGCCATCGACGTTTCGGGCGATACATGGATCGAGCATGAGGTCTCGTCCGGCATCTCCGGTCTCGCTGGCAACATCACGAACGTGAAGCTTTCGAACGAGGATGACGCCAACCCGGTCATGTATGTTCTGGGCAGGGACGGCAAGCTTGCGGTGTGCAAGCTCGCGGCGGACGGGCTTTCCGTGGCCGGGATGCTGAGAACCTTCACTTCCGCGGAAATGCTCGCTCTTGCGGGAGGGCTCTCCGGCGAGGACGAGTTCGTGAATTTCGAAGTGGCGAAAGACGGCAAGACGGCGTTTCTAATCAAGCGCATCGATACGACGAACGCCAACCTCTGCGTCCTCGCCTCTCCGGCGTATATTGAAAGCGACGGCACGCAGTTCATCAACACGGGCTACTACGTGAAGCCGACCTCGCGCATCGAGCTCGACTTCGCGTTCGTCGATTTCGCGAACACTACGGATTACATCCAATGCCGACTTTTCGACAACGCGGCGCATCAGAGCACCCCTTCGATCTGCGCGGCGGTTTATGTTGGAGGAAACGCCAATGATTATTCTCTTGCCGCTTGTGTCGGCGACTGCGGTTCGTTTTCGGGCGTGTGGACGTCAAATTCCGGTATCGGGACGAAGGGGGCCTACTGCGATTCCACGAAGCGTACCGTCGTTTGCGACGAACTGAACAAGCGCATCGCAATCAAGGTTGATGGAGCGGAAGTCTGGTACAACGATCAGTCTTCCGCGCGCACGTTCGCGAACACGGCGACGCGTCCGCTCGGCCTTTTCGGGCGCACGCAAAATGCGTCTGGCACGACCTGCGACGACCAGAGCCGCATTCGCGTTTACGGCTTCAGAATCTACGAATCGGACGCGCTCGTCCACGATTACATCCCTGCCATCAAGAACGGCGTCGCAGGACTGCTCGATTCCATCACGGGCACCTTCCTCTACGACACGCGTATGACCGCCGTCGGCACGTTCGCCTGCGGCGGAGACATCGAGACTGTCGACGACCCTTATGTCGAATCCGACGGCACGAGTGCAATCAACCTCGGCATCGTGGTCTCGCCGAAGCTCAAGATACAGGTCGATTACGCGTTTACCGACGCATCCGACCCCACGCCGGACGGCTCTTCCCATTACCAGCAGCATCTTCTGGGCCCCAGCGGCCTGTCCCCTTCCACCGCCGTTTACATAAACGGCTCCGGAAACGTGACGATCGGCTCCGGCGATTCTTGGAGCGCTTCAACCTATTCAAGCACCGCCATCGCGGCGGACACCAACCGCCGCACCATCGTGATCGACAACGCCGCGCAAAAATGGGCGTACATGACAGGCGTCACTACGAACTGGTACTATAATACTACCGCCGATTTAACCAAAACCGGCACCCGTCCGATTGCTCTTTTCGGCCACCCTTCGAATGACGCGGCGACAAGTTTCCAAAAACTTTCGAAAGCGAAAGTTTACGGGCTCAAGATTTGGTTCGACGGCGTTCTCGTCCGCGACCTTGCGCCGCGTTGCATCGACGACGTTGCGGGTTTTGAGGACTTGGTTTCCGGCGACTTCTTCACGTGTTCCGGCCTCACCGCGAGCGCCAACGCGCCGACCGAACTTGCCGGCCCCGGTGCGGACGACGATCCCTACATCGAGTCCGACAACACGACGCGCAGCTTCTTCGACACGCACTACTTCCCCGGCAAGAAGACGAAGATCGAAGTCGATTTCCGCCAGACGAAACTCGCGAACGGCAAGGACTGCGTTTTCGGCAACTACGGTTCCACCTTCTCCATCCTGCTCTATGGCAGTGTAGACGCCAACACGCTCGTCGGCACGTATGTGCTCTGCGGAAGGGACGAAGGGTATTCGCGTCAGGAGTTGTCGCCGCAGGTTCCTGTCGATCTCAAGCGCCACAAGGCGGTCATTGATGTGCCCAAGAAGCACATGGCGATGTATGCTGCGGACGGCACGCTTCAAGGAGAAGGAAAGATGCCGTCTTCGTGGGCGCACACGGTCACGGCGGCCAGCTGGCCAATCGCCTTGTTCGGTTCGTGCGAAAATAAGTATGGAACTTCCGCGAAGCAGCGCGTCTATGCGCGCATCTACGGCGCGAAGATCTGGGAGAGCGACGACGACGGCGCGACTTACACCCTTGTTCGCGATTTCAAGCCCATGGTTCAAGGCGGCGTCGCCGGCTTCTACGACGAAGTGTCTAAAAAGTTTAATGCGGGCGAAGCGCTCAAGGCGGGAGGGAAAATTCAGGAATGCGCGGAAGAGTATATCGAGAACAACACGACCTCGAAGGGCAGTTTTGATACGGGGCTCAAGGTCACGGACCAAACGAAGGTTATCTGCGATTTCATGCCGCTTTCCGATGCGGTGCAAAAGTTCCCGTTCGAGGCCGGCGACAGCACATCCGCGGCAAGCGGAAAAATGTTCATGCGCACGTATGGCAACGGCAACGGCAACTATGCATATTCCTGCGGCACGGCACTGTGGGTGGAGAGCACCGTTCCGTTCCGTCCGTATGTCCGGCGCGAGCTGACGCTTGATGCGAAAAGCAAGCAGTTTATCATCGGCTCGCCCTACGGCAACGCAGTACAGACGATGACCATCGGGTCGTTCAACTGCCCTGACGAATCCAGCAACACCCTCAAGATTTTCAGCAATGGAACATCCAACGGCAACTACTTGCAAGGGCGTCTCTACGGCTTCAAGGTTTATAATGGCGACACGCTTGTCGGGAACTATGTGCCGATTTGCCAAGGCGGAACATACGGCCTTGCAGACAAGATAAGCGGCAAGGTTCTCGCAATGGCGTCCGGCTCGGTTGCGTTCGGAGGCGACACCGACAATGGCAACTTGAATGATTCTTTCTTCGACGCTCCGATGCGCGACGAGGACGCGTACATCCAGTCGGACGGCACACAGGCCATCAATCTCGGCTATTTCACAACTCCGAACACGCGTTACGAGATCGACTATCGGTTTACAGAAGTCGTGGCGCAGGCCCGCCCGTTCGGACAGGCTACGAGTAAGCTTAGCGCTGAATTTTATGTTCAAGGTACGCTCAACCTCAACTTCGGCGTTGGCGACAAGAACGCGAGCGGAAGCTGGACGGGGCAGCCGACCGACACGCAGGCGGACACGGAGCGCCATCTTGCCGTTCTTGACTTCGCGAACCGCGAGTGCGGGTATTCGGGCAAGGGGCTTTACGCCTTCACCGCCGCGACCATTTGCACGCAGACGGCAGACTATCCGATGTGGCTTTTCGCAAAAGGCACGAATGCGAATGGCGGTTATAGCAACCACGCGAAGATGCGTCTCTATGCCTTCCGCATCTACGAGGCGGGCGTGCTGGTGCATGAGTATCTGCCCTACAAGAACGGCGAAACGGTGGGGCTTTACGACACGGTGACGGGCGATGTGACGCTGAACAGCGTGGATGGCGCAAATGCGTTCGTGTATGGTGGCGGCATGGGTTACGGCAAGTTCGCGGGCGTCAAGACGGTCCTGACGGCTGCGCCGGGCGATACTTCCGTCAAGGTGCGCAGGACGGTGACCTTGACGGCGTTCGCGCCGGGTGCCGTCCGCTATGTCTGGACGCGCAACGGCGTCGTGCTTGCCGGCGCGACCGGTTCGGAGGTCACCGTCGTGTGGGAGCGCCCGAAGGCGGTGGGCGGGACTCCCGTCGTCTATGGCGTCACGCCTGTCTTTCTCAAGGGTGGCGTGGAGGTGCTTGGCGAAGAAGCCTCGGCCGAGGTCACGATGCTGCCGCTCGGAATGGTGCTAATACTTCGTTGATAGATAGAATGCATACGACACGCAGAGATTTTGCGAGAGGGTTGCTTGCGGCAGGGCTGGCGGCGGCGGTTACGCCCCGCCGGCTGTTCGCCGCGGCACCGGCGGATTTCGACGAGTCGTTCGCCGTATTCCTTTCCGACGTTCATGTCAACGGTCTTGACAACGACCCGGGAAACGGCAAGCCGTTCAAAACCACCATGCGGCATTGGCTCAAGGCGAATGTCGCGGAAATATTGCGCATGGAGCCGCTGCCGCGCCATGTGTTCATTTTCGGCGACCTCGCGCATCTGCAGGGGCGACTGGTCGACTACAAACGGTCGTATCCAGATTTGAAGCTGTTGATCGACGCCGGGATCAAATTGACCATCGGTATGGGCAACCACGACCATCGCAAGGCGTTTCTCGAAGTCTGGCCCGAATACGAACAGCGCACGCTTCTCCCCGGCGCCATCCATACCGTCACGTCTTTGCCGGATTACGATCTGGTCATGCTCGACAGCCTGGACGAAAAGAACGAAGTCGACGCGTGGAATCCGACGGCCGGGGCGCTTTCCAAGGCATCGCAAGAATGGGTGCTTTCGGAATTGCCGAAATGGCCGCGCCCTTTCTTCATAGGAGCGCACCATCCAATCTACGAATTGAAATTCGGCGCGGACGGGAAAAAACGTTTGCATGATTACATCGTGAAATTCCCGAATTGCCGCGGCTACATACACGGCCACGACCACATCTGGAAAACGAATGTCGCCAACTGGCGCGAACCCAAGACCGTGCCGTGGCTGACACTGCCGTCCAACGGATGCTGGGGCGACATCGGATATGTCACGATGCGCGTAGCCGCCGGCAAGTGGCACGGCCGCAGAGTGGCGCAGGCGAAATTCGTGCAGAAAGATTTCTTCCTCGGCAGTCCCGTCCCGCAGGAGAAGCGCAATCCCGTTTGGGACGCCCGCCTCGAAGACGTGAAAGGGGCGAAATGCACATTTGTGATTTGAGGGATTCGGGATTATGAATCGGGTGATTCTGACGTTGGCGTTGGCGGCATTCGCATTCGCGGCGAGCGGTGCCATGGACGTGTCGTTCGACGACAAGAACACGCTGCGTGCGATTCGCGTCGGCGCGGCGGAATTCGCAACTGGCGGCGGTGACTTGTGGATGGCCACGTTTGCGCAGGACGGGAACCTGACGAATCGCGTGAAGGTTGCTGCGCACGACGCCGCATCCGTGGAGCAGCGCGAGACGGACGAAGGGATTACATTGACCTGGCGCGACATACCGCTCGGCGGAGAACGCGGCGTTCTGGATGCGAAGGTCGCGATTGAAAAACGACCAGACGGTTCGCAGGCGTGGCGGCTTTCATTCGACAACAGGTCGCAGGACTGGAAACTTTTCTCGACCGATTTCCCTCGTCTCAACCGCGTGACGCGCAATGGCGAGGGCGATGCGATGTTGCCGGATTGCGACCACGGCGCGCGGCTTTTCAAAAAGCGGACCGCCAGGCCGAAGCTCGTCCGCCGCGACTATCTCGGACACGCGCCGATGGTCAGCGCGTTTTTCATCGGCGAGGACGGGCTTTACATCGCCGCCGAAGACCCCGAGGCGAGAATCAAGAGTTTCATAATTGAAGGCGAGCAGAACGTCCGCTTCGAGACGCCGACGGAACTTGGCGCCGACGGACCGCGCCATCCTGTCGTGCTTGCGCCGCTGAAAGGCGACTGGTGGGCGGCTGCGCGCCGCTACCGCGATTTTGCGCTCAGGCAGAAATGGGCGGCAAAGGGGCCCGTAAAAGACATCCCGTCCTATCCGCGGCGCATCTGCGAAATCCCGCTTTGGATCAACATCCACGGGGGGTCGGACGTCGCGTCGAACGTCCTGGCGAAGGCGAAGGCTCGTTTCCCCGAATGGACGACGGGGCTTCACTGGCATCTGTGGCAGCATTCCGGCCACGACGTGAACTATCCAGAATATTTTCCGGAACAGCCGGGCGTGAAAGAGTGCATCGCGTTTTGCGAGTCGATCGGACAGGAGCCGATGCCGTATACGAACGGGCGGCTCTGGACGGCGACGACGAGCGGATTCCTCATGGCTGAACCGTATTCCGTCAAGCGCGCCGACGGTTCGAACTATATCGAAAAGTATGCGCCGTGGACGCCGCCAATGGCCGTGATGTGCCCGTCATGTCCCGAGTGGCGCCGCGTCATGCGGAATTTCACCGGACGCATACTGGACGACCTTGGCGCGAAGTCGATCTTCATCGACCAGATCGGCGCGGCGGAAGGCTGCGCATGCTACGACCCGTCTCACGGCCACCCGGTCGGCGGCGGCGCGTGGTGGTATGACGGCTATGAAAAGGCGCTGGAGCCGATCCGCCGCGCATATAACACAAAGGGAGCGTTCGTCACCACCGAAGGCGCGGGCGAAGCGTACATCGGCATGGTGGACGGTTTTCTCCAGGTCGTTCGCAGGACGCCGGAAGACGTGCCGTTCCACAATGCCGTCTACTCCGGCTACACGACATATTTCTGCAGTCCGGAAAACAACGACGACGCCCCCGCCGCGTTCCGTGCGCTCCAGACGCGCGAACTCCTTTGGGGAAATTCGCTCGGCTGGTTCCTTCAGGATATTCTCGATCGCCCGGACAAGTGTGAAATCCTGCGCGAATTGTGCGCGTTCAGGCAGAAGAACCTGGACGCTCTGGCGTACGGGAATCTGCTCGACGAATTGCGTTTCGCCGGTTCTGTCGGCACTTCGACCTACGAGTGGCTGGGGCGGAGGCCGCACTTCCGCCTTTTTGACAAGACGTTCAAATTGCCGCCAAGCAAATTCGCGGCGATGGCGGACGTGATTGGCAACTGGTGGCGGACGGCAGACGGCGAAATCGTTCTCCTCGCGGCCAATTTGACCGACAGGCGGCAGGACGTGGAATGCCATGTGTTCGGCACGGACGAAACCATGCGGCTTTCGTTAGCGCCGCACGAACTCGTTCGTGTGCCGCATGGCACCGGGACTCGGATTCAATCCAAGGAGAGAAATTAGATGACACGGAGAGATTTTACGAAAGGGCTGTTCGCCGCCGGACTCGCGGCGGGTCTGCCCGTGATCGGCCGCGCCGACGAGGCACCGTCCGCGGCGGCCGGCGCGCGGCCTTCCCGTTCGCTTGATCCGTTCGCGATCGGCGTGATCAGCGACATCCACACGGGCCTTCCCTGGTCGCGGCAGAAATACCGCACGGGGCGCGAATATCCGTGGCAGCCCGACGCGTCGAAGCGGCTGGTGGACGAAATCCTCGCGCTGCCGCATCCGCCCGCGAACGTGATCGGCCTGGGCGACATCTCGCTCGCGTTCGGCGAGACGGGCGACTACGAGATCGCCGCCGAAACGCTCAAGCCGCTGTCGGACGCCGGCATCAAGGTCACGCACGCGATGGGCAACCACGACATCCGCGCCGAGTTCCTGAAGTTCTTCCCCGGATACGACACGACGACGAAAGTGCCGGGACGGTTCGTCTCCGTCGTCGAGACGCCGCACGTCGACTTCATCCTTCTCGATTCGCTCAAGGAGCCCGTCAAGCGCGGCGACTACGCCGCGTGCACGGGCCTCGGACTGGGCGAGGCGCAGATGGAATGGCTGCGCGAAACGCTCGCGAAGCTCGTGAAGCCGACGTTCGTGTGCGCCCATCACGCCGCGTGGGATCTGAAGATCGACAAGCTCTGCGCGAAGTCGCCGAAGGTCGTCGGGTACCTGCACGGACACCACCACCACTGGATGACCAACTACCTCCACAACGGCTACTCCGACGCCGCGCGCGTGATCCGCATGATGGGCTTCCCCTCGCTCGGGCTCGACTTCGACGTCGGCTGGGGGCTGATCCGCACGTCGCCTTCGAAAGCCGTTCTCGAATGCCGCGCGCGCGACCACTACTTCCCGATGAAGAAGCCGGCGGCGGAGCGTCCGCCGCAGTGGGACCTGTTCGTCCGCGACTGGGCCGGCCGCGAAATCTCCTTCGCGCTTTAAACATCTTATTCAGGAATTAACAACAAGGAGAAATGCCGTGAAAAACAGTAAAACCGCATACGCAGCCGCAGCGTTGATCGTCGCGGCGGCGGTATTCCCGGTCGGCGGCGCGACGCTGCCGCACATATTCGGACACAACATGGTCCTGCAGCGCGGCCAGCGCGTGCCGGTCTGGGGAAAGGGAGCGCCGGGGGAGAAGGTCGCCGTCTCGTTCGCGGGACAGACCGTTTCCACTGCGGCCGAAGCCGACGGCAGCTGGCGCGTCGAACTCGCGCCGCTTGCGGCGAACGCCGCGGGCATGGACTTCCGCGTGACGGGCGCGAACGAGATCGTCTGCACCAATGTTGTCGTGGGCGAGGTGTGGTTCTGCTCGGGGCAGAGCAACATGGAGTTCACAATGAGCGCGCGCCGCAGGGTCAAAGACTGGGAACAGGAGGTCGCCGCGGCAAAGTGGCCGAACATACGCCACTTCAGGCCGCCGCACAAGGTCTCGGCCGAGCCGCAGGACGACGTCGAGGCGAACTGGGTTCCGACGACTCCGGAGACGATTCCGCCGCAGAGCGCCGTCGCGTTTTTCTTCGGCGAGACGCTGCACCGCGAGCTTGACGTGCCGGTCGGGCTCATCAACTGTTCGTGGGGCGGAACGCGCATCGAGCCGTGGACGCCGGCCGGACATCCCGACGACCTCTGGCTTCTGCAGAACATCCGCGATTGGGGGCGTCCGCAGGACGTGCCGACCGTGCTGTGGAACGGCATGGTCGCGGGCATCGTCCCGTATGCGATCAAAGGAGCGATCTGGTATCAGGGCTGCGCCAACCGCACGGACGGCGACGCCTATCTCGAAAAGACGGTCTCGCTCGTGCGCGGCTGGCGCCGCGAATGGGGACAGGGCGACTTCCCGTATTTCCTCGTGCAGCTCGCGCCGTACAAATACGATTCGCCGAAGGGTACGACGCTTGCCGTGATACAGGAGGCGCAGGCGCGCGTCCCTGACCGTGTGCCGAACAGCGGCTATACCGTCATCAACGACGTCGGCGATGTCAATGACATCCATCCGACCGACAAGCGCACCGTGGGAATGCGCATGGCCGACCAGGTGCTGGACAGAGTCTACGGAAGGTTCGTCCGGCCGTGGAAGACGCCTGTCGCGACCGGCATGAAGGTCGAAGGAGCGTCCGTGCGTGTCTCGTTCGAGAACGCGAAGGGGCTCAGGACGCGCGACGGGCTCGCGCCGACGGAGTTCGAGATACGCGATGTCGTGGGCGCATGGATGCCTGCGGCCGCGCGCATCGACGGATGCGACGTCGTTCTCTCCGCAGATGGCGTGAAGGAGCCGATGGGCGTCCGCTTCGCCGCGTACAACGGATCGACTCCGAACCTGGTCAACGGGGACGGACTTCCCGCCGGGCCGTTCAGGATCGGCCGCACGTGCCCGCTCGGCGCGGCGGAGCGTCTCGCGAAAGACGGCGGATATGAATGTGTTCAACGGTACGACATCCCGGTCTGCTGCGATCTGCGCGTCAACGCGCCGAAGACGCTGGCTTCGCGGAAGGGCGTCAGGCGCGTCGGCTATCTGCTTGAGCTTCAGGACGGTTCGGGCGACACGAAGTTCGCGTTCGCAGAGATGGACGCGTTCGCCGACGACAGCGACAAGCTCGTCCTCGGCGCGGAGAGCGGGCGCGACCCGGTCAGAACGCCTGTGGCTCATCTGCAGGTGTTCTCAAACGTGCCCGGGGCGGTCGTTGCGCCCGGAACGGCAGACGGTTTTGTCGAGTTCTACTTCTGCAACTATTCGCCGAAGACGCTGCCTACTCCCGCAGGCGGCGATGCGTCGAAATATGACTTCAACGACATGCCGCACCCGGACGCCGTACGAGGGCTTGGCTACGGATGCCTTCAGGTACACGATCTCAAGTCCAGGAAGACGGTCCTTGCGTTCAACCATTTCAATGCCGCGTCGGTTCCGTGCGACCTTGGCATCGGCAGCAGCGGGAAGGATCATCCCGACTGGACATTCGCCCGCAACGCCGGGGAGTGGAAGGCAAGGCGGCTGAGCGTCTGGGTCAAGTAACGCGGGAAATCTGAGAGGAAGACGCATGACCGTCGGTCTCGCCTTGGCTGATTCTGCAAGTTGCGGACAGAAAAATTGCAAGTCGCCGAGGGTTGATTAATCGCGCCCGCTTAGGGTATAATACCCGAAACGCCGGCGCTGTGTCCTGTCGGCGCGAAACGTAAATTCAGGAGGATCGAGATGAAGAAGATGGTTGTGGCGCTGGGCGCCGTGCTGTTCGCGGTCGCGGTGCAGGCGGAGCCGATGATGACGGAGTGGGGCGAGCAGGTCACGCCCGCGAACGCGTGGCGCGGCTATCCGCGTCCGCAGATGGTGCGCGCGAACTGGACGAACCTGAACGGCGAATGGGACTATGCCGTCACGAGCGTGACGAACACGCCCGGCCGTCCGGAGAAATGGGACGGCAAGATTCTCGTCCCGTTCCCGATCGAGAGCGCGCTGTCGGGCGTGGGGCGGCTCCTGGAACCCGACGAGTTCCTCTGGTACACGCGCACGATCGTGTGCGACCCGAAGCCGGGCGAGCGGATCCTCCTGCACTTCGGCGGCGTGGACTTCCGCACGATGGTCTTCATCGGCCACACCGAGGTCATGGACGTTCCGCACGAGGGCGGGCAGAATCCCTTTACGGTCGATATCACGGACTACGTGAAGCCCGGCGAAAACGAGCTGACGGTCTGCGTGTGGGATCCGACCGAGGATTTCGTCAACTCGCTCGGCAAGCAGAGCTTCAAGCCGGGCGGGATCGTCTATACGCGCGTATCCGGCATCTGGCAGACGGTGTGGATGGAGACCGTGCCGGAGCGGTACATCAAGTCGTACAAGGTCGTGACCGACATCGACAAGGGCGAGGTGACGATCGAGTTGAGAGTTGAAAGTGGAAAGTGTAGAGTTGAAGGCGAGGGGACGGTTGAAATCGAAAATCCTGTCAATCCTGCCAATCCTGTCAAAAAAGCATTCGCGCTTGGCGAGCCGGTGACGGTCAAGATGCCCAAGGACTTCGAGTGCTGGTCGCCCGAGAATCCGAAGCTCTACAACTTCACCGCCAAATACGGCAAGGATGTCGTGAAGGGCTATTTCGGAATGCGCAAGATCGAGAAGCGCAAGGATGCTCACGGGTATCTGCGCTTCTTCCTCAACAACGAGCCGTACTTCATGATCGGCACGCTCGACCAGGGCTGGTGGCCCGACGGTCTTCTCACGCCGCCCAGCGAAGAGGCGATGGAATACGACGTGAGGGTTCTCAAGGCCTGCGGCTACAACATGCTGCGCAAGCACATAAAGGTAGAGCCCAGTCAGTATTACGCGATGTGCGACAGGGTCGGCATTCTCGTCATACAGGATCTGCCCAGCGGAACCACCGTCTGGAAAGACCCGTTGAAGGCCGATACGGTCAAGCGCTACTGGCTGCAGCGCCAGGAGATGAAGGAGATGATGGATGTCCTCCAGCCGTTCACGTCGATCGTGATGTGGAATCCGTACAACGAGGGCTGGAGCCAGCCCTGCGAGTTCCTTACCCACTCGATGCTCGATTTCACGAAGAGATACGATCCTTCGCGTCTCGTAAACGCGCCCAGCGGATGTTGGGATTGGGAAGGCGGCCACCTGCTGCCGAACGGATGGAAGTGGGAGAAGCGCGTCCTTACCGACCACAAGCCTGAAGGCGTCTGCGAAGCGGCCGATACGGTTGACATGCATCTCTACCGCGGCCCGGCGATGTTCGCCGTCAACGACCGGCGCATATCATTCCTCGGCGAGTTCGGCGGCCTTGGCCATCCTGTCGAAGGCCATCTCTGGAATGCGTCCCCGAAGGACGCGAGGGGCAACTGGGGCTATGGCGGAATCAAGGACACATCGACGCGCGACGGACTGGAGCGCACCTATCTCGCGCTCATGGACAAACTCGGCCAGTATGCGGAATGGGGGCTTGGCGGCGCGGTCTACACGCAGACGAGCGATGTCGAAGTCGAGATCAACGGTCTTCTCACCTACGACCGCAAGGTAATGAAGTACAACCCGGAGGTTCTGAAGAAGGCCCACCGGGAGGTGATCCGCCGCGCGCTCGAAGCGCCGCGCACGGGGCTGCTGCATCTGAGCCACGTCCATCGCGGCGGCGGCAAGCTGGAGCGCCCCGACAACACGCTCGACACGTTCACGTGGTGCTGGGAGAACGGCTCGGCGCTCGAGTGCGACTGCCGCAAGACGAAGGACGGCGTGGGCGTCATGCTGCACGACAACAACCTGAAGCGCACCGGGCGCGGCATTTCCGCCGCGCTGGCCGCGAAGTCGGTTTCGAAGGAGCTGACGTGGGACGAGATCAAGGATGTTGATGTGGGCAGCTACCTCGACCCCAAGTTCGCGCACCACCGCATTCCGACGATCGAGGCGACGTTCGCCGCGATGAAGGGCCATCCGACGTATCTGTGCTTCGTCGACGAGAAGGGCGCGGGCCCCGAGTATATCGCCGAGAAGGCGCGCGAGGCTGGCGTGCTCGACCAGGTGTACTACACGGGGCAGGACTATCCGAAGGCGCTTGCCTGGAACAAGGCGACGGACGGCGGCAAGACGCTGATCTGGATCGGCACCTGGCCGAAGCCGAAGCATACGCCGGAAGACATTGCGCGTTTCGAGGCGCATTTCGAGCAAAAGATGGACGAAATGCGCGCCAACCACTTCAAGGGCGTGTCGGCCGTCTCGCTGCACACCTACTACGATCCGAAGGCCGAGGAGCCGTTCGTGCCGCGCGCGTCCTACCTGAAGAAGATCATTGCGGAGTTCCATGCCAACGGCATCCCCGTCTGCTCGATCCCCTTCGAGGGCGGCGAGACCGAGGAAGTCTACTTCAAGCTCCACGAACTTGGCTGCGACGGATTCTCCACCGACTATCCGAGCGTGATGTTCTCGGTCATCCGCCAGCTCAAGGAGCGGCCGTGAAGCTGTTTCCGGACGAGCAGACGGACCGGCGGTTCGCGCGCAAGCAGTGGCGGATGCTCTTCGCCACGATGATCGGCTACACGCTCTTCTACTTCATGCGCAAGAACTTCTCCTTCGCGATGCCGGGGCTCCAGCAGGACTGCGGCATCTCCAAGTCGATGCTCGGCAACTTCCTCTTCTGGGGCGGCATCGTCTACGGCCTCTCCAAGTTCGTGAACGGCATCGTCGGCGACCGGGTGGCGCCGCGCAAG
>Ga0256405_10006714_pt1 | contig 18091 bp, 16 predicted proteins | sample RumenRJG_02DNA_FD_189096 | JGI IMG/M metagenome (GOLD analysis project Ga0256405, IMG submission 189096) | Bovine rumen microbial communities from Lethbridge, Alberta, Canada - RJG_02 | ecosystem: Host-associated > Mammals > Digestive system > Stomach > Rumen | place: Canada: Alberta... | reverse complement strand
CGGTAAACATTAGCGATACTTTTTAGTGTAACTTGTCGTGTGGCAACTACAAAGTTACTAAAAATATCGCTAATTTCCTAATAATCAGGCTATTATTTTTGAATTGTTTTCGTCGAACTCACGTTAAGTTACAGGGTAACCCATCTCTGCCAGCTTTTCCTTCAACTCTTGTTCTGCCTTTTCCTTATCCTTGGTATTGCGGTCAATGGCAGCGGTATCTTTGGAACGCTTCTCAGCGTTGCTGCAGAGTTCTCGAGGCAGCTCAATATGGATTTCGTCAAACTGACCATGTTTTGCCATGACGGCATTGATAGTATAGACCATCTTGTTCAAGATGCGCTCTACCAGAGGATTGCGCAAACTGTTATGGGGTATAGGAGTGACAGTTGCCGACAATTCCCTGTTTTCGTTCTCTTCTTTGGTAACAGAGCGTACAGAATGGTTGTAACCAGCTGCAAGGCAAGCATCACTGTACTGCAAGCCTTCTTTCATCTTTGGAAGGATTTTTTTAATTGCCTTGCTGCTTAAATTGCCGTAACCATCGGCAAAGATGATGTTGGCAAGTTTTTCTGCCTGGTCGGCACTGTCAAAATTGAACAGTTGCTTGATATGAGCTGTAAGGGTGTCATGCCCACTACGTGAACTGTCACCAGGGAAGGAATAAATGAGGTGCCAAAGTTTAGCGAACTCTCCGGCATCGGTAAGGGCTACAGTTCTATATCCCAACATCCCAAAAATATCCTGTACGGCGGCAATAACCGCTGCCGAGGACATTTTCTTTGTGTCAAGTTCATGGCCCGACAACTTAATAACTTCAAGGCAGGCTTTGTAGATTCGCGCTGCCGTGTCATTGCCAATCAGACTGTCGAAATTCAGCTCTACACTCTTGATGGCCTTACCATAGAGTAAGCGGACTACAGATGTCTTCGTTAACTCCTTCCTGATGGAAAGCTCTGCGGCAAGTCTTTCCTTCTCTTCCTGGGTGAGGTGTCGCACCTCTCCCGTCATGATGTTTTTGATGGCTACGTCGTTCAGACGTTGCCACATCCTGAACTCCTGATAGAGTGGGGAAGAGGTTGGTATAACCCTACTACCGGTGGTGTAGGTTTTCCCGTTTACAACAACCTCACGGCTTTCAAGCTGGCAGAAGCCGACATCACCTTTCTTGCTTTCTATGGGACGCTGGAAGAAGATAACCTTATCACGGATTTGTTTTTTGAGTTTCTTCGTCAACTCCTTGTGAAACTTCATCTGACAACTCCAGATCTTCTCAAATTCGTCCTCGTAGTCCTTCCGATAGAAGGTCTGGTTCTTGATGCCCTTTAATGGATGCTGAGTCAGCATTTCATAGAGGTATTGCCCGACGGTCAAATCTCTTTCAAGGAGTACCTGACTACGCTCGGTGATGGCTGCAAGGTATTTGCCATCTTCACCGTCGTTTTCACCCTTTCTGGTACTCTTGTAGCCACGGCTCTTGTTAATCATCAGCAGAACCTTAGCAAGTTCTTCGAGGGTGACGGCTTCTGTGACGGCCTTCGCCCGCAGCGCATGGGTCTGGTAGGTGGTGTCCTTTCCTTCTTCGTTCAAAGGCGTGTCAGCTGTGATAAAGCCGTTTGCCATCAGGAGCTTAACAAGTTGCTCACGGCGTTGCTGATAATGCTGCAGCCTACGGCGTGCCTGACGTGCCTGTCTGCGCACCAGGTTAGGCGATACGGTAACGCCCTTGCGGTACAGTTCATCGATCTTGCCAGTTGATGATATCATACCGTCAGGTTTCTGGTAGGCGAAATTGTCAAAGTCAACCTTCACTACTCCTGCATCGAGAATGCCGGACTTCTCACTGGCTTCCTCTGCCATCTGGACTACTGCCCAGCCGACGGAGGCAATGCCTGGATCTAAACCTAATATTTTCTTCATGACGATTCCGTATTATATATTAAATAATATCTTTTATCTTAACTCAGAATGGTGTTGCATCGTCCCAGCCTGTATCATGCAAATCCAGCTCCTTCGGTTGTGGCTTGACCGGTTCTGGAATCTGCGACTGAACGTCAGCCGTATTCTCAAACCTACTGTATTCACCTTTGAATGATAGTAATACTTCGCCCGTGGCTCCTTTACGGTGTTTCTCAATGATAACCTGTGCCATTCCGTGCAGATCTCGTCCTCTATCATCAGAATAAATGTGATAGTATTCCGGACGATGAACAAACATAACTACATCTGCATCCTGCTCGATGGCACCAGATTCGCGGAGATCACCCAGTTGTGGGCGTTTTCCCTCAATACCCTCACGGGCTTCAACACCGCGATTCATCTGAGATAATGCAATTACGGGAATATCAAGTTCCTTGGCAAGACCTTTTAGGGCACGGGAAATCGTAGAAACTTCTTCCTGACGGTTATAAAAACGCATACCATTGGCGTTCATCAGCTGCAGGTAGTCTATGATTATCAATTTAATCTTATGTTCACGAGCCATTCTTCTGGCTCTCGTTTTCAAATCGTAAATCGACAGTCCTGGAGTGTCGTCGATATAAAGGGGACTTCCCTTCATTGCTTTACGCCTTGCATCGTAGCTTTCCCAATCAACAGGATCCAGTTGGCCGTTGATGACTTTCTTACCGTCAATAGTACAGTAGTTTGAAATCAACTTCTGCATAACCTGTACCTTTGTCATCTCCATAGAGAAAAAGGCAACAGGAACTTTGTTATCAATGGCAATATTCCTGATTAAGGAAACGGCAAGGGTAGTCTTACCCATGGCAGGCCTTCCGGCAAGGATAATCAAATCAGATGGCTGAAAGCCTGAAGTGATTTCATCCAGCTTGACAAATCTCGTCGGTAATCCGGTAACACCATCACCCATGGCATTTTTCATTATCTGCTCATGGGTTTCGTCCAAGATGCCGTCCATTTGTTCATAACTATGGATGGAGTCCTGCTGGCCAATCTCAAATAAGGTTTGTTCAGCTTCCTGTAATACATCCATTTTAGACACGGTATCATCGAAAGCCTTTGTCTCGATGACACTGGCAGCAGAAATAAGATTGCGAGCCAAAGCCTTTTCTGCAATAATTTCTGCATGTTCTTCGATGTTCGCAGAGGAAGCAACCATTGAGCTTAACTCGGCGATATATCCAGGGCCTCCTATTTCGTCAATATTCCCATCCTTGGCAAGTCTATCAGAAAGGGTGATGATATCCACCTTCTTGCCATCCATATACATATTCCGGATGGCTCCATAGACTATTTGATTTCTGGGTTCATAGAAACTTTCAGGATGCAGCAGGTCACACACTCTGTCCCATGCACGATTATCTATCAATAATCCTCCCAATAATGCTCTCTCCGCATTAAGATCTTGCGGCTGAACCTTGGCATAGGTGTTATCAACAGTCTTAACCGCCCGACGGTTGTTATTGTTGCTTTGATTATTCGGCATCGGTTACCTCCTTTTCTTTAATGGTGAATTGTGTCTTTACTTCCTCTCCGAAATATTTCTTGACGGCCTTGATAAACGACGGGCCGTAGATATCCATGCGAGTTTTGGTGTCAATGTCCGGGAAACAAATAATCAACGATTTCTTTTCCGGATCATAACCGCCAAACGTCATAAGACTTATCGTTTCCCTGACAGCTGCAGGGTCAACGGTCTTACAGTACTCCATCATCATCTTGTCCCATTCAGACTTCCCTTTTGATAAATCAAGGGATGCTGCATTTGACTCCTTCTGCTTGGCTTCAAATTCCATAAAGAAATTATTCAGGGACTTAACAATATAGATTGTCCGGCTGTCAATTCCCTTGGATTTCTCCTTATCGTCGAACAATACCTTCAGACTGATAATCTTACCTAACAGACCCTGAAAGTTTTCAGGTGTCACCCTCTTGGCTATTCGGGTGCTGACGCTTTCATTAAGCGACAGGTCTTCCATCAAGCTGCGCTTAATCTCTTCCTGTTGCTTACTGGATTGGATTGCCAGCATTTCATCTACTGTTGGTTCGCGGGAGATAATGGTGAACTCTATCTTTTCAGGTTCACCGCGCTTTCTGCCATTCTCATATACCTTTTTATAGGTGAAATAACAGGGAGCATTGCCGCTCTCATAGAATTGCTGAAGCTCTTGCTGAGCTGGAATCAAAACCCTCTTCTCGAGAACAGAAAAGTCCTTGTACTTATCCTCCAGCCCGAACAACTTCCGTAAGTCGATGGTCTGGGTGGTGACAACTCCTTTCTCCTTAAAGCTCTCGATATACCAATATAGACGTTCGCTATACTTAGATTTGAAAGCTCTTGATAACTGCTTGCGGACGTAATGATAACCAAGTTCCATATTCCGTACCCGAACGGATACTTCTTCGTCCATCGTGACAATACAATACTGGTCTCGCACCTGGTCTTCTGGTATATACACATCGCAGAAGTTTGTGAGACGCTTGTATTGCCGTCCGCTCTCAGACCTATATGGCAACTCAACGGGAACTGTCACCATGGCTTTCAGGGCAGAACGTAACTCCGGGTAATGGTTCTGTGAAACACCGAACTCCTTAAGAGGTATTTTGATCTTGACTTTATGAGGATCATCACGTAACTCTTCTTCGGCGAAAAGCCTGAGCTGCTGTACTCCGGCTTTCTTCTGATCCAAAATATCCCTGAGTGTCATGCCTATCTTTTCAATGATAGACAATATCACGTCTAACTGAATCTTGGAAAAATCGGAGTTCATGGATGATACTACAAAAGGCATTAGAATCTGAAGGTCTCCATTCCTCAACTCTTCAGGAACTTCGACTTTTGTAGCATTCTTTACTGCCCTCTTAAGCTTTCTTTCGTTTGAAAGCTGTTTCTTGTTTTCTTTCTTAGCTGCCATAATTATAGTTCATCTATCATTTCGTGAATACTGAAAGAAACACCGCCAATGCAAGATATGAAACTAAGAAGGGTACTCCTTTGAGAGCCTTTTCCTCCTTCGAGATCGTAAATCGCCTTGGCTGTGCAATGTGCCTGAGAGCATATGTCAACAACCGTAAGGCCTGCTGCTATTCGCTTTTCACGCATTATCTGGCCGAAGGTCTGAAGATCTTCTGCAAGCTGGCCATCGATACGCAACACGTAGGCCAGTAAATCAAGATACCTATAAAGGGAACGTAATTTATAGTTTCCACCATTATGTATCTTGTTTATCGTTTCATATTTGAGACCTTTAAGAGAAAGCCACGGGTAACTCACCGATGCCTTTTCTCTAATCTCTGGCAATGCTTTTTCTAACTCTTCTAATGTCATAATTCGAAAATTTTCTGCAAATATACGAATTATAGTTGATTATACAATTTTTTGTTTGGAATATTTAACATATAATATTCCATTTTCGTATATTTATATATTTATAATATTCCATTTTCGTTATATATTAAGAATGGAGCAATTTGTTATGCAACTTGTTGTTGAAATCGACACTGAAATCGACACTGAAATCCGTAATATTAAAAATTACAAATACTTTAATATCAGAAAATTACAAAATTCTGACATTAAACAATTCCACACTAAAATCGACAGTGAAATCGACAGTGAAATCGACAGTGAAAAAACAGGCCTTTTTTAGTGAATATAATGTCGAGATACTTCCCTATTTGTTGGGAATGAAATTGAATAGGTTCACACTTATTAGTGATTTTCATAACAAATAACCGAAAAGGTTCCCTATTTGTTGGAAAACACACAATTTCATCACACCTTTCATGGTGGAATCATGATACTTCCCTATTTGTTGGATTCCATCGAGATACTTCCCTATTTGTTGGGAAATGGTTCCCTATTTGTTGGGAAATACTTCCCTATTTGTTGGGAAATACTTCCCTATTTGTTGGGTTTTTCTTTGTAATTTATTGATAATCAGACGTTTGTAAGCCGTCTTAATATAGTTAATCTATTAAACTTGTTAATCTATCATAGATTGACCGACAGTTTGATGAGTATTTTTGATGGGAAATGACGACTTTAAGGATATCAACATGGAATGAAATACTTCCCTATTTGTTGGATTTGATGGCTATACTATTATTTCTTACCGAAAATGGAATAAAATACTTCCCAATCTGTCGGATTACTATCCTATATGGCAACTTTTATAGGTCTCATACCTTCAAAATATACCATATACGCTCTATATGGTACTTTTGGACGTTTACATCTGCCCAACTGCAGGTTTTATAACTTTTGCATTTGCATCCTGATGGGACTTGGTGGGGCTTCACCCTCCACTGTATTTCTTCTCTTCTTCTGTGTTCGTCTGCCCCGTCAGTGCAAATGGTTCTCTCAGGGCAAACAGTTCTCTCGCCTTTGTCGGTCTCGTGGCTTTGTCGTTTTCCTCGTGACCATCATGACAATGCACTTTCTCTTTTTATGGTTATCTGGAAACCCTTGCTTGGTACCACATTATCCATCTTCCAGACAGACATCTTCCGGCTTTCTCATTGGCATCCTCATCCTGTAGTGCTCTTATTGGTGGTAGAACCTGGCGCAGTCGCGGCCTGCCGTCACATTTCTCATGCATCCATGGCCAGTACCGGTCACTTATTGCCGTTATGGTTGCCTCTTTCCTTTTTGATGCGGGTCTCAACTCATATTTTTCCTTTGCAAAGGTAGCCCAAGCGTCATCCGTCAAGTACCAGTTGCACAGCTCCTTATCCCTACTCAAATTTTCCAGCAGCCTTCCGCATTTTCTTCTTAACGGCTGAAGCCTAAAGAAAATGGGGTATTCCGTAAAATTTGCTTGTGATTCCTTGTCTTTGCATGACTGTTTCTTGTTGGCTCTGTATTGCACGTAAAAATTATAAGTTAAACCCTTTAAAATTAAAGAATTATGGCAACTAACAACAATTTCACAGTGACTGGTATCGTAGCAATGGACGCTCAGGTTAAGAACAACGGCAACGGCAGCGTATGGGCCAAGTTCCCTCTGGCAATCCGCACCACCAAGAAGGATAAGGACGGCAACGAGAAGAAGATTTCTGCCCTTCAGGACATCGAGGTCGGTACCAAGGAAGGCTCTCCAAAGTTGGATCTCCTGAAGAAAGGTACCATCGTCAAGGTCGAGGGATTCTTTGAGCCACGTACATATACCGGCAAGGACGAGAAAGAACACTTCGCGCTCTCCTGGAAGGCTACCGCCATCGAGAAGATCGAGAAGAAGGAAGATACACCGGAGGCTTAGCGAAGCCTCCTTTTTCTCCTACATAAGGATGCAAGATTTAGTGCAAAATCAATTTTAAACTTATCTTTGCAGTAGGGCCAGATGTGAATCTCGCCCTATTTCCCGTGTTCCTGAATTTGTCAGGATTTCTTCGAAAACGGCCATTTTTCGGGCATCCATCCCGAAAACGACCTCACCATTTGCCCCAGGAGGGCATAACAGACACCCGCCGGGGTAGTAATACCTCCGAAAATCGGGTGAAACGAAATATCCTTACATCGTAGAGTAGGGCGCAGTCCGCTGTACTTGCACCCTACTATGACCATCAGCTGCAGGAACTCACTCGCGGCGTGTCCTCATTGGCGGACATGTCCCATTCCGGGCAGCTTGCCAATGTGCTATCCTGGATCATTCCCGGCATCTCATGGAGATTGGGGAACCATCCCTGATGGCACGTCAGCAGCTTGCGGAACCGTCCACAGTCTGCCAGTGTGGCCTCTGTCTCGCCAGTACCTTCATCTGATGAAACTTGAACAGGACGCATGCGTCTGGCACCATCAAAGCCTCTTAATCCTCCTGAAAGTGAACGGGTATCTCTCTGCAAGGGTTCCTGCACGACGGGCGAGTTTCCCCAAAGGGGCAGCAGAGTCCGGCGGTGTCCTTTTCCACCGACGCGGTTTGCTCGATGAATAGAGTATGCACGGCTAACCGCACACACACAATTCATCGTGGGTCTGGAACAGGTTCCCGACGCACCACAAACCATGTCAGCGGGACACGGCCTGACACTACCACCTTCCTTTGTTGAATCTCAGCCCTGCTTGTAACCTTCTCTTGTGAGATGCCCATCCGCTTTCCTGGAGGGAGTCTGTGATGACAGCCAGACGCAGCTTCATTCTATAACCCGTCACTGGGTGCCGGAACTTGAATAAGGGGCAAATCTTTTCTGGTCTATCTTCGTCCTGTCCAGTATGCCATTTTCACCTCATGGGGTTAGTTGGGTTTTCTATGGAGTCTTTTTCCTTGCAAAGGTAGGACAGACCGGGGCCACACCAAGAACCGCAAGCTATTCCGAAACAAATTTTGCAGCAGCCTTCCACAGATGTAATCTGGGTATTCCGCAAAATTTCTTCCTGAATTTCTTGGCTTAGTCCCCTGTAAGTCTGTTCCTGGTTACCAGCAAGAAAAAGGACTCAAAACTCAACTAAGTCGATGACGACTGAAAATTGAAGGCACACAGGCAGACTTGATAGGAAAAGATTTAAGAAGAAAGGATCTAAAATCTAACATGCCGATAACTTCAATGACAGCGCAGAGTACAAACAATTTAAACCGCAGCCGACGGGATAGAAACAGGCAGCAAAGATATGGCAACAACAAACAACTATCAACTTACAGAACTGGAGTGTAAGATGCTTGAATGGTCTAATCTGGATATCGACAAGGCTTCAGAAGTAGTCTACAAAAACAACCCGCAGTTTGATGCACTCTATGAAGAGTCCGAGGTGGCTTTTAGTATCTTGGAAAAAAGTGGGGATGTAGATAAACTGACGGAACGGCAGAAGGCCATCCTCCGCGAAGATGTGAAATTCTGGGGAGTCCACGAATATTCTCAGATTATCGGGCTTGACAAGAGTGTTATCGAAAAACTCTGTGCATAATAAACACTGAATACAAAGGTAACGGGAGCCTAACCAACTCCCCACTAAAACAATAACGGTATGAAATCAGCATCACAAATTAAGGCACAGGCTTTTCGCCTTCTGAAACTCGACAACGAGAACAGAATCAAGCGGCATATAAATTCCTACCATGCGCAGCGAATCTATAACGCAACAAGTAATCTGTTAAGCAAACTCTGAAAACGTAACAATTTCAAAGTATGGAACATCTGACTAATTTTGAACTGATGCTCGTTGGAGCAAGTATCGCCACATTCTGCTTCGGCTTCAATGCCTTCATCAAGAATATCTATCTGAGGAACTTCAATACTCATAAGTCATGATTACGAACTACGGACAGGAAAGGGCAGTCGGCGAGGTCTGGATTGACTCTATCGACGGGGCGAAGGTTATCACCGTTGCCGGTGAAGGATGCAAGGACTGTGCCTTTGCCACCTTTGCCGGTGGTGCCTGCCCTGGTGCCGTTTACGATCGACACCCTTGCTGTGCTGCTGACCGTGCAGATGGGCGTGAGGTCTATTTCAAGTTGATTCACTACGTGCCGGAAGCCAAGGCCCCACCTCTGAGAGTGGCCACCTTCGGAAGAATCCCCTATTGATAACGTAACAATTTCAAAGTCGTATGAGTGAGCGATTGAATATAACCCTTCTTTGGATAACCAGTACCGCACTACTGGCCGACCTTGTTTTCGTGGTCTATCTGATGATGGGCTGCATGTGATGAACCCTTTAATTGTTGCCGATATGACAAAGAAACACTCAATCCTGAACAAGACCGCAGGCCATTGTGCATATTGCGGATGTCAACTCAATGTCAACAACATGACCCGTGACCATGTTTTGGCCAAGTCTCGTGGCGGTACCAGTGAGCTCGACAACCTGCTACCAGCTTGCCGAGCGTGCAATCTTCTGAAGGGGGATGATTCATTAGACTCCTTCCGGCTTCGGTTCTTCTGGGACACTTTGCATCCGGCAGATCTCGTTACCTACGACTCCATGGTGAAGGCTATATCTAAGAAGCGGTTCTACTTTGAGACCCATTAAACCGGGCGCAGTCCGCTTTACCGATGCCGGAGAGTAAAAATCTCGCGGCTGCTTCCCTACGGTCGCAGCATCACTTCACTGTCTCGATGGCGCTGGTGCTCCCCATTCCAAAATATTGTACTTGGCGACATTGCGCAGGTACTGAAAAATCTTGGAGGATGGGGTATTGTCCTCTACGTTCAGTCGTAGAGTCTCGAAAATCGCTTGGAAGTCTGGCCTCTTGGCAAAAATATCGATAGCAGTCTTATTCGTTTCCTCGGTAAGATTATAACTTAAATAGTGTATCTTCTTCGCCTTCTCGTTCAGGAAGGTCATCAGAATGGTCTTGTTCCTGTCGAAGTTCACCTGCGGCTGTATCTGTGGTGCAGACTGCTGTCCCGTCGCGTTGGTGTTAATGTCGTGCCTATCTTGAGCCATGTCGTCAGGTGTCAGGAAGTCCGGCTCTTCGCCTGGATCTTCCTCTGCACTCTCGGACTGAACTTGTGATGGAGTAGGGGATGGTACAACATCGACAGAGGTCTTCTTGGGCTTCCTGGACTTAGCCTTACTCTTCTTACCGTTCACCTTGCCCTTCTTTTTCAGTTCAGTAGCTTTCTCTGTGGTGTCGGCGAAGGTAATCTGTCGTGCATCATCAGGAAGGGTCTGCAGACTGTTGATGAATGTCTGGAATACAGTCATGTAATCATCATATCTGGTGAGACTCTTCTTTCTCCATGACAGTACCATGTCGGCAACGGTAATGTCATTCGCCAACCTTGCATCAAGGGTATCGATGCCAGGAGTAGCCGGGAAGGACTCGATAAACTCAAATGCGTCACGGATGCGAAGGAAATCCTCTTCCTTGCGCCTGGTCTTCTGTCCATCAGACTTATTACTATCTGCAACATTGATGTTGTATTCTGCGTCACGGACAAGGTGCGGCATACTGTCCCACTTGGATCCGCGATGTTGGGTGATGGCATCGGCAATCTCTGCGGGTATGAGCTGCTTGGCATCGTACCGTACCAGATACCATTCAAGGTGCCTGTTGGTACATGGTTCAGTGTAACCCTTGGATTGAAGTATCTGCGTAACAGTGTCACGAAGATATGTGGGCTTGACAGGAACAGATACGGCACTTAGCAGTCTGTGTAACTGCGACAACCATACCTGAAGCATGTTGTCAACCTTCTGCTGTTCCTCGCGTGTCATCGGCACGGAAGGTTTGAACTCGGCAATCTTCTGTATCAGCGACTCAATACATTTCTTACATGTTGCAGCCTTCTTGGTGATTATGCCACCAGATGCAGAAACAGAGTTGTATACCTCACTGACATTCATTGCGGCGATGTCATTAAGGTGTTGTGTATTATATGCCTTGACCTTACTGTTACAAGGTACTCTCATCTTATTGTTACCCTCACTCATAATATTATGGTCTATAATTCGAGTACAAAGGTACTAATAATATATTATATATATGTAACTCTATAATAATATTTATATCTATTTAACGTAGGAAGTAAGTGTGACGCTTTCACTCTTACTTCTGCGGAGGTACAACAATAAGAAGTGCGGAGGTATTCCGCGAAATAGTGCGGAGGTATTCAGAAAAGTTATGCACCGAATCAAGAATACATTGTGTGACGTCTGAACGCATCCGTATGTTACGCATACGTTAATAATACATAAATCTACGGGCAGTTCCGAACGACTTTCAAAGAAAATCCGTAACTTTGCCCAAGCATCCTAAACGGATGTTATTGCCAGCAGTAAGAGTATCCGACAAAATCCGCCTAAAACGGCTCCTTTGTCTGAACTCTGTGCTGGCCTGTTCGAGGGGTCTCACAGGGCAGTCTAATTGCTCGCAGGCTCACAATTATTTGTTTAATACCGATGCCGATGGATAACGATAGTAAATATACATTTAATGGTTCCGAAACCCTTGACAAAGTTCGTGAGGGCTTCGGATTCTGTGAGGTCTGGACGGATGATAAAGGACAAAAACTTTTTGTTCCTGTCACCGTCGGCGAAGTCCGTGTGACCATCGATGATCTCCAGCCTGGCGACGATACAAATAAACCACTCCTTCATCATCTGGTCTTGAAGTGCTGGAGTGAAGCATCAGGTGATTATCGTCTCAAATACGACATCACCAAAAAGGAATATCTTGATTTCATCAACACACATAAGAAGGATGAAGGTCGCCTGAAACTCCTTTTGAAGTACACCAAGAAGGAACTGCAAATAAGAAAAAGGGCAAAAGGTAAACATATCGATGTCCGCATGAGTGATGAACTCTACGAACAGATATGCCGGGATGCCGATGCCTGTAAACTCAAGCCGTCGGTTTATCTCCGTCAGCTTGCCGAGAAGAAGCGTCCAAGGAAAGCTCTTTCTGAGGAAGAGTTTTCCGTGATGCAGGATTTTGTCACAGTCTATCATAACTACGAAAACTTCTTCAATGCCACAAAGGGTGTCATGAAGGGTATGACTCCGCAGCAGAAACTTGAATATATCATTGAGGGCAATGCTTACCGATGGTGGCGTAAGTTTCTGCTTGAAGGCTTGCCTATCATGAAGCGAATGATCGACGGCCAGCGAATGTATTCCAATAGTGTCTGGAAGGATGCACAAGGCAAGCAGCTTCCAAAATATGACCGTGAAGTAATTGCTCTCGTTCCTCATGGCACGGATGAATACAAAGTTGTATTTGCACACCGTCCTAATCCGAAGGGATGGGATGGGCGAAATGTAGATACCGGCGAAATAACACATCATGCTCCACAATTATATGATGGGGGATGGAACCAGCCGGACGTTCACTATTGGCTCGACGTAAATATACCGAAACAAGAACAAAAGGAGGTCTAATAATGGTTATAAAGTTAAATTCAACTTCTGGCGGTGCCAGCTCTATAGGCTACGGTCTGACGAAGAAACGCGACATCAAACAGGCTGATAATATTCTCGCTAAACAAAACGAGAATGTACTTTTCATTCGTGCAGATCATCTTAAAGTCAACAGTGTCCTTGATACGCCGATGCCGTCTGACATCTACCGTCAGATGCAGTTACGGCAACAGGTCGCCGGTATGAAACGCAAGGATAAATTCTGGAATATCAAGATATGCCCTTCGAAAGAGGACTGGAAAGCCCTGCTTGGTTTTGAGCTGGTGCCGGGGAAGCTGACCGATGAACAGAAGGCTAAGGTTCTGGAGGTGGCAAACAAGCTTATCGATGCTTCTATCGAAAAACTTGATATCACTGACCATCACGGCTACCGTCACAACAAGAAAGGCGAAAAGTATTCCTGTATCACGGGTAAACATACCAATCTGGCCGACAGTCAGGCTGTGTGGTCTATACACTTTGATACTGATGATATCCATATTCACGGTACCGCCAATATGGTGACTGAGCATAACAAAGTTCAGAAAGCAAACATGTGTATAGATAGGGGATTTGCTGCCGGTGACAAGGTGGCTGAAAAGTTCGGTTTAAAGCAGCTGTCCGAGTACGACAACCAGCGCAAGGAGCGCATTCATTCCGACGGTATCTCAGTCCTGAAGAATATGAAGGAGTTCAACCTCCAGACTTACTTTGCCGAAATGATGGCGAAGGGATGGATCATCGACCCGAACACTCCAGACAGCAAAGGTGTTATACATGGCTACTCCGTCGGTGAAAAGCTCTACCATAACGACGGCAGCTTATCCAGTGTCATGATGTTCAAGTCATCAGAGTTGGGACACAGCAAGGATCTTACGCCGTCACATCTTCTGAAGACCTGGCAGAAACTTCATGCCAACGAACAGCAGACGGTTACTCCCAGGGAAGAAACACGTCGTGCTGAAAAGCCGAAACAGCGAACTGCGCCCGTTGTACCTATCAAGAATGATAAACCCGGCAGGTGGAGTGCAGAGGAACAGCGTAGGCGTGAGGAAGAACGGAAGAAGGCTGAGGAAGCTAAGCGTAAGGAAACTGCTGCACAGCGGACAGAACAGCAACGTCCTCATGAACAGTCGCCGGAAGAAAAGGAAGCCCGCAATGCTGTCGATAAGTCCATCCAGATACTCAACAAGTTCTGCGGGTGGTCGTATAATGTATTCGGAAGAGACGAATATTCAGACCTTCAGGAAGGCATCGTAGGCCAGTGCCTGCTTGGTGGCCGTGATACTACACGGGAAAGCCTGAAGGAAGCCGCTAACGAGCTGATGGGAATGGTAGAGGGCGCAGCAGCACAAATAGAAAAGGCTACTGCCCTGATGGTGGAATTTGTCGCAGGAATGGCATTGCCGCAGGTAACACCTTCCGGCGGTGGTGGCGGCGGTCCTACTGGAGGCTGGCGAGGCAAGCGGGATGATGAATGGTGGAACGCTTGGAAGAATGTATTTAAAGCCACACGTTCTCGAGGACGTGGTGGTCGCTAAAAATAGGAGGTAATTATGGAAAATATATTTGATGACGAACTCGATGAGTATGCAGAGCAGCAGGGAAACACTCCTACTGTTCCGGCATCGGTACCGACGGCAGCACCTCAGCAGAAATCCGCTGAACAGGCTGAACTGGAAAAAATCCTTGCTGTCATCAAGGGCATTAAGGAGTCACAGGGTGAGGTGCGTAAAACCGTATCTGACATCGAGGATATTGCGGATAGAGCAGAAAAAGCCGTCAAGGCTCTTAACAAGGATCTTAAGGAGGCTCGCCCTCTCTGGGATGAACTCCTGAAATCCTATACTTCGGAAATCCTGATATCAGATGAAAGCTTTGCTGGCTTCAGGAAGGTGATGAAATCTCTGACCGATCAGATTCTTGTCAGCACATGTTCCAAAATCGATAAAGCCGTTTCTGACAATGTGGCCGGACAGTTCTCGGAGGTAGCAAACCGTCATATTCAGGAGTTCGATGAAAAAATGAAGGTCTCAATAGCCGAGCAGAACAAAGCTCTTGCAGACCTTAAAAAGGATTATAACGACAATATAGCCAGCCTCGAAGAAAAGCAAGGGAAACTGCTTGCGCAGGCCGTAGAAGAACAGAACCGCATTATCTTGCCTTCAGGACCATTCTGGACGATGATGCTGGTGTTTATAACTGCCATCATCGGCGGGCTGACAGGATGGTACAAGTTCTGGCGAACGCCTGGTAATGATGAAAGCATGAACTGGATGGTGGGTGCCATAATAGCAGAATTTATGTATTACGGCACTATGCTCTATAACCATTTTGCCTATCGCGATGAACAGAAAACGAAAACTGACAAGAAGAAAAAGGATGATAACGAGCCGAAAATCTATAGTGTCTCGTTATCAGAGGCTATATATCTTATATTACTGTCGTTTTCTTCTTTGGCTTACATTACGTGGGGACAGCTGGACGTTAAAAGCAGCGCAACTCTGCTGATATACCTACTGCCGTTGGTAATCGCTTCTAACTTCCTGTGGCTGATGATACGCGGCTTGCTTTATGGGATCTTCCAGAAGGATTAATAGTTATTAAGAGTTTAGAGGGGTATAGTGCATCACCCCTCTAAATCCTTAAAAGTATGTCAACGATGAAAATGTGTACGCATCTGGTTGGAAAGGTCGTCACCGTTGACAATACTGTCAAACTCCTTGGCGGCATCGGTAAACCACTTATCGGGCTTACGGGCCACTTCAGGGTCTTTCCAAACGATATCTTTGATACTGTCGATGATGGCCATTCCATACTCTCCTTTCTCCTGTCCTTCAAACATAGCTTTGCTATAGTTACGAATGCGTTGGACGGCTTCAGGGGAGAATGAGTAGCCGCTGGAATCGATTACACGTTCTTTCAGATCGTCAATAACCTCCTTTCTGAGGTTGTACAACTCTACGGCTTCATCTCCATGTTCCTTCATGGCAGTGATATACTTTTCAAGATCGGACTGTTGGAACACGGACATTACGGGAACTATCTCGTATATCTTCTGCCCTTCGGTCTTTGACACATCGGAGAAACTGAACTGGTCTGAATAGTCATTGATAACATTGACAGTATCAGTACCGGTATTGACAATAAATGCCGCACAGGAGTTTCTTGTGACATCAGGTGCATCATCCGGTTTGAAGTTCATGCCGTCGCCGTAATTGGGCAAGAACTTCTGCAGAAGGCTCTCAGCCTCCTTGAACACCTCACCATAACTTCTCTTATCGGCATTAACGACATTCAGCTCGTTAGCGGTAACCTCTGCCTCACTGTAGCCGTCACTGATACTGATAACCTCACCGTTGATCTTATCGACCTGCCAGACTCGACTTAAGTCACGGTTCTCAACATCTGGGTCTTGCCAGGTAACCTTTACACCGACATCAATCTTGTCACCTTCGGGAGTCAGTGGAAGTGTTTCCTCTGGCTCCTTGATAACCTGAGCTTTCTTCTCTTCCAGCAGCTTCTTCGGGGTGATGGTCTTAATCATAAAGACCGTCTCGCAATCTGTGGGAAGGCCAAAGGCGGGATTACGGGAGAAGCCCTGAGAGTCGGTTTTTACATCGAGGAAATACCCTTCGTTCTTCTTCATGAAGGCACGGATATCCTTCTCATCCTGTTCGTTCTCAATTCCTGAGAAATCACCGTTGAAGATGGCAGACATGGCATACGAAGGAACTTCCTGCTTATCATAGACTACCAACATTGATTCTTTCTCGGCAAAGAGGGTATCATAGAGTTTGTCAAGAACCTCGTTCTGTGAATATTCCGGAAGCTCATTTATCCACACGCCTTTATCATTCTCGAAACAGTCATACATACTTTCGTGAAGGATGACATCTGCTTCTGATACGTAAGCATAGTTGAAGGTTTTCTCTTCACCTTCTGAATCCGTAACAGTTATACCATCCTTTATATTGACAGGATGATAGTCTATGCCCAGTTCGTTAGCACGAAGTATGATATCACTTATAGAAGCGTGCTGCCCGTTGGACTCTTCCTGAGTCTTTTCCTGCAGATCTCCCTTATAAGTTGTCAGCTCGTTGGCCGTCACCTCTGCCTCGCTATAGCCGTCGCTGATACTGATAACCTCACCATTGATGTTATCAATAGTCCAGACGCGACTCTGATCACGAGCAGACTCGTCAGGATCATTCCAGATGACCTTCATACCTACCTCCAGCTTTTCTCCGTTAAGGGAAATGGTATCTCCGAGACCTAACGCCTCTTTCTCTACCTGTGCGGCCAGCTTTGCGGCAGGTTGCTGCAGATCCTTGTCGGAAACATAATAGAAGATACGTTCATAGATGGCCTGCGCCTTGCGTCCGTTCCATTCATCAGGATGTAACGCCTGCTCCAAGGCCTCAGTACCTATCAGCACATTCTCGCCGGTATGAGGGAGTACAATAGAACGGAGCGGCCATTTCTTGCCGTCAAACTCCAGACTATCGTGAGTATTTATCTCAGGCTTCAGAAACTCGGCCATCTTCTGAGAACCGCCAGCAATGGTGGACTCTATCTTTAGAATACTCTGCTGTCTGTCGGTGAGATTTTTGTTCTGAACAACGAGGCTGTTGACATTCAGCATCTCCTCAACAATGCCAGCCAGTTCTTCACTGTCGATCCTTTCTGGATGTGGGTTAACTCCCTTGGCCACCTCTTTTACATCTGCGATGTCATAGTGTTCTGGGAGGTTTTGGAACACATTCTTAAACACAGAATAGACAACGGCATATTCTGTGGCAGTCAGACCTGGAGTTTCCATAGTCTGGCTCCGCTGACGGGCGTTCTCCATAATATGGTCGGCCAGCTTCTTCATCTCGCTTACAGAAAAACTGATAAGAATTTCGTCACCACTAATATACTCGTTCTCGAAAACCTTACCATTCTTCTCGGTATAATCACCTGTAAGTGCAATACCTTTACCATATTTGTCTTCTTCGATCTCCTTGATGGTATAAGGATTGCCATTGGAGTCCCATATCTTAAATGGCTTATTCAGGGTAATCCTTCCTTCATCGCCCAGCTGCTGGTGGAGAACGGAAATATAAGCCTTACCGGCAATTTTGATAGCAGTGTCGCTATCTACCTCTGTCAGGTCGTAGGCATCTCCCTCATCATCTCGAAGAAACGGCGGTGAGTCTCTGCCTGCTTGAAGCGCACGTTACAGTTGCCGTCGCGATTCTCCAGATAGACAATCAGCCCGCCGATGGTGAACACGCCAGGGCTGTAGCCGTCA
>Ga0256405_10006713_pt1 | contig 18093 bp, 20 predicted proteins | sample RumenRJG_02DNA_FD_189096 | JGI IMG/M metagenome (GOLD analysis project Ga0256405, IMG submission 189096) | Bovine rumen microbial communities from Lethbridge, Alberta, Canada - RJG_02 | ecosystem: Host-associated > Mammals > Digestive system > Stomach > Rumen | place: Canada: Alberta... | reverse complement strand
GGTGTATATTATACAAGCGTTCTGAATTATGTCAGAAACATGCGGTAGTGGCGGAACGGCAGACGCGCTAGCCTCAGGAGCTAGTGGGGGTTGACCCCGTGGAGGTTCAAATCCTCTCTACCGCACCAAATAATTGCTTGTAAATCGCATGGTTACTGAATTCGTAAGGTGTTATCCAATTTGGGGTAGCACCTTATTTTTGTTTTATTGGCGTGATTTAACCGCACTAGACAAAACTATTTTCAGGTTTGGGAGGGTAAAATCATGTTAATTTCAGAAGCAGTACAAGGGTTTTATCGGCGTTGCAAAGCGGAAGGTGTATCAAACAATACGATTAAAACGTATAGCTATCACTTCTATCGGTTCATCCATCATCTTTTTGCTGATAAAAAGGAAAAAATTGAAGATGTTAAAACCGATGATATCCGCAAGTATCTGATAGGTATGCAGGATGCTGGTTATTCTCCTCATACGGTAGCTGATGTGTATCGGTCGATATCCTGTTTCTTTCGGTGGCTGTATAACGAAAATATGATTGTGGAAAATCCAATGCAACGGGTGAAGAAACCTAAAGTTCCGAAAGAATTTGCCCGCACATTTAGCCACGGGGAAGTAAGGATGATGCTTGATTTTTGGGATAAGGGTACGTTTTACGGATATCGCAATTACTTAATTTTGAATTTATTGCTGGGCACTGGAATCCGCAAAACAGAATTATTGCAGTTATCACTTACGGATATTGATTTTGATGCACGTGTACTGTTGGTTCGTGGTAAAGGTGATAAACAGCGATTTGTGCCGTTATCCAAAATGATGGTACGGTTATTACGTAATTATCTAATGAAGCGTAAAACCTATCTTGCGGATGTAAATCAAGATAGTAATGCGTTATTTATTAATCGTCTTGGTCGTAGATTAGGGCAATCTGGACTTGAGGAAATATTTGTTAAAATGAAAGAAGGTTTAAAGATTGACAAAAGGCGGTTATCCCCTCACACATTTCGACACACTTTTGCACGTGCATTTCTTGCAAACGGTGGTAATCTATTCAGCCTGCAAGATATTTTGGGACATGAGGATATCGCAACGACACGGATTTATGTAGAATTTGGCATTGACGGTAACAGACAACAGATAGATAGTTACTGTCCAATCGACAATTTGGCATGGCAGTACGATGACTAACAAAATATAATATGTAACAAAAAGTAAAAAAAACAGGTAGGAAGCTGTAATTATAACTTCTTACCTGTCTTTTTTTTTATGCTTCTGTATCGCTATCTTTATTTGACCATTGTTTTACTTCATAGGGGTCATCCGGCTTTGGTATACCGTGTGTTGGCGGGGAATAATCTTTATTTGGTAACAAACGTATTTCAAACACACAGATACCACGTATGTATTCGTATTTCCTTACTCCCCTATGTGCAGCGATTACATCCCGTTCACCAGCTGCATCTTTTACATGAAAAACGTACAGTGAACGTGGTGGCGGTATTACTGGCATATCGGCGGAAAATGCATAAATCGTATCAAAGTAAAGTACATAACCATCAATGCGTTGACCACAAAAATACAAGGGTAATTTCAATAACTGTTCCATGCTTTGTTTTTTCTTTGCCGCAGCTGCATACAAAGACATTGACATTGATTTTCTGGGTTCTTTACCTGCACGTCTGATTGTTCTTTCGTTAGGTTTTTCACTATATCTCATCGTTATCACTCCTTCCATTTTGTCATTACAATTATACTATATTCCGTATATAAATGTACATACAAAATAGCTCTACAAAATTTATGACATAAAAAATTCACAATTTTACTTTTCCAAAGCGGTTATATTCTGTCATTACATAATGAATATAACTTATGCGGTAAAATGGGCGAAGTTGTTTAATTTTCTTTACTTTTTATATAAAAATAGCACTATATATAGTGTATTGAGTAGTTTATTGTTTTGTAGTAAACTATAGATGTAAGCGGAAATCGGTTAAAAAACCGGGCGTTGATAACCGGGCGTTAATAACCTAATATCCGCAAATAAAAATCAGGAGGATTTGGAAAATGAATGAAATGGAAAAGGTCGTAAAGTTCCCGCAGCGTATCGCAAGTGATTACTCTTATGTGTTGGTCGATGGCAAGCTGTTTTACTTGCAGAGTAAGAATCGCATTCCCAAAAGGTTAAGGCGTGCGAAAAATTGTGTGTGCGTGCAGGTAAGCATGGGTGCGTACAAGGTCGGTTATGTAATGCATTTTGCTGACAGCGATGGTAAGCACATGGTCGGTAGATACGGCGAAGATGACATTGCTACGGTAAGTCAAATGATGCGTGAAGGGTTAAGTTATGAAAAGGCTCGTGAAATCGCACAACATAATAAAAAGGTTATGGAAAAAGCGTTGTGCATGTAAAACGGGGGTAAAGGAAAATGAATAAAATTAAAATTGTTGATTATGATGTTACGGTCGAAAAGGCTGGTACGGATGTCCTGAAGGGTTTCGGAATTGACAAGGAAGTAACGGAAAAAACCGACATCTTTGGGAATAAACACACCGTAAAGTATGTAGCTTATAAGTTTTCTACTGAAATTAACGGTGAAATGCTTGGTATGTTCTTCCCTTGTGCTTATGAAGGTGATTTGGAAGCACAGGAAGATGAATTCATCAAGTGCATGTCTGAATCGTTTGAACGGTGTTTGCGTAATACATTAGTGAAAATGAGAAAAAACGGGGGTAAAGGAAAATGAAAAAGAAAAAGACTATTTTTGACAGGGTTCGTGATGATTTGAATGAGGTAATGTCGTTGTCTTTGGAAGTTTATGCTGGTGCAGATTGCGGTAAAACGAAAACCGAACATACTGCACATCAGATTTTTGCTGATACGAAAAAGATGTACAACGAATTCGTTATTTTAATGATGAATCAGTATGCGTATGAATCTTATTTAAATATCAAGAAGCTGATTAGTTCCGTAAAGAAAAGCGTTGATTTCCTGAATATCGAAAAGCTGAACGATTCTTTTGAACTGTTGGTAAAAGATATGAATGAAATGAAACACGGAATTAAGGCTTGTTGGATTAAATATGAAGAAGATTTTTAATTTTAAAAAAGGAGGGTAAATATTATGTTTTATGCGATTGATGAATTAGAAAATCGTGATGGTCAGAATTTGTTCAATGACATGGAAGTTCTGGAACACGGTACTTTGCAGGTGGAAGGAATTTGTTCCGTGATTGTAAACTACGGGAAATATGCGGAAACGGTTGCATCGCTTGCGAAAAACATCCGTTATAACCTGTACCAGTATCACGATGAAATGGTAATGATGGGGATGAAAAACGGTTTCGGTGAAGAACGGTTTGTCAACAATAAAGTATGCAAGCTGTTCGTTGAAATTGAAGATGACATTCGTGAATTGCAGAAAATCGTAGCTGAAGAAGAAAACGAAGTTGTTGAACTGATTACTAAAGAAATGGAAGTTACTGTTGCTGATGCTATGTGTTTAGCTGGTTTACGGAAGATGATTGAAATCAGCGAAGATATGGTTGTGGCACTGTTCTACATGATTCAGGTAACCAGTAAATATGTGGATATTTTTAAAGAAAGTGAGGTAAAAGGAAATGATTAAGGTTATTGAAAGTAGTGATAATACAAGGGATGGGATGCACTGTGTTCTGTATCCCTCCCCTTCCGCTTTGGAAGCTTGTTCCGTTTGTCCTGATAAATTTCGTATGGAACAGATTGCAAGGAAAAGCAACGGCGGGGAATACGAAAGTACTGCTGATGCTGAACGGGGTACGGTAATTCATAAAGCTTGTGCAATTTTGTTGAATGTATTATGTCGCAAGGAATCGTCTGAAACTGAAGTATATACACAATTATCCTTGTATGAAAAGTCGCTTGATGAATTGAACAAAATTGCAGGCTGGAGCAACGAATACTGGAATTTGGCGTATAAATCGGTTTGTGCTGTTATGTGTGAATTGCATCGTATGGAAAATCAGTACGGGGATGTATCGGTTTATATTGAAACGGTAGTTAATCTTGATAAGTTCCTGAACGGTTACTACGGTACTGCGGATGTTGTTGCTGTAGCTGGAACGGAAATGCTGGTTGCTGATTATAAATTTGGATATCGTAAGGTTCGTGCGTATGAGAATAAACAGCTTACCTGTTACGCAAGCAAATATATTACGGATGATATTAAGGATGTTACCTATCTTATCGTACAAAGTAGTATAAATCACAACGATTATTACAGGGCATCTGCTTCTACTGTAAAAGAACTGATGCAGAAAAACCTGAATCTGATTAAAGCTGTATCTAACACGGATGTGATTCACAGTAGGTGTGTATCGGATACCAGTTGTGCGTATTGCAATGCGAAAGATTGTTGCAGTGCCTATAAGAACAGTAATTTTGCTGATTTAATTGATGCGGTAAACAGTGACAGGGAACTTACCGCCAGTGAAAAGGCAAAGTTATACATGCTGGTAAATACGGCTATTCAGTGGCAGAAAAGTATTCGTGCAGACGTGATTAAAGATATCAATGAAGGTAAATGCAACGATTTTTACCTGAAGCAGAATAAGGATAAAGAATCCGTGAATAAGGATAAGTCACAGGAAGCACTGGAAGCTATTAAATCGGATATGGATGATTTACTGCTGGAAGGTGCGATTGATTGTGAATGGAAATTCAATGTTGCGAAATTGAAAGAACATTACGGTGCGGATTTTGAAAAGGTACTTGGTCAGTACATCACCCGTACCGCTGGCAATATCGTGATTAAAATGAGGGAGAGGGAGCGTGAGCAGGATGCTGAACATAGTTGATTTTATTAGATACGAAGCAAAGCAGGGAAAACAGCGTGAAGTAGCGTGGGAAGATGCATGTAAACTGTTCGAAGTTCCTAAAGCTGTATCTGATATTAAAATCAGTGAAGTAACTACCCGTAAAAACGAATTGGATGCAGAAAAGCACGGCACTGGATTCGTGTTTTGGGGTGCAACACGGGATGGTCGGAAACGGAAACAGGACATCATCAATCATTCTGCGGTAGCGTTAGATTATGACGATATTAAGACTGATAAGGATGCTTTCATTAATAAACTGGATACTGCGTTGGAAGGCTGGAATCATATGTACTACAGCACCACGAAGTACAACAATAAGGATTTGCGGTTGCGGGTGATTATCCCGCTTTCCGCTCCTATTGCATCCGATAAGTATCAGGCGGTTGCCCGTGCGGTAATCAAACGTATTGGTACTGATGGCATTGATGGCAGTACTTTGGAAGATAACAGGGCTATGGGATATACGGTGAAGCTTGCTGATGCTGATTATCTGTATCATGCAGTTACCGATAAGCAGTTCCTGAACCCTGATGAATTCCTTAAAGAAAACTATACGAATTGGATGGACATTGCGGAATGGCTGGAACTTCCGAACGAAAAGAAGGTTAAGTCTGATGCAAAGCGTAGAACTACTGCACGCAAAGCTGCTGACGGAAAAGAAGTACCTGCTTCGATGGATGAATTCGTTGATGTTAAGAACTTGCGTGGCGTTGAAGGTGCGTTCTGTCGCTTGTTTTCCATTGAAGCTACGATTGAAACATTTCTTCCGGAAGTTTATACGAAAGTTGAAGGAAGAAACAATCGGTATACATACGTAGGTTCGCAGGGTATCGGTGGTCTGTGGATTACTGGTGCGAATGGTGGTTGTGCCTGTTATTCCCATCATAGCACTGACCCTGCACGTGGGCTGATTCTGAATGCTTTCGATTTGGTGCGTATTCATCGCTACGGGCATTTGGATAAGGAAGAAAAAAACTACGGAAGCAGGAATAAACTTCCTTCGTATACACAGATGAAGCGGTTTGCATCTGAACTTACTGAAGTAAAAAAGGAAATGAAAAAAATCAGTGCTCCTACATCTGCTGTTCCTGCTGAACTCATGCAGATTGCACAGTTATTCTATGATACAGCACAATACCCTTGCAACGATTACGGTGTGGCACGGATGTTAGCTACTATCAATGCGGGAAAGATTGCGTGGGCAAAAGACGCAAGAGTTTGGCTTCGTTATGACGGAATCCGTTGGTGTGAGTGCGGGGCTGAAATGATTTTAGGATGTTTTCCGCAATTGGTTGATATCATGCGTACACTTGCATCGGAAAGTGAAGATAATAATTTTTTAGACCATTGCGGTGCTGTTGTTGACCTGATGCAGAAAACTAACAATCAGAAAAATGCAATGGAACAGGCTAAATCAATGTTAGCTACAATGCGTGGTGAAATGGACAGTGATATTTGGATTTTTAATACTCCTACCTGTTGCATCAATTTAAAAGCTTTAACGGAAAGCGGTGAATATCTGTTACCGCATAAACATACGGATAATTGCATGATGTTATCAGGTGTTGGTATTGATGCAGATTTTGAACCTGACCCTGACTGTTTACATTACTTGGAAACGTTAATTCCTGACCCTGAAGTAAGGCTGTATCTGCAAATGTATTGCGGTTACTGTTTATCAGGTTCTACGGCTGAAAAGATATTTGTTATTTTGCACGCACAAAAAGGCAACAACGGTAAAACAACATTTACGAATTTGTTGAGAAACGCTTTTGGGGATTATTGCACAATCGGTACAGATAACCTGATACTTACCAATAAATTTGGTGGTAGCGTGGAAGGTCCGTCCCCGATGCTTGCATCGTTAGCTGGTGCAAGGGTGTGCCTGATAGATGAAATCGGACAGGGACGTAAACTGGAATCTGCAACGGTTAAACGGATTACTGGTTCAGCACCGATTAAGTGCAGGAAGTTGCGTCAGGACCCGATTGAATTTATCCCCCGCTTCAAACTCATTATATCGGCAAATGATACCCCCAGGTTACAGGATGCGAATGACAGTGCAATGCGTATCAGGGTAAGGATTATCCCGTTTGACCAGTTCTTTAGTAAAAAGGCTGGAAACCTTGACCCTGATGTAGAGTGGAAAATTGAAACGGAAGCATGGAAGAAAACGTTCTTATCGTGGTGCATGGAAGGATTAGCTTTATATAAGGCACAAGGACATTTGGATGATTATGCTGGTGATATGAATGTAATGGACAGTAACCTTCCTAAACGGATGAAACAGGCATTGTTAGAGTATTACGATGAAAGCGATGATATTGGTGATTTTTTGGATACATTTGTTGATGTAACACGGAATCCGCAAGATTTCATCAGTAATAGTGAACTTTATGACCTGTATGTAAAGGAAAACCGTAACAATTACAATCTTAATCAGCACGTATTTTCCCAACAGGTGAAAAGGATTTTAGAAGCATCTGGATTAGAATCAGGCAAAAAGAGATTGCATGATGACAACGGTTATATTTCTAATCGGCGTGGATGGTTCGGCGTGAGATGGTTATCTGCATAAACTTCTTCTGATAAAAAGTATATTTTCAGTCAAAAAAGTGCTGTTTTTAATGATTTTTGCTTTAGTATGTTAAAGTTTTTTGTTCCACATTAAAATGCGTCAACCGTGCGGTTTATAGAAGCTCAATTTAAACTATTTGTTGCATATGGAACAGATATGGAACATAGTGGAACAACAAGATAGCCAATTTTACTATAGTTTTAGTTAATTTGTTCCACTGTTCCACATATTTTATAAAAAAACTTTAATAATTTTTAAAACAAGTATGGGGATGACCCCTATAAAACCTATAAAAATAAGAGCATCACCATACTTGTTTTTCTATGGAAAATAAAACCAAAAACTAGTGGAACAGTGGAACACAATATCGCAAACCGCATGGTTGACAGAAACAGGTGTTCCACATATAGGTAAAATGTTCCACATCTCTTTCCCAAAAGTGAGGTTGTGATGGAAAAATCAATTGAACGTAGGTTAACTAATAAAGTAAAGCAGGTTAACGGTCTTTGTTTAAAGTTAACTGGCTATAAAGGTATACCGGACAGAATGGTTTTAGTAAACGGAAAGTGTTATTTCGTGGAACTGAAGGATGAAGGTAAGAAATTAAGACCGGAACAACAGGCATGGCAAGATAAGTTACGGGAAATGGGATTTGTAGCTGTAATGATTGATTCGAAAGAAAAGGTTGATGTATTTGTTGAGGGGGTAAGTAAGAATGGAAGAAAAAGGAATGTTACCGCTTCATTCGTATCAAAAACGTGCGATTGAAGCAATCGAAAATAGTGGTGGTGAAGGCTTGGCGTTGTGGTTGCCGATGGGAATGGGAAAAAGTCGTGTCATTCTCTCGTACCTGAAGAGAAACGGTAGACCGAAAGCACTTGTGATTGCTCCCGCTTCTGTTGTTCGTAACGTATGGAAACAGGAAGCACAGAAATGGGATGCAGATGCACGGGTTCAGTTAATCGTCGGTACACCTTCCAAAAGGCTCCAGGAGCTTAATGAAGATGCTGACATATATGTGATATCAAGGGACTTAATAAAATGGCTGTACGGGCTAAATTTGAAGCGTAAGTGGGATGTGCTTGTGATAGATGAAAGTACTTCATTTAAGAATCCGTCATCCATCCGATTCAGATGTTTAAAGAAGATGGTTCGTAATTTTAAGAAACGCATTTTAATGTCAGGAACGCCGAACGCTAATTCATACCTCGACCTCTGGGCACAATACTATCTGTTGGATTTTGGTGCACGATTAGGACGGTATGTAACTTACTATAAGCAGGATTACTTTGTCGGATTTTTAATCAACGGTTATATGGTTTATAAAACGCCGAAGGACGGAGCGATAAAGGTAATCAATGACAAAGTAAAGGATATCACGTTTGCATTAAGTGCTGATGACTGGCTTAAATTACCGGATACGATTTACAACAACGTAGTAATTGAACAGACGGAAAAAGAACATAAGGCTTACAAAGAGATGAAGAAAAATTATGTGTGTTGTAAAGTAATCACTGCTGTCAATGCAGCTACTTTGTGTAATAAATTACAGCAGTTGTCTAACGGTTGGGCTTATACCGATGACCATAAGGTGATTCCGTTTGGTGATAGCAAAATTGAATCGCTGAAAGAAATTGTGGATGTATCAACGGAAAATATTTTGGTTTATTTTGTGTACGAAGAAGATAGAAAACGGTTGAAATCCATTGGCGGTTATGAACTGAAAACGGAACGTGATATGGAAAAGTGGAACGATGGTAAGATACCGTTTGCGATTGCAAATCCTGCATCGTTAGGTTATGGACTTAATCTGCAATACGGTGGTCATCAAGTGATTTGGTACTCGCCTACATGGAATGCTGAACTGTATTCGCAAGCAAATGGTAGGCTTGCACGTCAGGGACAGATGCATCCAGTTACGATTACACATCTGATAACCAAAGATACGATTGACGAAAAAATTATGACCGCATTGCACACTAAAGAATTAGATATGCAGGCTTTAATTGATGCAGTGAAGTGGGAAGTCGGTGATGCATCATGACAAAATCAGATGTGTGGGAAGCAGTTAGAAAGCACGGCGGTGTTTCAGTTCCGTATGGTGAAACAGATATTTATGAACTGATAATGCCGGGTGAAGGAAATAAATGTTGCATCGTAGTTGGTGATGCAGTTGATGAAATATCAAAACGAATTGCAAAAACGATAAGTGATAAATGCTTCGTAGTAAGAAATGAAAAGTCGTTAGAAAATGTTATTTCAAAATTGATGGGAGGAATTAAAAATGAGGAATAAACAGTTTTATGATTTGGTTCATGAGTGGGATGTTAGTCTTGCACCGTTACGTTCACGGGATGAATTTCGGAAGGTATTAGAGGAAGATGACAGCAAGAAATTTTTCGATGAATATTTTGTTAAAGGTAGTTTATATGCGATGATGCTTTATTATTTCGAAGGTGTTACCCGCAGTGAAATTACAGATTGTGTATGTTGGGTTCACGATGTTCCTGACAACAGTAGAATCAAACGGAACATTAATCATAAGGTGTTAGACGAAGTAAAGAGGATTGAAAAGAAAGCACGTGAAGATGGATATAATAACATCGTTGCATACGTAGAAAAAGTGGAAGGGAAATAAGATGATGGAAGCTACAACGTGGATGGTAAGTTTAATGAAATTGAATACAGAAAAGACTACACGGCTTGCCGTCCACGATAGTGGCACAGGTTTTGCTCACAGTGTTTCATGTAAGAATTCCTACCACTTTAGTAGGAAATCGCATGAAACACGTAAGTGAGCATTAAAGGATTTACTTTCGAATTATACCTAATTAGACCATAAAATTAGATTTAATTATACCAACAGGTATATATAGTGAAAATTTAAGGAGGGGTTCGTGATGTTATTTAACCTGATGGGAAAACGGATTGAATATGATAAAAGATTTACAAAAGAAATTCGTTCCGATTGGCATAAGTGTGAAGAACTTTTTTATTATCAGGATGTGATGAAGAAACATTTTCGGTCAGTGGAAGTTGAATGCTGGGGTGTGAAATTATCCGTAAGCGTGGATGCAAAATTTGCTCATGTGGAAAATGTTTTTGAGTTCGCAAATCTCTGTAAGGAACTTTGCAGAATCGAAAACGGAATGAAGTGTGCGAATGAAATTGATTGGTATGCTGTTGTTAAAAATGAATTGAAAGAACTGCATGATAAAGCAGAACAGATTCAGAAAGAAGATGATGAATGGGATGCACGTCTAAAAAAAGAAACCGCAGGGATGACTACAAAACAAATCTGGGATTGGATAGAAGATAATCAAAAAATCAAAAATTGGGATGAAGGAAATATAGTAAAGAAAACACGAAAAGCTGTAGCACGGTTAGAAGAAAAACGCAGATGGGAAATGAAAGTTAAAGCTGACAGGCAACGGTTGATTGAATGGAGAGAGAATCGGAAACCTAAATCCGAAAGACAGAAATCAAAACCGAAAGCTGTAGCAAAACAGAAAAAGAAACAGAAGGTTGTTGTGAAGAAAGAAAAGGAAATGGTAAAAGAAAATGTCGTTGATGGTCAGGTAAGTTTATTTTAAGGAGGGGTTATCATGGCAACAAGGTATTCAAAATTCACGGTGATTAAGAAGCGGATTGAACGCTTGAAAAATCAAATCGGTTATTATCAGTCACTTGAAGATGCAACAGGTGCAGATACAAAACAGATTAAGTTACGGTTGCGGTTGGAACTTCATTGGCTGGAAAACGACATCCAGTTTGCATATGAAATCATTGATACGATGAAAACGGAAATGATGAAATATGTTACTGAACTTCGTTACATGGATGGGAAGTCGTGGGAAGAAATTAAAGATGAAACAGGATTAAGTTTGCAACGGTTGTATCAGATTAACATGCAAATCCGTATCCACTTTAATGATAAAGGTCGGGAGGATTTGTTATTTTCAGAAGAACCTGGGAGGTAGTTATCATGGTTACAAGCAGAGACATTTTAAATGAGTGTAGAACGATTGCAGATGAATTGGAAGAACTTTCTGACCAGCGTACAGTGTTCAAATCGTTGGCAGAAAAATGTACTACACGTTATTCGTTTGCACCGGTTCATACCAGCGATGATGTGAATAAAACATTTGCTATTCATCGGTTGGTTATGTTGGATAACATGATTGATAAACATAGGAAAGATTTGGAACGGAAACAAAAAGAAGGAAAAGAATTGATTAAGATGATTCCTGATAGTCGTATCCGTTTGATTTTCTTCCGCAGATACATCCGTAACTGGAACTGGAAATTGATTGCTGATGTTATGTTGGCGGAACATGATGCTGTGTCCATCCGTCATCTGTTGCGGTTACACGCAAAAGGATTATCGTACTTGGATAACATGGATATGGTGAAAGAAGAAAAAGCACAATGAGATACAATATGTTGTGCCTGACGTTGGGATTTTTTACTATATATTGTTGCGTGTCACTATGTTTTGTGCTATAATAGTAATGTAGAAAAGTATCAAATCTCACTTTCTCTTTTCTACAAATTTTGTTCATTTTCCCTCCTATCCCCGTGGGCTTGACCAACCTGCGGGGAATTTTATTTGGCGGACAGCGGGGTTTTTTCATTCACACCTTTCCATGATGGTTTCCTCCTTTTTTTCCCCGCTGTTTCTTTTTCAAGGTGATAGATATGCTACTTAAAACATGTTCACATTGCGGTAAACAGATACCAATCAATACGGTGTGTCCATGCCAGAAAAAGCGGATGCGAAAGAGATGGAAGGAATATAACAAACATAGAGATTACAGTAAGATAAGTAGGAATGATAAATATAAAAAACGTCAAGAGTTTTACAACAGCAGTGCGTGGAGACGGATAAAGGAAATGGTCATGAGTGCCAGTGCTGGTTTAGATGAAGTGTTATTAAGACAAGGCAGGATTGTACCAGCAAATCAAGTGCATCATATCATTCCGTTGTCGGAGGATTTTACACGTGCGCTAGATAAAACAAATCTGATTGCGTTATCTGCGGAAACACATAGCATGATACATTCGTTATATAAAGAGGACGAAGAAGTGAAAAGGAAAGTGCAGCAACGATTAATGGAATATGTTGCCGATAGAAAAAGGATGAAGTTGAGCATACCCCCCGGTACAAAATGTTTTTGGGAATGAATCCAAAGCCAAAACTGCTGGGGGTTTCCTGCACAAAATCGCCCTTTTTTTTGAAGCATTTTTGGAGGTTTTGACTTTGGGCAGGATTGCAGGTACGGTAGAAAACAGTAAAAAGCATCTATCGAAAGCTGAAAAACAGAATCGGAAGGATGCAGAACAAAAACTGAAAATTGACCGTGAAGCATTGAAAGCACCTGACTGGTTAGACGATGTTGCCAAAGCTGAATTTGAACGTATCGTTGCAGAAACAGCAAAAGCAGATATGCTTGACAATTTGGATTTGGGTGTTGTTGCTATTTATGCTGATTCATGGAGCCGATACATCGAATTATCAGAACAAATCAAAAATGAAGGCACGGTAATTGAATTAACCGGAAGTAAAGGACAGCCATATACGAAAGTAAATCCAGCGGTTATTGCACAGCAGACGTATGTAGATAGGATTTATAAAGCATCTACGAAGCTGGGTATGGCTTGTACAGATAGATTGAAATTAACTGTTGCACATACGAAAGAGGAAAAACCTGAAAATCGGTTTGAAAAATATTTTAAGGAATGATTGTAAACGTTACTTCCTGCATAGTATAATAGTAAAAATACTGTGTACGGAGGGTAATGTAGATGAAACCGATTATAAAGTGGGCTGGCGGTAAAAGGCAGTTATTACCAGAGATATTAAAGCGGATTCCGAAAGACATTTCCACGTATTACGAACCGTTTTTAGGCGGTGGTGCTGTTGCATTTGAATTGCAATGGGAAAATGCTGTTTTGAATGATTATAACGGCGAATTGATGTTAATGTACGATATGGTACGTAAGCATCCAGCTACATTAATCGTTAAAATACAGGAACATTTACAGAAAAACAGTTCAGAACACTACTACACCGTGCGAAATGCTGACAGAGATGAATTTGAATGGTCAAAATTGACGGATATTGAACAGGCAGCACGCTTTATTTACTTGAACAAAACTGGTTATAACGGATTATATCGTGTAAACAGCAAGGGGCAAAACAATGTTCCGTTTGGGAAATATAAGAAAGCACCTGCTGTTGATTACGAAAATCTGATAGATATATGCTGTTATTTACGAAATCGCAACGTTATGACATTAAATTATGACTATGCGGAAATTGTAAAGGATGCATTACGGGAAAAAGATAATAAAGCGTTCTTCTATTTTGACCCGCCGTACGTACCGTTGAATGCTACATCTGCATTTACTGCTTACACGGCTGACGGTTTTGGAATGGACGAACAGATTGCGTTATGTAATTGCTGTAAAAAACTGAAGGATGCAGGAATACGGTTTTTATTATCGAATTCATCTGCACCTGCGGTATATGAGTTATACAAAGATTTTAAGATAGAAGAAGTTTATGCAAAACGTGCTATTAACAGTAACGGAAGCAAGCGTGGTGCTGTGAAGGAGCTGTTAATATCATGAGTCAAAATGATGTAGCGTGGCAAACACTGATTGATAGATATGATATTGTAAACAGAATCCAGACGGATGGTGAATTTCATATACAGGCAAGTCAGATAAAAGAAATTCGTGAACCACGAAAGATGGCAAAGTTTGACTGCACCAATCAATTACCACGTCCGTTTCGTGAAAACAATATCAATATATTACCGACAAGCAATAGTGCATATGTTCTTTCTGATTTCTTACTATATTCACCTGTTCCGCCAATGTGCGATACGGTCACACAAGTTCCAAAGCCGTATTATGAAACGGTGAATGAACGGTCGGAAAGTAATGTTATTAACCAATTGCTTCTTTCAAAGATACTTGATATTTTTCTTGAAACAAATAACCTGACAGAAACATTTAATGGACGGCAAAGAACGAATGAATTTGATTTTGTCGTTGACACGGTACGTGGTGAAAAACGAAATGTACATGTCAGGGGTGCACAGATAGAAATTGACGGTGGTTTTGAGGATGCAAACACGGTAGTTATCATGGAAGCTAAAAATGTATTACATGATGACTTTATTATCCGACAGTTATATTATCCTTACCGTACATGGCTAAATGAGGTAACAAAACCGATAAGGCTGTTGTTTGTTGTGTATTGTAATGATATCTATGCATTGCATGAATACAGATTTACTGACCCTAACGATTACAACAGTATTGAATTGGTTAGAAGTGGTTATTATACGCTGGTTGATGATTTACTGATATCATTTGATGAATTAGATGCAATACGGCGTGTATCTGAACCTGAAACGCAAAATATACCATTTCCGCAATGCGACAGGTTTGACAGGATAATAAGCTTGTTGGATATCCTGAATGAACATGGTGCGATGACAAAAGAAGAAATAGCAGATGCGATGGAATTTACCACAAGACAGGCTGATTATTACTTCAACGGCGGTGCTTATTTAGGATTGTTTGAAAAAGATGCAGATAAAAAGCGTAAACTGACACGTATGGGTGAACTGATAGCAAGAATGGCTTACAAACCAAAGCAGTTAGCACTGGTAAGACAAATCCTACGGCATGATATGTTCAAAGATTTATATGATGAAATGCGTGAAAATGAAGCAATACCACCATTACAACGTATAATGGAACTGATGTCAGGTTATTGTACAGATTTTGATGCACCGATGCTACGAAGGCGTGGTCAAACGGTTATGGCGTGGTTACGGTGGATAGAACGATTAACACTAATAACGACTGAATAAAACAGCATACCGAAAGCATGTGTTGTAGAAATGCAGCATGTGCTTTTTTTATGCTCATTTTTGACCTGTGAGCGTGTTTTACAACAGTACATGAGTGATTTATGAAGGGGCATGTGAAAATGCGTTAGAAACGAAAATAGAAGGGTTAGCGTGGATAGAACTACAGAATACGCAAAGCTGGTTGTCAGTGGAAAGCGTTTAGTCGGTAAAACAGAATATCTGTGCTGTAAACGTCATTTAGACGATATGGCTAACAAAGATTTTCCGTATGTGTTTGATGTGAAAGAAGCAGAAAGACACATTGATATCGCAAATGAATTGACAATCGGTGAAGGAACAGGTCCTGAAAAACTGCACACAAGAGGATTTCAAAACTTCATTTTGGGCAGTTTGTTTGGATGGCGTAAGAAACGTAGTAAAGAACGGCGTTTTCGTGAGGCATATGTCCAAATCGCCAGGCAGAACGGAAAATCCTTCCTCTGTGGTGTTCTTGCCAACGACTATGCTGCTTTTGGCGGTTATAAGTACGGCAAGGTGTTCTGTACTGCTACAAAACAAGACCAGGCTAATATCGTATGGGATGAAGTACGAAAATTCATTGAAAGTGACCCGGAACTTGCTGAATTATACAAGGTTACGGAATATACGCACACAATCACATCTTATGTTACCCGCAGTGAAATAAAGGCAATTGGACGTGATACAAAGTCTGTAGATGGCTTCAGAAGCGTTCTTGCGGTGGTTGACGAATATCATGCACACCCGACAAATCAGATGTACAAATTAATGCTTGACGGTCAAATCAGGGTAGATAATGCATTAACAATCGTAATAACAACGGCTGGATTTAACTTAAACAGTCCATGCTATAAGTTATATAAATTTTGCAAACAGATTTTAAATAAAGAAGTAAATAAAGAATCGCAGTTTATCTACATTGCGGAAATGGATTTACCTGATAAGGAACGGTTCCCGGAAGAGTACGAAAAAGAAATTGGTAATCCTTTAAACTGGGCAAAATCAAATCCGCTGAACTTTTGGAAAGATGATACAACGTTAGATGAAGCGATGATTGCACGTACCGCTGAAAAATATGTAAGTGCACAAACCATGCGTGGTAGTGAGTTAGTAAACTTCCTGACCAAAACCGCTAATACATGGGTTACTGCATCGGAAAGTAGTTATCTGATGTTAGATGCATGGAATGCTGGTGCGTGCGAATTAACGTTAGAAGATTTCAGGGGTAAGGAATGCTACATCGGATTAGACCTATCATCTGGTGGTGATTTAACATCCTGTGCGTTCGTATTTCCTATGGAAGATAAACGTTCCTTCATCCATTCGCATTCATTCTTACCTAAATTCCGATTGGAAGAACATGAAGCGAAAGACCGTGCACCGTACAGGCAATGGGTAAACGATGGATTGATAACATTGACAGACGGTGAAGGCACGTATGGTATCAAAACGGATTACAAGTTTATTGCAAATTACATCAAAAATACGATAGAAACGTATGATTTGAAGGTAAAAGGTGTTGGATATGACCCGTGGAATGCATCGGCGTTCTTACCGGATATGGAAGAAGCTACACAATGTGATTTGACGGAAGTATCACAGACGGTTGCAAACCTGAATGAACCGACAGAAGATTTCCGATTAGATGTAGAAGCAGGAAAAGTGCTTTACAACGAAAAGAATGAACTGCTTACGTGGTCATTTGTGAATGCAAAGTTAATCATTTTACCAGATGGAAAGTTAAAGATAAACAAAACGTCAGAAGCTCATGGCAGGATTGATGCTTGCGATGCCGTGATTGATGCATGGAAGATTTATTTCAGGGCTGATGGCGATGCGACTAATGAAGATGTGTATAACGCATGGCGTGAAGCAGTGAATAGAAACAGGGGTAGTAAGCAATGAAATTTTTGGAAAGAATAAAGAGTGTATTCCGAAAACCTGAACCAAAAAATGATAATGCGATGACATGGGGAGACCTGAACCGCTACTTTGACAGACCTGCTGGCTATTTTGCTGGTGGTAGTGATGATTTAGGCGATGCTACTTACTTCACTTGTCTTAAAACACTGTCTGAAAGTATTGGTAAAATTCCCTGCTACGTTCAAGACGGCAATTACAATAGGGTTTATGATACAGAATTGGCGTGGTTATTAGGATGTTCCCCTAACAAACGTCAGACTGCAGCTGAATTTTTCAGTACACTCGAATTTAATCGCAATCATTACGGCAACGGCTATGCATACATTAATTGGTTAGAAAACGGAACGTTAGAAGGAATTTACCCGCTTGATGCACGGTATGTTCGTGTACTTGTCAATAATAGTAATGAAGAAACAAAATCACACTACTATTACGAATACAACAAAAGCGGTAAGGTGTTTAGATTTGCACCTGAAGATATCCTGCATGTAAAAAGTTGGTTATTATCCAGCGATGGTTACGTAGGATTAAGTGTTAGGGATATTTTACGAACCTATATGGAAGGCAATAAAGCAGCACAAAACTTCCAGAACAGGCTGTTTACCAGTGGTTTACAGGCAAATCTTGCTGTTAAATATTCTAGTGATTTAAACCGTGAAGAAAAGAAACAGGTCATTGAAGATTTAAAGAACATTGATTTAGGTTACAGTGACCGTGTAATGTTATTACCGCCCGGTTGGGATTGTGAAACTTTAGATGTAAAATTAACCGATTCCGATTTCTTCAACCTGCGGAAATATGGTAGCTTGCAGGTCGCTTCGGCGTTTGGGAT
>Ga0256405_10006712_pt1 | contig 18093 bp, 15 predicted proteins | sample RumenRJG_02DNA_FD_189096 | JGI IMG/M metagenome (GOLD analysis project Ga0256405, IMG submission 189096) | Bovine rumen microbial communities from Lethbridge, Alberta, Canada - RJG_02 | ecosystem: Host-associated > Mammals > Digestive system > Stomach > Rumen | place: Canada: Alberta... | reverse complement strand
AGCGTAGCAGACCGGATACAGGTAGATGCACAGACTTGGCATTTCCCGTTGACGGAAGGGATGAAGGCGGAGTTAGAGAAGAACCCGCATGTGGTAGCGATGATTGTAGAGCCGGAAGAGCGAGGCGGAGATGTCTATCCGCTCGGACATAACTCGTGGACGAGGGATAACTACGGACCGATTTATATTCCGCGCAAAGGGGATAAGATCATGATCACCGAGGAGAACTACCGGGTCTATAAACGCATAGCGGACGCCTATGAGTTCAAGCCGATGATGATTGGTAAGGAATATGAGTTCGAGATGGATTATTACTGGATGCAAGGCGACAACAGGCATAACAGTGCGGATAGCCGTTATTGGGGCTTTGTGCCGGAGGATCATATAGTAGGACGACCTGTGTTTATCTGGCTGAGTTTGGATAAAGACACACATTCTATTCGTTGGAACAGGCTTGGCATGAATGCCAAACGTTAAATTGTTATGGTACTACCCACAGCATATTTGCCGCCGAGGTCGTATATGGAGGCGCTGATGAGCGAGCCGGCAAGGATTGAGCAGATGGAGACGTTTGAGAAACAGACGTTTCGCAATCGGGCATTGATTGAGTCAAAAGTCGAAAGTCAAAAGTCGAAAGCATCCAGAATTATGCTGACCGTTCCGGTGAAGAAAGTGGAACACAAGCAGTTGACGCGGGATATAGAGATCAGTTACCAGACTCGATGGCAACATCAACACTGGATCACCCTTGTCAGCACATACCAACACACACCTTACTTTCTGTATTTCGCGGACTATCTGAAACCGTTCTACGAGAAGGAGTACAAGTGGTTGTTGGACCTGAACGACGAGATGAATGCGACGCTCGCCTCGCTGATAAAACGGGAAAGGCCGACATTAGTCGAAAGTCAAAAGTCAAAAGTCAAAAGCCGTACAGAGGACTGGAGCGGACAGATTTGGACTGACAAACATCCGTGGCAAACGGAAATCAGCGTGCTGGACACGCTATTTGATGATTTGAAGATTTGAATATTTGAAAATGAATATTGATTGGAGTAAATTAGGATTTCATTACACTGAGCCGGATTTTATTGTTCGCTCAGCGTATCATGATGGCAAATGGGAGGAACCGTACGCTACTAAAGACAAGTTCCTGCATTTGCATGTATCGGCTACTTGTCTGCAATACGGACAGGAGGCATTCGAAGGGCTGAAAGCGTTCCGCGGAGTGGACGGTAAGATCCGTATTTTCCGTTGGCGAGAGAACGCCAAACGCATGGCGAAGAGCGCCGAGGGGCTGTATATGGCGCCTGTGCCGGAGGAGTTATTCGGCAAAGCGATCCGGTTAGCGTTGGAGAAAAACATGGATTTTCTGCCGCCTTACGGAACCGGCGCGACGCTTTATTTCCGACCGCTGCTGATTGGCACAACGCCGCGTCTGGGTGTGGGACCGGGAAGAGATTTTGAGTTTATAGTGATCCCATCGCCTATCGGTCCGTACTATCCGGGCAAGTTCCATTGCACGACGTTTGTGGTGAACCGGCATGTGGATCGTGCGGCGCCTTACGGAACGGGAACATTCAAAGTGGGCGGTAACTACGCATCGTCGTTCCGTGCGACCGAACCGGCACATGCACAAGGCATGGACTGTTTGTTCCTCGACGCCAAGTACCATAGGTATATTGACGAGTGTTCGGCAGCGAATTTTATAGGGATAAAGTCGAAAGTCGAAAGTCAAAAGTCGAAAGACCAGATTGAGTATCTGACTCCGCGGAGTAGTGCTATTCTGCCGAGTATCACAAATGACAGTCTGATGACCTTGGCAAAGGATTTGGGAATGAAAGTAACGAGAAGGCATATTCGGTTAGAGGAGTTAAGCGAGATGAGCGAGGCCGCAGCCTGCGGAACAGCGTGCGTAATTAGTCCGATTGATAAGGTGATTGACCCCGAGAACAACCGGATTTATCGCTTGAGCGACGAACCGGGACCGGTGTTGACGAAACTCTACCACGCGCTGAAGGATATACAGTACGGAAGAGCGGAGGATAAGCACGGATGGTGCGAGGTGATTGAAAATTAAAAATTAATAATTAATAATTAACAAAGCGTTCTATAGGGTTTTGTACAAACTGAAAAGTCCGTACGTATCTCAATAGTCCGTACCAAACTCCGTAAGCCCCTTGTACATTGTGAATTATCAATTTAAAATTATATATTATGTTTAAGAATCAACCAAAAGGATTATTTGCGCTCGCATTGGCGAACACAGGCGAGCGATTCGGCTACTACACGATGTTAGCCGTGTTTGCGCTGTTCCTGCGCGCCAATTTCGGTCTGTCAGCATCTGCGGCAGGCACTATTTATGCCACGTTTTTGGCTTTCGTGTACTTCTTACCTTTGATTGGAGGTATTTTAGCCGACAAGATTGGTTACGGTAAGTGCGTGACGATCGGTATCATCATTATGTTTTTGGGCTACGTGCTTTTGGCTATCCCGATGGGAGGTGTGGAGTACGGTAGTACGGCTGTTGCGATGACCGGCATGATCGGCGCGTTAGTGCTAATCTCATTCGGAACGGGTCTGTTCAAAGGCAACCTGCAAGTGATGGTGGGTAACCTGTTTGACGATCCTCAGTACGCCGACCGTCGTGACGCTGCATTCTCGCTGTTCTATATGGCGATTAACATCGGCGCTATGTTTGCTCCGACGGCAGCTGTGAAGATCATGGCTTGGGCTCAGGAGAGTTTAGGTACAAGTGTGAACGACAGTTACCACTTCGCGTTTGCCGTAGCGTGCGCTTCGCTGGTATTCAGTATAGCTATTTACTATGCTTGCCGTCCTTGGTTCAAGCACGTAGAGAACACCGCTAAGCAGGCAGCAGCCAGTGGTCAGCAGGTGGTAGAACTGACTCCAGAGCAGACCAAGAAACGTATCGTAGCGCTCTGTCTGGTGTTTACGGTAGTGCTGTTCTTCTGGATGGCTTTCCACCAAAACGGTCTGACGCTGACGTATTTCGCTAATGAGTTCGTGACGCCGGTAGTAACGGGTGTTCAGACGATGGCATTCGACATCTGGAATCTGGTATTGGTAGCAATCCTCGTGTACGCGCTGTTCGGTGTATTTGGAGAAGGAGAGAGAAAATCAAAGATGATCTGGAGCTGTGTGGGTGTATTGGTATTGGTTGCATTGGTTTACAAATATTTCCATCATCCGGCAGAGATCGGTATCTCCGCTCCTATTTTCCAGCAGTTTAACCCGTTCTACGTAGTAGCCTTGACGCCGGTTAGTATGGCTATCTTCGGTGCGTTGGCAGCGAAAGGCAAAGAGCCGAGTGCGCCTCGTAAGATCGCCTATGGTATGTTAGTAGCCGCAGCAGCTTACGGACTGATGGCATTCTGTTCGATCGGTCTGTTGACCCCGACAGAGCAGGAGTTGGCACGCGTGACCGGAGATGGTACGTTTGTTAACTCCAACGTGCTGATCTTGACGTATCTGGTATTGACTTTCGGTGAGTTGTTGCTCAGCCCGATGGGTATCTCGTTTGTGAGCAAAGTAGCTCCTCCGCAATACAAAGGAATGATGATGGGTGGTTGGTTTGTAGCTACCGCATTGGGTAATTTCCTTGTATCCGTCGGCGGTTATCTGTGGGGCAGTCTGCCTTTGTGGCTCGTTTGGAGCGTGTTCATCGGCGTTTGTCTGGTGGCAGCAATCTTCATGTTCGCTATCATGGGCAAACTGGAGGATGCTACGAAATAGTCGTTGGTCGTTAGTCGTTAGTCGTTAGTCATTCGTCAAAACTATGGAAGAGGTAATCAAATATTTTGAGAGTCTTGAGGAACGTATCGCCACTCTGGAAGCAGAGTTGGCGAGCCTCGAGGCGGAAATGGATGAGCTCAAGAATCGTCCGGAGCCGGAACCGCAAGTAGTGGAGAAAGTAGTGGAGAAGATTGTCGAGGTCGAGAAACCGGTGGAAGTGATCAAAGAAGTGGTTAAAGAAGTGGTTAAAGAGCCGGAACCGGTAGCTGAGCCCGTTGTTGAAGAACCTGTAAAAGAAGAACCTGTGGTTGAAGCAGAGCCGCAACCGGAAGCAAAGGAAGAACCTGCAGAACAGGCTTCGCCGAAAGCAGCTGTGTACGGCAAGCCGGTGGATGATATCCGTTTGGCGATCTCGTTAGGCGACCGGTTCTTGTATCAACGGGAGTTGTTTGATCAGAACGCCGAGTTGATGCAACGGACGTTGACGGATATCAATGAGTTGGGTTCGTACGAAGAGGCGATTATGTATATCGGCAAACACTTCCAATGGGACACCGAAAGCAAAACGTACCAACAGTTCCTCGTGACTTTACATCGCCGCTTTGGCTAATTCGCAATTATGTTATATATCGTTCCGACACCGGTGGGTAATCTGCAGGACATGACGTTCCGCGCGATAGAGACGCTGAAATCAGTGGATCTGATTTTGGCGGAGGACACGCGTACCAGCGGTATTCTGTTGCAGCATTTCGATATCCACACACCGCTGAAGAGCCATCATAAGTTCAACGAGCACGAGACATCAGCGGACATCGTGGAGCGGCTGAAAGCGGGAGCAAACATCGCCTTGATCAGCGATGCCGGTACACCTGCTATCAGCGACCCCGGGTTCTTCTTGACACGCGCCGCCGCAGAAGCAGGTGTGGAGATACAGTGTTTGCCCGGCGCAACGGCTTTTGTGCCTGCTTTAGTGGACAGCGGACTGCCGAACAACCACTTCTATTTCGAAGGCTTCCTGCCGCAGAAGAAAGGTCGTCAGACGAGGTTGCAGTACTTGGCTCAGTTGGACGAGACTTTCATCGTCTATGAGTCGCCCTTCCGGTTAGTGAAGACGCTTGAGCAGTTGGCTGCCGTTTGCGGCGAAGAGCGCAAGGCAAGTGTGAGTCGCGAGATCAGTAAGGTGCATGAAGAGACCGTACGGGGCACTCTGACGGAATTGATAACGCACTTCAAAGAGAAAGCACCCAAAGGAGAAATTGTCATCTGCATAGCAGGAAAAGAATAAATATGAAAATCCTCAAATGAGTAAATGCGAAAATGAGTGAGATGAAATCCTTGGCGAAGGACACCGCCATCTATGGGTTGAGCAGTATTATAGGTAAGTTCCTCAACTATCTGCTCGTTCCGCTCTACACGTACGTGTTAGCGCGGACGGATGACTATGGTATTGTGACGAACCTGTATGCTTGGACGGCATTGCTGCTGGTGATCCTGACGTACGGCATGGAGACGGGATTCTTCCGTTTTGCGAACCGCGAGGACTACGATGCCAAGAGCGTGTATAAGACGGCGTTCTTCACGCTGTTGGGAACGAGTTCAGCCTTCGCGCTGATGATCCTGCTATTCCAACAGCCAATCGCTACCGCCTTGGGTTATCCCGACCACTCAGAGTTCATTGCGATGATGTTTGCAACGGTAGCAGTAGATGCTTTTGCTTGTATCCCGTTCGCTTATCTAAGATACCAGAAGAGACCGATCGCTTTTGCGACACTCAAGCTGCTGTTTGTGATACTGAACATTGGATTTAACCTTCTGTTCCTCGTCGTATTAGGCAAGAACGATGTGTATTATGTCTTCCTCAGCAACATCTTGGCAACTCTCATACAGACGGCTTGTCTGCTGCCGATGACGTTGCCTAAGGGCGGTCGGTTTGACGGAAAGGTGCTTCGCGAGATGCTCAAATACTCCTTGCCGCTGTTGGTACTCGGAGTCGCAGGTATCATGAACCAAACGCTGGATCGTATTCTCTTCCCGTATCTGTACACAGGCGACGATGCGCAGGCACAACTCGGTATCTACGGGGCGTGCTTCAAGGTAGCGATGGTAATGATGATGTTCACGCAGGCTTTCCGATACGCGTACGAGCCGTTTGTCTTTGCAAAACACAAAGACAGGCAATCCGTAGAAGCGTACGCCGATGCGATGAAGTACTATATCATCTTCTCGTACCTGATCCTGTTAGGCGTGATCTTCTATTTGGATATCTTCCGGTACATCGTTTCGAGTGCGTATTGGGAGGGTCTGAAGATTGTGCCGGTAGTGTTGTGGACATATGTGTTCCAAGGGGTATATTTCAACCTCTCGTTCTGGTACAAACTGACGGACGAGACCAAATGGGGTGCGTATTTCTCGCTGATAGGTTTGGCTATCACGTTGGTGATCCAGATCGTCGGTGTGCCGCTAATAGGTTATTGGGCAAGTTGCGGAAGTAGTCTCATCTGCTATTTCGTGATCATGCTCCTGTCCTATTTCATCGGTCAGAAGAAAGCCCCGATCCCCTATGACTTGAAGCGAATAGGCGGCTATACGGTGCTGACGCTGGGTCTGCTGGCTATCTATTACGTTCTCCGGCTGCACACGTCACTCAATATGTGGATAATGATGGGAATAGGGACACTCCTCATTGCCTTGTATCTCATCGTAATGACCCGGCAGGATTTTCCGCTCTCCGGACTACCGGTAGTGGGGAAGTACTTTAGAAATTAAAAATTAAAAATTAAGAATTAAAAATTATAGAGATGTTTTCAGGAATTGTAGAAACTATGGCTCAGGTCGTAAAGATTGAGACCGAGCAAACGAATAAACACTTCACGCTTCGCAACCCGTTCGGGGAAGCGCTAAGTATAGATCAGTCCATCGCGCACAACGGTGTGTGCCTGACGGTGGTGAAAATCGAGGGTGATCTCTATACGGTCACGGCAATGCAGGAGACGTTGAGGCTGACGAACCTTGACCTGCTGAAAGTAGGCGATTATGTCAATGTAGAACGCTCGATGCTGATGGGCGGTCGTTTGGACGGACACATCGTGCAGGGTCACGTGGATCAGAAAGCCGTTTGTATCGATGCCCATGAGACCGACGGCAGTTGGTACTACCGCTTTGAGTACGAGACCTCCAAAGAGATGGTAGAGCGCGGTTATTTCTGTGTGGACAAAGGCTCGGTGACCATCAATGGTGTCAGTCTGACGGTCTGCGAACCGGACATAAAAGGTGACAAAGGCTACGTGTCGGTTTGTATCATCCCGTACACCGAGGAAAACACCAACTTCAAGTATATTGAAGCCGGAACGGTGGTGAATATCGAGTTCGACATCCTCGGCAAATACTTGAGCCGCTATGCGGCAATTCTCAAGAATTGAGGATTTGAAGATTTGAAATTTTAATTACAAATTATATTATCATGGACAAAATTAGTTATGCATTAGGCCTTTCGATGGGTCAAAATCTGATGGGTAGCGGTGTAGAGAAACTGAATTATCAGGATCTCGCCGCAGGTATCGAAGACGTGCTTACGCACGCACAGCCCAAGATCACGTATCAGGAGGCGCAACAAGTGTTGAACACTTTCTTCCAAGAATTGGAGGCAAAAGTAGCCGGAGCTGCTAAAGCAGACGGTGAGAAATTCCTTGCCGAGAACGCTAAACGCGAAGGCGTGAAAGTGACCGCAAGCGGTTTGCAGTACGAGGTATTGGAGCCGTCGCTCGGTCAGAAACCGAAAGCGACCGACACGGTTCGCGTTCACTATGAGGGTACGCTGATTGACGGTACGGTCTTCGACAGCTCCTACAAACGCGGCGAGTCTATCTCCTTCCCGCTCAATGGTGTGATCAAAGGTTGGACCGAAGGTCTGCAACTCATGTCGATCGGCTCGAAGTACAAGTTCTTCATCCCGTATCAACTGGCATACGGAGAGCGCGGCGCAGGTGCTTCTATTCCGCCGTACGCAGCTCTGATCTTCACGGTAGAGTTGTTAGGAATTGAATAATCCCGTAATTACGTAATCACGAAATAACGAAATATAAATTTATGAAAAAAATCAGTATCTTTATGTTGGCCGCATTGGCTATGATTTCCTGCGGCAACAGTTACAAAGCACAAGAAGTTAAACTGACCAACGGAACGGACTCTATCAACTATGCAGTGGGTCTGCTCAATGGTCTGCAGATTAAGATGTATTACATGGCTAATGACAGCAGCGACGAGGCAGTAGCTGAGTTCATTGACGCGCTGGACAACGCCTACATGGGTAAGGAAGAGAAACTGAGCGAGATCGCAGAAGCAGGTCGTCAGTTCGGTAGTTCGGTCAAAGGATTCGAGAAGAACGGTTTGGCTGAGAACCCCGCATGGACCGTTAACGAGAAGTTGTATTTCCAAGGAATGGTCAATGCTTTCTTCGACGACACCACGATGATGGCAGCCGATGCAGCACAGGCATTCTTCATGAACGCTTATCAGAATAAGGAAGAAGGCGGTCAAGCCGGTGAGCCTATCATCGCTAAGTGTCCGAAGAGCGCCAAGACTCTGGAGTTGAACTCGTATAATGACTCGCTCAACTATGCGTTCGGTTATCTGAACGGTGGTCAGATCAAGGTGTACCTCTTGGCTGACGACACCACGGGTAACGCTATGGAAGAGTTCATCGAGAACGTGAACAAGGGTCTGAAGACCGACGTTCGCAACCCGCAGATCGTTGCGATGGGTAAGAACGTAGGTAAAGCAATCCGCGAGCAGGAACCTGTAGGTCTGTTAGGTATCGCAGGTATCGAGACCGATTTTGACATGATCAAACAAGGTTTCATCAACGGTCTGTACAACTACACCGAGCAGATGGATATGCAGACAGCAGGTCAGTATGTAGAAGCTACTGTATCGCGTCTCAAATACGGTGAGACCAAGGCTGAGGGTGAGAAATTCCTGCAGGAGAACAAACTGCGTGAGGGTGTACAGGAGACCGCCAGCGGTTTGCAGTACGAAGTACTCGTTCAGGGCAAAGGTCCGAAACCGACCGCAGAGTCCACTGTAAAAGTACACTATGAGGGTACGCTCATTGACGGAACTGTTTTCGACAGCAGCTACCAACGCGGCGAGCCGATCGAGTTCCCGCTCAACGGCGTCATCAAAGGTTGGACCGAAGGTCTGCAACTGATGCCTGTTGGCTCAAAATACAAACTGTATATCCCGTCTGAGTTAGGTTACGGAGAGCGCGGTGCCGGTCAATCCATTCCGCCGTTCGCTACCCTGATCTTTACGGTTGAGTTGCTGGAAGTAAAATAACAAGATGGGCATCATCGCTAAGCAATCGATACGTGGCACAATAGTGACCTATTTAGGCATCGCCGTAGGCGTTGTCACCACGTTCTTCGTGTTAACCCGTTTCCTCACCACTGAGGAGATCGGGTTAGCACGAGTGCTTATCGATGCGGCTACACTCTTCATCGGCTTGGCGCAGTTAGGCACCAACGCCAGCATCATACGGTTCTATCCGTATTTCTCGTCTAACAGTCCGAAGGACGATCTTTCAGCAAAGCGGTCTGATGAAGACCACGGTTTCTTCTTCTGGGCAATGGTAGTGCCGTTCATTGGTTTTGTGGTGTTTGCTATCATCTATTGGGCGTGCCGCGTGCCTTTGGGAGCATGGTTTGGGGACAAGTCGCCGCTGTTCATGGAGTATTACTATTTCGTGTTGCCATTAGCGTTCTTCATGCTCTACCAGACTATCTGTGAGAGCACCTGCAACGTATTGATGCACATCGTCGTTCCGCGCGCGGTACGCGAATTAATAGTACGTGTGGGACTGTTGGCTATCTATCTGCTCTATGCGTTCGGTATCATCTCTATGGACGGATTGGTGATCGGTATCTGCATCAACTATGCGGTAGCGGCACTGATCAACCTTTGCTATTTCTTCTCCCTGCGACAGATCAGCCTCAAACCCGATTGGACTTTCCTCAAAGCCAATAAGCCCCTTGTTCACCGGTATCTGGTGTATACGGGTTTCCTGATCATCTCTGCGGTGACTACTGTGTTAGCGCCTACTCTGTCGTCGTTCTTTGTGACGGCGAAGATGGGTCTGGATAACACCGGTATCTTCGCCATCGCAACCTATATGGCGGTGATGGTCAGTATTCCTAACCGCTCGGTAGCCGCTATCGCTTCGCCGCAACTCGCTCGCGCTATCAAAGATCAGAACCATGAGGAATGCAGTCATCTCATCGGTCAAGTGACGCGTAACATGCTGCTTATCGGTGGGTTCATTCTGCTCGTCATTTGGGTCAATATAGACCTCATTTTCCACATTTTGCCTAATGGAGCTACGTACGCGTCCGCGAAGAACGTAGTTCTTATTCTGGGCGTCAGCCAATTGGTTTTGGCTACGTTCTCTATCTGTTTCACGGCGCTCAACTACAGCCGGTTCTATGCCTTCAGTCTGTTGCTGTCGCTGATACTGACGGTGAGCGCATTGCTGCTGAATAATTATCTCGTTCCACTCTATGGTATGGACGGTGCCGCAATGAGCAATCTGCTGTCATACGGGCTGTATTACGTGCTGACCATCTGCACCGTAGTACCACTATGCCGGATTCGGGTGATAGACCGGCGCTGGTGGACAATCTTGGCGCTACTGGTAGTGCTCTTTGCAATCAATGCGCTGTGGTGCCGGTTCGCACCGACGATGAATATCTGGGCAGACAGTCTGCTTCGCAGCGCAGTACTCATCGGCGGAGGAGCACTCATCGCCTACAAAGCAGAATTATCACCGGAGATCAACAAAACCCTTCGAGATCACGTGATCACGAAATAACGTAATAACGTAATAACGAAAAAAATAAGAATGCGCTATTTTATCACTTTCGCATATGATGGCACTTCCTTCCACGGCTCGCAGACGCAGCCGAACGGAAATACCGTGCAGGCAGAGATGGAAGCGGCTTTTGCTACCATCCTGCGTGAAGCAGTGCCGCTGACGTTCGCCGGAAGGACGGACGCCGGTGTTCATGCTGAGAAGATGGTAGCGCATTTCGATTGGAGCAAAGACCTGCCAGCTAACCTCGCCGGACGACTCAACAACCTATTGCCTGCCTCCATCGCCGTTAGCCACATTGAGCGAGTGACAGACGAGGCTCATGCGCGATTTGACGCAGTCGAGCGGACATATTACTATAGGATCACCGACCGCAAAGACCCGTTCACCTATATCAATCACACGCGCGTAGCGAAGGGGCTGGATTTCGAGGCAATGAATAAGGCGGCACGGCTGCTGATCGGTAAACAGGACTTCGCTGCGTTCTGCCGCACGCACACGGATGTGAAGACCACTATCTGCGATGTCAGAGAGGCGCGATGGGTGATCGAGAACGAGCATGAAGCCTATTTCGTCATCTCTGCCGACCGGTTTCTGAGAAACATGGTACGCGCAGTAGTAGGCACGCTCTTCGAGATCGGACGCGGACGGATGACGGAGCAGCAGATGGCGGAAGTCATTGCCTCCCATGACCGCTGCCGAGCCGGACACTCCGCTCCCGCCGAAGGGCTGTCATTGGTCGAGATCAAATACCCGACCAATATCGTAATCACGTAATCACGAAAAACAAGAAAACTAAATAACAAATATATATTCATAATTTAATTTTTAATTCATGAAAAACTATTTCTTCTTGCTGCTTGCCGCAGCCATCATGGGCGCTTGTTCGTCCAAGTATCAAATCACCAAGCAAGGTGACATTGACGATCTGACCAAATCGGCGTCTTTCAAGATGCCGAAAGTGCCGGTTCCTTCTTTCCCGAAGAGCACCTACAACGTGCTTGATTACGGAGCTGACAACTCCGGCGTTGTCCTTGCTACGGAAGCTTTTCAGAAAGCTATCGATGAGTGTACAGCTGCAGGAGGCGGTACCGTCATCATCCCGGAGGGTATCTACACCACCGGTCCTATCACCCTTAAATCGAACGTACGTCTGTACACCGAGAAGAACTGTTTCGTAGTCTTCTCACACGACCTCGATCTCTATGAGATCTATGACGAGTGGTTTGAGGGCATCCCGACCAAACGATGCACGAGCCCGCTCAACGCACGCGACGCAGAGAACATCGCTATAACCGGTTTCGGTACCTTTAACGGAAACGGCGATTGGTGGCGTCCGCTCAAGAAAAGCAAAATGGCTCCGGGTCAGTGGAAGAAACACCTCAAAGAGAAAGGCGGCATCGTAGCCAATGATATCTGGTATCCGGATTCCGCTTCGCTGCTTGCTCAGAGTTATTGCATCGACCAGAACGTGCCGGTAATCGAAGATGACAGCCTCTGGCAGGTCGTTAAGTCGTTCCTCCGTCCGGTAATGCTCCATTTCGTAGGATGCAAGAACATCCTCTTGGAGGGTGTTACGTTTGAGAACTCACCGGCATGGAACCTTCACCCGATGTGCTGCGAGAACCTGATCCTGCGTGACCTCAATGTCCGCAACCCGTGGTATAGCCAGAACGGCGACGGTGTGGATGTAGAGTCCTGCAAGAACGTAGTGATTAGCCGCTGCTCCTTCGACGTAGGAGACGATGCTATCTGCATGAAGTCCGGTAAGGACAAACCGGGTCGTGACCGCGGTATCCCAACGGAGAACGTAGTGGTCGATGACTGCGTCGTTTATCATGGTCACGGTGGTTTCGTTTGCGGATCGGAGATGTCCGGCGGCATCAAAAACGTAGAAGTGCGCAATAACCTCTATATCGGTACCGATGTCGGTCTGCGTTTCAAATCGACCCGCGGACGTGGTGGTGTGGTAGAGAATATCTACATCAACGGTGTGAACATGGTTAATATCCCGAACGAAGGACTCTTGTTTGACCTTTTCTACGGCGGTAAGGGTGCCGGTGAAGAGACCGAAGAGGAACTCGCAGCACGTATGAACGCAGAGGCTCCGGAGGCAAGCGAAGAGACTCCTGCCTTCAAGAATATCGTCATCGAGAATGTCAAAGGCTCCAATATCAAACGCGCTATCTATTTCAACGGTCTGCCGGAGATGAAGATCCAAAATGTGACCTTGCGTAACGTAACGATGAGCGCTACCGAAGGTGCCCTCTTCCGTCAGACGAATGGTCTGATCATCGAGAATGTCAACATCAAAGCTGAGAAAGGCGAAGCCTTCTCGCTCGCTCCGACGGTAGAAAATGTGAAGATCAATTGAGAATTGAGAGTTCAGAGTTCTTATCTCACTTCGTTCGAACGATTATTCGCAGAGCGAATTTTCAGAGTTCAGATATCAGATTTAAAGTTTCTTCGGTATGACGTCATTACGTAATTACGTTATTACGATCTATTCTCTATCAGCCGCTTTAGCGGCAGTCCTCTTCTCGGGTTGTAGCCCGCGAGTAGCGACCTCTTTCTGGCGAATCGGCTCTCCTGCCGATTCGACCAGAGAGGGTTACGCTATCCTCTATGAGGGTGCCAAGATGCGACACTGCTACCCTATCACCGAGTGGAAGACGACCGATGAGAAAGAGGACGTCTATCATTCGCTTCACCACCACGGCGTAGCGGTGGAGTCCGAACTGATGGCATACCGTATCTATTTCGATAAGAAACAGACCATCGATCCGTATTGCAAACGCAAACCGCAACTCGAACTTGCTCAGAGTTACTGGTATCCCAACGACAGTCTCTTGGCGGCGGGTCACGGCGATGACATCCTCCGCGTAAGCGGTACTGTGGGCGTAGGTTCTGTCAAGTACTGGAACGGCAAGAAGATGGTTCACATCGAAAATATAGTGGAGCGCTCTCAGCGTATTGTTAAGCAGACTCGCAACAAAGCCACTATTGAAGTCGCCGTCAAAGGCTGGCAAGTACCACTTAATAACTCTCAACTAGACGACTTCGCTCAACTCTCAACTTTAAACTCTCAACTAGTAAACCTCTCCGTCCAATATACGATGAAGGCGGGACACAGAGATCTGCGATGCGATGTGACGCTCTCCGAAGCGGTGGAAGGTCTCTGTACAGGCGTACAGACCATTCCTGCAAAAGGAGGCTGGCCTACAGACACCATAGTTTTACCCGATGGTACCATAGGACTTGGAAATAATTCTCAATTGTCAATTATCAATTGTCAATTGGAGAACGGAGTTCTCCTTGCTTCTTGGGGTACGGATTGGCCAGTGAACGACTCCGCCAAGTATGCCAAAGAGACGGTCGGTCTCGCTGTCTTCGTCCCCAAACAGTTTGCCGGTTCCCTCGTCCACGACAAGCAGAACAACCTCTGTCTTCTCAATCTCACAGGCAAATCCGGTCCTACAGCGAAGCGGTCTTACAGTGATAGCGGTCTTACAGCGCAGCGGTCAGAAATGGCAACCTGCCATTTCTATCTCACCTGCTGCGGTGCCACCAAAGAAAACCACCCCGTGGCTCGTACAGCCGAGGAGTGGTACGCTTATCTCCGCAAATGGGCAAAGGGATTAAAGTAACAACGTGCATTACGTCGGGATACTATCCCGACAAAACAAACGCTGCAAAATTATGGATACCGACAAATGGCATTGGCAGGAACCGGGAACATGGAAAGGCATAGGAATATACCATGTAACATTGGTCGTTTCGAGCCGTGAAACATTGTTGGGGAGTCTTGTCATTCCGGATAACGATCCTGCGAAAGCAAGAGTAGAGCTTAGTCAGCTTGGACGAAAAATCAAGGCATGCGTAGATGACATTCCTGTACGGCATCCGGAAATTCGCATTATTCAGTTAAGGATGATGCCTGATCATTTGCATGTGATTTTGTATGTCACTAAGCCTATGTCTTTTAGTATAAAGATGGTTGTTAGAGGCTTATGGCAGGGTGCGAAGAAAGAGGGACGAGAGAAATTCACAGAGGTTCCGTTTATACGACCTATGTCTCATCGCGGACAATTAAAAACGATGATTCGCTATCTCCAGATGAACCCCCAGCGTTTGGCTACGAAGAAATTAAAACAAGGTTTTTTCTATGTACAGCGGGATATAGAGATAAACGGTAGAATATATAGCGGAGTAGGTAATGCGGCTATCTTGACAGCCAAACGGTACATGCCGGTACACGTGCGACGGACGATGGTAGAAGCTGCTGAGCATGGAGATGATAGGCAGCTGAAGGACTATATGAACGCATGTGTATTAGCGGCTCGGGAAGGAGCAGTTATGGTATCTCCGTTCATAAGTCCCTATGAGAGACAAATACAGGCAAAACTATTGGAAGAAGGGCTTCCTTTTATTTACATAGCGGATAATGGTTTTAGCGAGTATTATAAGCCGGCAGATGGGCTATTCGATGCCGTTGCAGCCGGGCATGTAATGATCATAACTCCGTGGGAATATAACCCGAAGAAGGGTCATGTGACGAGAGAAGAATGCACAACGATGAATAAAATAGCAGAAGACATAAGCGAAGAATTGACTAAATTATGCAAGAGTTAGGGCAAAAAATATGCAAATCGGGAGTTAAACTCACTTTTTGCATAAAATCTCTACTATATATATATGCAAATTTTCTTTTTAAGCCGCAAGGCACAAAAAAGGCTGCGAGATGCAGCCTTTTTTGTATATCCAATATCGGATTAGAAAACAGGATCACGACGTTTAGGAGCCGGATTTGAGTGTTCGCTACCACTTACTGTTGCCAAACCACTATCCATCAAACTCGCGCTTAATAGCGTGATTTCAGTCATCGGTATGTAATATGTTTTCTTCTCCATAGTATTCATTTTTTTATTTTGAGTGCAAAGATACTGCTTTTTTTTGATATATGCAAATATTTGCCAAAATTATTTTACTTTTTCACCCATTACGCTATACATCGCACCTTCCGGAGTAATGATATAGAGCATATTATCGATAAGCACTTTGCGGTTTCCGTCCTCATCTACATTCAGTTCATCCATGCCGGTAGCTACCGATGGAGAATGATGTCTTGCTACGATACGCAGACCGTAACCTTCAGTCATTCCCTTAGCCAAATCAATCGTGTACGGACTTGCACTCAGCGACCAGATGATGCGATCATTGTAGGTCAGATAGAGCGTAGCATCCTCCGGCGATTCCTCGACTGAGAGCGTATAGGTCTGTGCCTCAGGTGCAAAGAAGTTGAGGTCAGAAGAAGCCTGATCGTTCTCCATACGGGTCTCTATATCGCAGAGAGTCTTACCTCCCTTTGTTGCCCACATCTGTGCTGCTTTCGCTGCTGTCGGAGTACCCATCTTACGCAAGTCACGACCGATCACATATGCCTCTGTAGCCTCCTCACTTGCTGAGATAAAGAAATGATCACTTGCATCAACCTGATCCTCATTCCGTAAACTCAGCATGAACTCTTCTACCTCAAAGTTGTCACGTTTAGGAGCATAGAGCGGGTGATCCTCATTAGCGGCAGCTGCATGCCACGTCATCATCGGCTTAGTATGATCTACTTGCACAAAGAATGATGTTCCTATAGCAAATGTAGGATTCTTACCGGTAAGCAGGTCGTATTTATTCTCCGCATGGTTATATACCTGCATATGAGCGAACGAACCGGTGATGTAACCGTGCTGCAACATACCATTACCCAAACCATTCCAACCATAATCATCTGTATCGCCGCTACCTTCTGAATATTGCGTAGCAAATGTCTCCGGAGCACCAATAACACTACTTGCATTCTTGAATACAAATACATTTTGGTCGAAATTCGGATCATAATTAAAGGTAACTGTATATACGCGACCCGGTTGCATCGTTCCGCTGAAATTCGTCCAAGCATTCTGCTTATTGGAACATCTGCTCTCGCTGTATTCTCGAATAAGGAAGTCTACTCCGCTAACAAGATGGTTCGATAAGTCTCCTGCACGGAAGATACCATTAAGTACATTTACAGGGAACGGTACAACGAAATCATACCAACCAAAGGAGATCTTACCCTTAGGATCAAATGTCATCTGGAAGTAAGCATCACCGTTAATGGTCATTTTATTCTGGTTTTCTACTTGACCGGAGGCAGCTGCTTCTTTCACATCGGAGTTATTCTTTCCGGCTAACTTCGCATCGAGCGTGAAGTCACGCACTTGCAGATCAGCATTATTACCCAAAGCGAGTGCTCCGTCACTCATCACATGTACGTCTCCGTACTCCGTGCGATCCTCACTGGTTCCATTAACCGTCAGCGTACCGCCGCTGATGACAGCAACCGAACCGGTGCTCTCAATAGTCAGATTGCCTACCGTTATATTCTTATCGATTACCAGATCACCGGTAACAAAGATATCCGGATCAGAAGAAGGTACACTTCCGGATTGCCAGTTAGCAGGATCATACCAGTTGCCGTCACCCTTTTCATTAGTAAAGGTATTGGTTGACGGAGCTGCACCGATGGTTACATTGATGGTAATTGCTTCCGGTGCCAGATAGTTTGTACCCTCTGCCTGAGCAGCCTGTACGGTTACCGTTTGTCCCGGAACTAAGATGGTCAGCACACCTTCAGCATTGATCTCTGCATAATCGTTGCCGGAAACAATGCTATAACTGATAACTCCATCTGAAACAGAGCTTGCCTCGTAAGTTACACCCGTTGCATTGAATGCCAATTCGGTTGGAGCAGTAGTCCAGCTCAAGGAAGCCGCAGCTTTCTCAACCGTCAGGCTTACCGTTCCGTCCTGTTCGGTATAGTTACCGCTGGTCGGTGTGAAATGAACAGCCAGGCCTTCGTGTGTGCCAGCATCCAAGACGGCTTCATTGTTTCCGGTATTCCAAGCCCATTTTCCCTCTGTTCCTTCATTCGACAACACAGACTCATTTACTTTCTGTCCATAAACGATATTCGGCGCAGAAGGAGTAGCTGTCGGTGTTGCCGCAATAATTTTTATCTTAACCGTAGTGGTAGCAGAAGTATAATAAGCAGTATCGTTCGGAGTGAATGTAACCGAATAGCTATGAACACCGACATTTTCCGTAATCTGTTGTTCAGGATTCGTCCATGCGAAGGTTCCTTCTACAGTTGTATTTTCTACACCTCGTAATGTCACCGTTGCCGAACCACCAGAAAGCGAACTTGTGCTAAGAGCCGCCAAATAGGTCACATCAGTTCCCACCGGCGCTATTAGAGCAGGAACAGCTTTGCTGATAGTGATGGATTTTTCTGCATAGGTCTCGTAATACCTATCGTTTCCGTCTTGGATAGCCTTAATCGTCACTGTTCCGGAAGTAATGATTTCCAACTCATTGCCGTTAACAATACGGACGACTTCCTCGTCAGAGCTCTCATAGCGAACATCTAATCCGCTGGTAGC
>Ga0256405_10006711_pt1 | contig 18094 bp, 17 predicted proteins | sample RumenRJG_02DNA_FD_189096 | JGI IMG/M metagenome (GOLD analysis project Ga0256405, IMG submission 189096) | Bovine rumen microbial communities from Lethbridge, Alberta, Canada - RJG_02 | ecosystem: Host-associated > Mammals > Digestive system > Stomach > Rumen | place: Canada: Alberta... | reverse complement strand
CTTACGCAGAAGAGGTATTTGTTGAGATTAAAGATAAATTTATCAAAAAAACAGGACTTGCAGCTGAAATCGGTTACATGAAAGTGTCCGAGCCAACAATTGCAGGTGCTGTGGAAATACTTAAAGACCAAGTGGATGATTTGGACAAAATCATTGCTTTACCTGTCTTTTTGGCTCCAGGAATTCATACCAACATTGATATTCCACAACTATTGGGTCTTGAACCTCTTGAAGTCGATCCAAGATGTCCTGATGGCAATTATCCGCCAGAACATTACTTATCAATCGCAGATGATGTTGACTTCGATGGTGAAATCGAACTTTTAGGTTCAATCGGACCAAGGGATGAACTCTTAGATATAATTGATAAAAGAATTGAAGAAGCTTTGGCTGAATCCAAACTGGATGACAGTGCAAAAACCGGAATTCTACTTGTAACCCACGGTTCAAGATTAAATTATAACAAGGAGTTTGCAACCGCATTATATAACAAATTCGAAAAAACCTGTGATTTACCATCCAGCTTTGGATTTATGGAATTATGCGGTCCAAGCATACCTGAATCCATCAATAAATTGGTAGATGAAAACGGATTGGAAAGATTGGTGGTAGTGCCTATCTTTATCGCTCCTGGAATGCACACAACTCATGACATTCCACATATCCTCGGATTTTTGGAAGAGCATGAACACTCCCATTCACATTCCCACAGCCATGGACACGGTCATGACCACACTCATGATTTGACTCCAGTGGACTTTGACGGAGAAATATTGTATCCGGAGCCAATCAAGGCTGATGATATTTTAATTGATATTTTAATTAGTATGATAAATGAAAACGTATAGGTTTTCATATATTTTTTTGAAAAATTTTTCTTTCAAGATAACTTCAGTGAATTTAACTTATAATTTAATAAAGTGATAAATATGTCTGATAAAAAAACAGGAATTTTACTTTTAAGCCACGGTTCTAGATTAGATGACGGGGAAGAAGTAATTAAAGCTTATAAAGAAATGTATACGGAAGAATTTCCCGATATGCCGGTTGAATATGGTTTTATGGAAATAAGAAAACCAGGTATACCTGAAACAATCAACAAATTAACAAGTGAAAACGATTTGGATAAGATTATCGTAGTGCCTGTATTTGTCGCACACGGTCTTCACACCAAAAGGGACATTCCGCAGATACTTGGTGTAGAAAGTGATTTCGACCCTGAATCAATCTCAGGTGGTCATCATCACCACCATCACGGACATGATCACGGTCATGACCACGGACACAGTCATGGACATCATCATCACCACCATCATGACCACGATGATGAAAAAATCGAATTTGATGGTGAAATCGTATTAACTGACCCATTGGGTATTGATACACGTCTATACGAAATAATTAAGGACAGAGTTTCAGATAATCTCTGAACTCCTTAACTTTTTTTACTTAACTTTATTTATTTTGAAATTTATACTAATATTCATGACTCTTAAAGTCTCCGATATTGGTGAAAAAGAATTAATAAAATACATTATATCTAATTCTAAGGACATTATTCCGGATGATACGGCAATTACCAGATTCGACTCCACCAATCTGATATCCACATGCGACATGCTGATTCAGTCAAGGCATTTTCCAGATAACATGTCTTATTTTAACATGGGATTCAAGGCTGTAACCGTAAATGTAAGTGACCTGGCAGCAATGGGAGCTGAACCTTTGGGATTTTTACTTGCAATCGCACTGCCAAAAAGTTTAGAAGTGGATTCATTTAAGGAAATCATTGAGGGAGTGTTGCGTGCCTGTGATTATTATCAAATTCCGTTAATTGGCGGAGATACCAATGAGGCATCTGAAATAATAATTACCGGAACCGCCCTGGGACTTAACGATAAGCCTTTAATGATGGATAACTACGGTATGGGAGATTTGATTTGTTTAACCGGTGATATAGGTCTTGCCGCATTGGGATTTGAACTGGATGATGTTAACAGTATTTACGCTCGAAAGGCTTTAAAGCCTGAAGCCCGTATAAAGGAAGGCATGATTTTAAAGGAGTATGCAACTTCTGCAACCGACATCACAGATGGACTTGCAAGTGAATTGTATGCCATTAAAAAGGAAGATTATGGCTTTATGATTTATGAGGAAATGCTTAACATCACTGATGAGTATAAAAATCTCTCTGAAAGCCTAAACCTTGATTATCTTGATTTGATACTTCATGTCGGCGAGGACTTTGAGCTGCTATTTACAATATCAAAGGAGAATCTGGAGAAGTTGCCGATTGACTGTATGGTCATCGGAGAGGTCACCGATTCGGATGTAATTGAGCTGACACTTGAAAACGGTTTTGTTGAGAGAATTGAAAATAGGGGTTATGAGCATTATGTTAGTGAGTAGGGATTTCTATAAGAAAAGTTCCAAGACACAAAAAATCAGATGTGAGATTTGTGCCAACTACTGTAAAATCACTGACGGCAATGTTGGGGTGTGCAGACAGCATAAAAACATTAATGGAGAATTGTTTGATGAATCATATGGAATAGTTTCATCACTGAGTCCAGATCCAATTGAAAAAAAGCCGCTCAATCAGTTTTTACCGGGAACATTTACCTATTCAATCGGAGGTTTTGGGTGTAATATGACATGTTTGCACTGCCAGAACTATATGATATCACATGAATATGATAAAAATTCTCGAGGTATTAAAATAACGCCAGAAGCGATTGTGGAAAATGCACTTAAATATAATTGTGACTCAATTGCTTGGACCTATAATGAACCTACGATACACTTGCCTTTCAATAAGAAAACTTCTATCCTTGCAAGGATGAAAAATCTCAAGGTGGTCTATGTGAGCAACGGATACTTTTCGGACAAGTCAATCGAGGAGGTCCTGACATTTGTCGATGCATTCAACATAGACTTGAAAAGCATGTCCAATGATTTCTACAAAAAGGTCTGTGGTGCAGAGTTGGATGTTGTTCTGGACAATTTGAGAAGGATTTATATGGAAGGAAAGCATCTGGAAATAACAAACCTGATTATTAATGGTCACAACGATTCAGTTGAAGAGATAAATCAGTTGTGCGATTTTGTAGTTGATGAGCTTGGTCCTGAAGTTCCACTTCATTTTTCAAGGGCATTTCCATACTATAAGATGAATGACATTTCACCTACCCATCCTGAAATACTGTTCAAGGCACGTGAAATTGCACAGAAAAAGGGAATAAAAAGTGTCTATTTAGGAAATATTTAATATTAAAAAAAGAATTAAAAAGTTAGTTTATTCTCCAAAACTAACTCTTTCGAATTTTTCCAATGTCTTAAGTGACTTGGTAGCATCCACACCAATCTTGGTGGTTGTTCCGTCACTTTCAGCTACAGGATCTAAGGAAGAACCACGTACATTAGGAACAATCATGATGTCACGGTCACCTTTAACACGTGTAGCTATTGCATACTCGACATCTTCAGCATCGAATATGTTCACGTCAGTATCAACCGCAACACAGTGCTTGAGTGAAGGGTGTGCTGATAAAGCTGCCATTATTGCGTTTTTACCGTCACCTTCAGTCTGCTTGTTGATTGATACAACTGCATGTAACCAGCAGCAGCCTCCTTCGGTCAGTACAACATTTTCAACTGTAGGGACCGCATTCTTAACAGCCTTGTAAATCCTAGGTTCCTGTGGAAGTCCTTGTAACAGCTTGTGTTCAAATCCTGCAGGAACGATAGCATGGTAAGCCGGATTTTCCTTTTTGATGTGCATTTTACTTAAATTGATGATTGGCTGGTCACGAATTATATCGTAAGTGTCGGTCAAATCAACGAATGGTCCTTCAGCAACGGTTTCGGTCACTGAAATCTTACCTTCCAATATAATGTCAGCCTGTGGAACCTCAAGGTCTCCACATTTGATAAGTTCAAGTTCGCCATTTTTAAAGGCGTTTGCAACTTCCATCTCATTATAGTCGATTGGTATTGAGGTTGTACTAGCAAGCAATATCGCCGGATCCATTCCGATTGCTATTGCAATGTCCAAATCCTCACCAGCCTTTTGGGCATTCTGGAAGTAAGTGTAAAGGTTTCTTGGTACAATTCTGATTACTAACCTTTTATCGTCAAGTACCATCATACGGTGAATTGAAGCGTTTTGAATGCCGGTAACAGGGTCACGTGCAAACACTACGCCTGCAGTGATGTATGCTCCGCCATCACGTTTATAATGAGTTAAAATAGGGATTTTGCCTAAATCAATATCCAAGGTATCATAGTCTGAAAAGTCGGTGAACTTTTCAACTTTAACCGGATTTTCCATTGCGTCAATGATTTTTTCGGTAATCTCGGACACTTCACAGTTGATTGATTTTGCAATCTTGTCACGTGTATTGCAGATACCGGTAACAACAGGCATGTCATATCCCTTAACGTTTTTAACGATAACTGTGTCCTTAGGATATTCTCTTAAAACCTTTGAGATTTCATATTCGGTTGAAAGCTCATCGGTAATCTCTATAATGTTTTCATCTGTAAGATTCATATTAATCACTATAAGTTAATTTTTTTATCTTTTAATTTATCAAGAAGCTGTACAATTTCGGGATTGTCAATAGCGAGGATTTCACCTGATAATACTGCTGCGTTCTTACCGTTGTTTATTCCTACGGTTGCAACAGGAACTCCAGGCGGCATGCTGACAGTTGTGAGCCTGTAGTCATCACCATTTTCATTTGTACAAGGAACACCAATAACAGGTCTGGCGGTAAGGCCGACTATTCCACCGGTAACCTGTGAGGAGTTGGAACTTACTCCAATGAATATTTTTGCATTTTTCATGCATTTTACGTAATCTATGAATTTCTTGTTTGACCTGATTGGACAGACAACCTTCATGTCATGTGTGATTTTAAGCCTGTCAAGGATTGCAGCCACTTTTTTGGCAACAGGCATATCAGTCTGTCTTCCAATAATGATTGCCACTTCAGCATCCTTGTTTTTGCATCTTGCATTTTCTTCATCCCCTTCAATTTTATTGATTTCCAGGTCTTTGACCATTATAAAATCGTTATTGAGGAATGGTCTGTCGATTGCCTCTACAATGCTTTCATTGCTGTCAATCACTTTTTTAGCGTATTCCTTTCTTAAATCAATAACTTTCCTGTGGACTTCATCGTCATGCAATCCGATAAATTGGGCAGCCAATATTGCGGCATTGTCTCCCCTGTCAATTCCTACAGTTGCAATAGGGGATGGATAAGGCATTTGTATTATTGAATCCAATGCGTCCAAACCATCGGTTTTCACATCTACAGGCACACCGATAACCGGTCTGGGGGTATATGCTGCAATTGTACCTGGCAGGTGTGCGGCAAGGCCTGCAATTCCAATAAATACTTCTATTCCAGCATCAGTACCCTGTTGCACGATTTCACGAACAAGATTAGGTGTTCTGTGTGCTGATGCAATTTTTAAAGAGTATGGTATTTTTAATTTGTCTAAAATGTCCATTGATTTTTCTGCAATAGCGATATCTGATCCACTTCCGAGAATAATCATTATTTTTGGTGTCATTTAAAAATCCCTTCTTGATAATATTTTTTAAACATAAATTATTTTATTCAAACTTATTTATAAATTTATTAAGATTTTTAAATATTGTCGTGTATTTGGAGAATTGATGTTGTATTATAAAATTTATATATTTTTATATAATTGTGTTGGTTTAAAACCAACAAATATATAAATATGATGATGGCTATAGTATAGCATGTCAAGGAAAGTTCAAAACAAAATTTTTGTTGGTGATAAAACGATTTATAGTGCCAATACTCCAAATGGGTGGTCAATTGTTATAATGCCCGATAATATTTTGATTGATAACTATCATACAGACTCTGTGCATATTCATCCAGACCCCAAAAATCATATTTTTAAGGTCAAGTTACGTCAACAAACTAAAGACGAGATTTTTGAAATCATTAAAGATTATTTGAGTGTTTCTGGAGTATTGGATGTGGAAGAATTGATGGAGATGTTAAAATGATTATTACATTGGTAAAAAAACAAACAGGATATGAATTCATCAAAGAGATGGAAGAAACATATAATTCCATCAATGAGCTAGAAAAACTTTTTAAAAGAACAAATAACATGAAAATGTATGTTGATTTGGAAAATTGGAATTATTATAGGGATAATCCTGATGAAATGATTGAAATCAGTGAAAGTTTGATTACAAATAAATTATCTTTATCCGATTTGGATTTAACAATACTTAATACAATTAAACATGAAAAACCTAGAAGCATTAGAGATTTGGCAAATAAGATTAATAAGGATGTCAGTAACATTCAACCAAAGGTTAAAAAATTGGAAGAAGAGGGTTTTGTCAAATTTAAAACCGGAAACAAAAATAGTAAAATACCCTATCTTACATATGATGAAATCAAATTAGAAATTTAGATAATCATTGATAGGTTAATTCTATTTCTTTTAGTGTCAATATCCAAAACCTTTACCTCAACAATGTCTCCCACACTCACAATGTCTAATGGGTGTTTTACAAATTTATCGGCTACCAATTGTGAAATGTGCACCAGTCCGTCCTGATGAACACCAATGTCAACAAATGCTCCAAAATCCACTATATTTCTGACTGTACCCTGCATTATCATTCCGATTTCCAAATCGTCAATTGATAAAACATTTTTTCTAAGAATAGGTTTTGGCATGTCCTCACGAGGGTCACGACCGGGCTTTTTAAGCTCTTTTATAATGTCTTTCAATGTCTCCTGACCAACGTCCAGCTCTTCTGAAATTTCCTTAATGTTGATGTTGTCCAATTTCAGATTTCTGTTGCCGATATCGTTTAGAGAATAATTCAGCTTGTCCAGGAGTTTATAGGTAACATCATATGATTCCGGATGGATTGTGGTATTGTCCAGAGGATATTCTGGATTGTCGATTTTGATGAAACCTGCACACTGCTCATATGTCTTTTTACCTAACTTTTTAACCTTCAAAAGTTCCTTTCTGTTGGTAAAGCTTCCGTTTTCCTCACGATATGTGATGATGTTTTTTGCGGTTGTGTTGCTTATTCCTGAAACGTAGTTTAGAAGGCTCACAGAAGCAGTGTTCAAATTGACACCCACCTCGTTAACCACCTTTTCAACAACACCTGTCAGTGACTCTGTCAGCTGCTTTTGATTCATGTCATGCTGGTACTGGCCGACACCAATGGATTTCGGATCAATCTTTACAAGTTCTGCCAGTGGGTCCTGCAGACGTCTTGCAATGGAGACCGCACTACGCTCCCCTTCGGAATAGTCTGGAAATTCCTCATCGGCAAGCTTTGATGCTGAGTAAACTGAAGCACCTGCCTCATTGACGATGATGTATTCGACGCTTGTCCCCTTGATAATTTCAGCAACAATCTCTTCTGATTCCCTTGAGGCGGTACCGTTACCTATGGCTATAACGTTAATGTCATATTTCTGAATCAGTTCTTTCACGGTTTTAACTGATTCGGCAACCTTATTTTGTGGTGCTGTCGGATAAATCAAGCTTGTATCTAGGACTTTGCCTGTCTGGTCAATTATTGCCAATTTGCACCCTGTCCTGAAAGCCGGATCCCATCCCAAAATGGTTTTTCCAACCAATGGGCTTTCCATCAGTAGCTGGTTCAGGTTGTGGGCAAATACCTTGATTGATTTTTCCTCGGCCTTTTCGGTTAGGAAATTTCTGATTTCACGTTCAATTGCAGGTGAAATCAATCTTTTATATGCATCTTCCACGGCATCTTTAATTATTGGGGTAGTATATCTATTGTATTCGATTTTTTCAGGAATTTTTGATATGTTTTTAAGCATATGGCGATTCAGATATTTCAATATCTCATCTGAATCACATGTCAGCTTTACTCTTAAAACCCCCTCATTTTCACCACGGTTTATCGCCAGAATCCTGTGCGGAGGTATTCTTTTAATGTTTTCTGTGTAATTGTAGTAGAGGTCATACTCGGTTGATGTGTCCTTGTCCTTTGCCTTTGTTTCGATTTGACCGGTATGGAAGGTGTTCTGTCTGATTTTTTTTCTGAATGTTGAATTGTCGGAAACTATTTCAGCAATGATGTCCTTTGCACCGTCTATTGCCTCATCCGGTGTCTTGACCTCATCGGTAACGTATTTTTCGGCTATTTTTTTGACACTTTGCTTGACGTCCTGTCTTAATATTATTTGGGCAAGTGGTTCAAGGCCCTTATCACGTGCCTTTGTGGCTCTTGTCTGTTTTTTGCTTTTAAACGGTCGGTATAAGTCTTCAAGTTCAACCAATGTTTCTGCCCTTGTGATTTGTGTTTTCAACTCATCATCTAATTTGCCAAGCTCATCTATTCTTTTGATGATTTTTTCCTTTTTGTCCTCAAGGTTTCGCAGGTATTTCAACCTTTCATCAAATTTCCGCAATGTTTCATCGTTTAGGGAACCGGTCACATCCTTTCTGTATCTTGCAATGAATGGAATGGTGTTTCCCTCATCGATCAATTTGATTACCTTTTTTACCTGCCAGTTTTGAAGATTCAATTCCTTTTCAAGTGTTTTTACTATCATTAACTTACTACCTAAAATTCAATACAATGATATTGTATTGCAATTATTATTATACTTTTTTGAATTCAATTTACATTTGAGGGATTTTTATTTTTTACATAATTATCATATTATAATTTAGTAAAATAATTGTTAATTTTGCTTATTTTACAAAAACATTTATAACCATTCAATTAATAAAAGTAATATAATAATAACATTTTATGGTGAATTTTAATTGTATTGGTTTTTTGTAATTTTGGCATTTCTATTGGCTAGCGTTAAAACTGAAAAGCCTAAAAAATATCAGAAGGTTTCAGTAATCATTCCTGCTTATAACGAAGAGGAAACTGTTGCTACCGTTATTGAAGTAGTTAAGAAGGTGTCGTTTGTAGATGAGATAATCGTTGTCAATGACGGATCATCCGACAACACCGAATCAGAAGCTATTAAGGCGGGAGCCCGTGTTATCAATCATACAGTCAACAAGGGTAAGGGTGAAGCTTTACAGACCGGATATAGGGAAGCCGAATGTGATATCATAGCTTTTATAGATGCTGACATCTACAATTTAACCTCACATAAGGTTGAATCTATCATCAAGCCTATATTGGATGGTGAAACCGACATTACAAAAACCAAATTTTCACGTGCTAGTGGGCGTGTCACCGAGCTTACTGCGAAACCTCTCTTAAACTTTTTCTTCCCGGAGATTTCATTCGAACAGCCTTTAAGCGGACAGTTTGCAGCACGTAAGGAAGTATTGAAAAGAATTAATTTTGAAAAGGATTACGGTGTTGATGTAGGTATAGTTATTGATGCTGATGTACTTGGTATTTCAATAAAAGAGGTTGATATCGGAGCAATCGAGCATGACATGTCTCCATTGTCTGATTTGAATCTGATGGCAAATGAAGTTGTTAGAACAATCATAAACCGTGCCAACAAGTATGGTAGGGTTACAATGATAGATGACATCGGGTATTATATTAGAATGTCCATTGTAGGTTTGTCATTGGTTATTTTAGGTTTGTTTACAATATTCTTTGTCAAGTTCGTTCCTTTGGCTTTAGGTGTCATAATTTCTGTAATTGGTGTTATAATTGCCATTTATTACATTATAAAGGTCATTGTTCAGTCAATTATAATATTTAGAAAGACTCCCGGAGGAAACCTTTTCAAATCATTTATTAAAATACATTTCCCTATGATAATCTCAATCATTGTTTTAATTTTAATGATTTCAACTTTCATTGGGGCTGCACATTTCGATCATGGGGTTTTGTCAATCGAGCCGAACTCAAGAAATCTAATTATTTATGCTGACGATTCACCTCGTGACAATTCAATTTCAGTCAGGGGTCCGTACACCGTAGACTCAGCCATTGAAAATGAATCAGATATCATACGGGTGCCGTCAGATGCGATGATGACCCTGGGTATCAAAGCCAATGACACGATAAAGATCGGTGATGAAACATATACCATTAATGATACAAGACCTGGCGAACAGGATATATTGAGAATGCCAAATCAGGCCAAAAAATATCTTAATCTTAGAAATGATGATGTAATACAGAACACCCGCCTTAAAGAGGTCTTTGCAGGCTCAATGATTACTCACAGCTATGACAAGGATAATGTTTCCTGTGTTGAAAAGTTCATCGTCTCAGGCAGGGACAGAAGTGCAATGGCATATGAAGTGTTTGTTAACAATGAATCAATGGCATACTCAACAGGTGTGTTAAAAAATGATTCTGTGTATGATATTGCAATCAATAACAATCCTGTAACATCAGTTCACAATTTGAATAATACCACATTTGAATATGAAAATTATACAGTTGAAATAGTCTTCACTGATCCAAATTCACATTCCATAAAACAATACATTCCTGAAAATCAGGGTAACTTCCTGAATTTCTACTTTGATTTATAAAAAAAGAAAATTAAATAACCTAAAAAAGGCTATTTGTCATAGGCTTTAACGGCCTCTTCAACATCATCATAAAGTCCAAGCGCTGCAAGAGCACCGACTTTACCTTGCTCACCGGTCACTGCAATCAATGGAATGTCCAACTCTTCTGCAACTTTTTCAGCAGTTTCAACATCCATCATTCCAGATTTGGTAGCAATTGAGTATTCTCTTAATTTGGAAGGAATATCTAAACCTTCTAAAATAGCTATTGCTGTTTTATCAGACAAGGTATCTCTTTTAAGGATTTCAATGACTCTGTCAATCAAATCCTGCTTTTTGGATTCCTCAACAGCAAAGGTCAAAGCTATTGAAACACAGTTTTGAGTCTTATGAGGATTGTGCGGATAAAGCTGGACAATAATGTGGTCAAGATATTCGAATCCTTCACTGGCAAGTTCCACTCCTAGATTGTGTGCCATTGTCCATGTAGCGCCTGCATCCTTTGTATCGGTATCATCAACACCAATAACTACCTTTTCAAGTTTAGGTGTTACAACTGTTGCCCTTCCAACCTTGGAACCTCCTCCAATGTCTAGAAGTTCAATGTATTTGACACCTTCACCCATTCCTCTGCACATTCCGGCTCCAACACCGGCACCGGCAAGACCAGCATGTGTTACCTTTACTTCGTCACCGTCAACAATAATCTCATCGATTCCGGCAGCATTGAAACTGGCCTTCAAATCAAGCGGGGATGAACCTACATGACATTTATAGACATGTTTGTTACCGTCACGTGAAGCTGAATCTATAAGTTCGGAATTGTTCCTGTATTGATTTAACAGCCAGTGGGATCCTGAAATACATGGATGGTATTCTACAATTTCCACCTTGTCCCCATCCACCATGGTCAATACCTTTTCGTATGGTGCAATCCATGGGTCATTAAATTTTTCTTTTAGTTCATTAGGTTTAAGAATTTCCATGTAATCATCTAAATTTCTTTTAATCTGTCACACATTTTAATAGCTGCTTCAACTGCACTTTTTGCGTTTTTAACACGTCTGTGAGCATCCATTCTGGTCATACCAGGACCGGTAATACCGAGTGCTACAGGAGTATCGTATTCAAGTGCTAAATCAGCTATTTTACGGGAAGCATGCTGGGCTACGATTTGGTCGTGGTCGGTTGCACCTTCAATTACTGCACCGAGTGTGATAATTGCATCGTATTCGCCTTTTTGTAACAATTTTTTTATTACAAGCGGCATATCAAATACGCCTGGAACTGCAACTACTTTAGTAATTTCACAGCCTCTATTTTTTGCTTCTGCTTTTGCAAGTTCTAACATCATTTGTGTAATATCATAGTTAAATTCTGCAACTACTGCTGCTATTTCATATTTTGCCATTTTATCAACCTCTTTTTATTTATTGTCCACCAGTAAATATGATAAGTAAAAATCCTGCTACCCCACTGACTACCATAATGAATATGATAAAAAGTGCTGCCATTTGCATTTTAGTTAGTTTTTTAAAATTCATAGTCTATTGTCTCCTTTATTTATAAGTTATTTTTAACCGCCTCGGTCAACTCAGTTGTTGTGGCCGAACCTCCAAGATCACCGGTTAAAATATTAGCATCATTTAATACTTTTAAGATTGCAGATTCAAATTTGTCTGCAGCTTGGTTTTCACCTAAATACCTGAGCATCATTATAGCTGATAACATCATAGCTATCGGATTAGCCTTATTCTGACCTGCAATGTCTGGTGCGGAACCATGGACAGGTTCAAACAACGCTCCATCTTCACCAATGTTGGCAGATGGAATCAGACCAAGTCCTCCAACAAGTCCTGCCCCTTCGTCAGACAGTATGTCTCCGAAAAGGTTTGTGGTTACGATCACCTCAAAGCTTTCAGGCTGTGTAATCAGGTACATTGCAGTTGCGTCAACGTAAAAGTCCTCGGTTGCAATGTCCGGATAGTCCTTTGCAACTTCATAGAAAATTTCTTTAAACAATCCGTCTGTTTTTTTCAACACATTGGCCTTATGAACTGCGGTAACTTTACTCTTGTTGTTGTCCTGTGCATATTTGAATGCATAGTTTATGATGCGTTTTTCAGCTTCACGAGTGATGATACGTCTTGCTATTGCCCCTTCATCGGTGTATGACTCCTCATCGGCAATGTACATACCTTCGGTATTTTCACGAACAATCATAAAGTCAATGTTATCACATAATGAGTTTGTATTAGGATAAGCTTTAACAGGTCTTAAATTAGCAAACATTTTCATTTCTTGTCTTATTTTAACGATAACGTCCGCTGCAGTTTCACCGGCCGCACCAAATAGACACGCGTCACACTCTCTAATGATGTCTAATGTCTCTTCAGGCAGTGCAGTCCCGTTTTTTTCAAGGCATTCGTCACCGGCTTCACCGTGGACATACTCAAAGTCAATGTCAAGGGAATCCAAAACGTCCAGTGTCGCTTTCATTACTTCCTTTCCAATTCCGTCTCCCGGAACAACTGCAATTCTGTAACTATTTGTTTTTGAGGTACTCAATCAAACCACCTTGATTTAAAATCTCTAACATGAATGGAGGTAACTTTTTAAATTTGATGACTTCTCCACTCTGTGAGGTTATTGTAGCATTTTCCATATCTACACTAATCTCTTCACCATCTTCTATAAGTTTGCTAATTCCCGGAGCTTCCAAAAGGGGAACTCCGACATTTGTCGCATTACGATAAAATATTCTTGCAAAGGACTCGGCAATAACTGCTGCAACGCCCACACCTTTAAGTGCAATCGGGGCATGTTCACGGGAGGATCCGCATCCGAAGTTTTTTCCGGCAACAATAAAGTCCCCCTCATTGCATTTCTTGTAAAAGTCTGGGTCAAGACCTTCCATGCAATGCTTGGATAGGGTTTCCTCATCGGTATAGATTAAGTATCTTCCGGGAACTATGATGTCTGTGTCAATATCGTTTCCAAATTTCCATGCTTTACCTTTCATATTCTCACTCCGGCGCCACTATTCTTCCTTCAATTGCTGAAGCTGCAGCAACAGCAGCTGAAGATAGGTAAACTTCACCGTCAGGTGAACCTTGTCTTCCTTTAAAGTTTCTGTTTGATGTTGAAAGGCTCACTTCTCCAGGTCCGATTATTCCTGTATGTCCTCCTAGGCAAGGACCGCAGCAAGGAGCGGATACAAGCGCTCCGGCTTCAACGAATATCTTAAGTAATCCTTCGTCCAATGCTTTTGTATAAACTTCTTTTGATGCTGGGATAACTAACATTCTTGTACCTTTAGCTATTTTTTTACCTTTTAATACTCTTGCAGCATCACGTAAATCGCTTAATCTTCCGTTAGTGCATGAACCTAAAAATACCTGGTCGATTTCTGTGTCCACTTCACTGACTGGCTTTACATTGTCAACATTGTGAGGACATGCTATCTGCGGTTCAAGATCGCTAACGTCAATGTCAATAATATTAAGGGAAGGTGAGTTCAAATCGGTTTTAAATATTTTATATGGTTTACTGGAACGTTTTTCTACATATTCTATGGTTTTTTTGTCAGGTTCCACCAAACCGGTTTTCCCACCCATTTCAATTGCCATATTGCACAATACCATTCTGTCTGAAACGCTCATCTGGGATATGGTTTCACCTGCAAACTCACAGGCCTTATAGGTTGACCCGTCAGCGCCCATCTTACCAATGATGTGTAAAATTACATCTTTTGCATAAACATTATCATTTAAATCGCCAGTAACATTAAATCGGTTGGTTTCAGGCACTTTGAACCAGAGATTTCCTTCAGCAAACACCATTGCCATATCGGTTGAGCCGATACCTGTTGCAAATGCCCCTAATGCACCATGGGTACAGGTATGTGAATCTGCACCTACAATGACATCTCCCGGTACAACATGACCTTTTTCAGGTAGAATCTGATGGCAAACACCAGCATTAACATCATAAAAATGTTCTATATTGTGTTTTTTGACAAATTCCCTCATCATTATATGGTTATTTGCGGAATCGATTGAATCGGCAGGGACCTGATGGTCGAATGGGATGACAATCTTTGAGGAATCCCATACCTTATCCGCTCCAATCTTTTCAAATGATTGAACTGAAAGAGGTCCGGTTAAATCATGGGTCATTGCGATATCTATATTTGCTATAATTATGTCTCCAGCTTCTACACTGTCTTTACCTGAAGCTCGAGCTAATATTTTTTCAGACATTGTTGGCATATTTTTAACCTCTTAATAATGATAATTGTATATGTTTTACAACGTATATAAACTCTTTTTTAATTGTAAAATTTAGAAAAAATTTTTTAAGGCAATATAATTTAATTGTCTATTTTCCCGTTCATCATTAAAACTAATTTTATATATAATGTTGAATAAAATATAACTCATGAGCAACTCATTTTTTAATAGATTCAAAAAAGAAGAAAAGCCTCCAGTAATCGAGGAACAGGCTCCTGTCTGGAATGATAGGATTTTTTGGGTTTCAACATTACAAAAAATCGCATTTCCTGTCCTGAATCATTTGGCAAGAGGATCACTTAGGAAAAACATGCCTTTTGAATCTAAAAGTACTGACGGACAGAAATTTGTTTATCTTGAAGCTTTTGCTCGTGTTTTCAATGGAATTGCACCATGGTTGGAATTGGGTGCAGACACTTCCGAGGAAGGTCAGGTCCGTGAAAAATATATCAAATTGACATTAAAAGCTATTTCAAATGCGGTTAATCCAAACAGCAATGATTACATTTTTGTAGTTGAACCTAAACAGTCTTTAGTTGATGTTGCTTTATTTGCTCAAGGATTGCTCAGGGCCAAAAATCAAATTTGGCTTAATTTACCTATGGATATTCAGGCCAGAATTATCCGTGAACTTAAAAATACTAGAATTATAGCGCCTTATGAAAATCATTGGCTATTGTACACTTCAATGATTGAGGCTGCACTATTGGAATTTACAGGTGAATGCGATAAGGAAAGACTAACCTATGCAATTTCCAAATTCCGTGATGAATTATACATTGGAGACGGAATCTATTCTGATGGTGAAGACTTTGAAGCGGGTTACTTTAACAGTTTGGTCATACACCCAATGTTAAATGATATTTTAAAAGTTATGAGAAAATACAGTCTTCGTGATGGCGAGTTTCTGGATGTTCAACTGATGAGATCTTCAAGATTGTCCTCTCAATTGGAAAGAATGATTTCACCTGAAGGAACCTACCCGTTAATCGGCCCATCATTGTCATACCGTTGCGGTGTATTCCATTTGCTTTCACAGGCGGCACTATTAAAAATATTGCCAAGAAACATATCACAAAGTCAGGTCAGAGGCGCACTTACAAAAGTTATTCAAAAACAATTCACAGGTAATCAAAATTTCAACTCTGAAGGATGGTTGATTTGTGGATTGAATGGTTCTCAAATTGATATTTGTGAAAATGAGATTAATACTGGTAGCCTTTATGCATGCTGTGCAGTATTATTGCCGTTAGGTTTACCTTCTAATGACAAGTTCTGGACAGAACCATTTGAAGAATGGAGCAGTCTAAAAGCATGGAACGGCCATCAAATTCAACCAGACCAATCAATTAATTTTTAATTTAATTCGTATAAGTTTCCGTAATTAAATAATTTAATTTTATTCGGAACTTTTTTTATTATATTTTTAGTATCGAATATTACCGGATTTGCCATATTTTTAGATATGAAGTTGTAATCTAAATGCTTGAACTCATTATGGTCACATAATATTAAAATCAAGTCTGCATTTTCAACCGCCTCAGCAAAACTTACGAAATCTGGATTTTCAATGTGAGGGTCGTGAATTGCGATTTCATAGTTTGTACTTAACTTTGCAATTATCTCATATGCCGGACTTTCCCTGTCATCACCGGTATTTCCCTTGTATGAAACTCCAAATACTGCAATTTTACCCTTTGGAATGATTTTTTTGACATTTTCACATACAAAATCAGGCATTGAATTGTTTGTGTCACGGGCAAGTTTTATAATCTTTGCGGTTTCGGGCGCTTTTGCATAGATAAAGTATGGATCTATTGCAAGGCAGTGTCCCCCGACACCAGGTCCCGGTGAGTGAAGGTTTACCCTTGGATGCTTGTTTGCCAATTTTATAACGTCCAATGCATTTACACCAATTTCGGCACAAATTTTTGCAAGTTCGTTTGCAAGTGCAATGTTAACGTCTCTGAATGTATTTTCCATACATTTTGACAGTTCGGCTGTTTTTGCTTCGGTCAACATCAGGTTTCCTTCAACAAACTGTCCATATACTTCACTTGCCTTAACTGCACATTCAGGTGTAACTCCACCTATAATGCGGTCGTTGTGAACCAATTCATGAATAATTTTACCAGGAAGTACCCTTTCAGGGCAGTGTGCAAGATACAGGTCTTTTCCAATTGTAAATCCTGCCTTTTCAAAAATAGGTTTGATGGTTTCATCAGTTGACATTGGAGCTATTGTTGATTCAATAATAACTGTATTTCCCTTTTCAAGATAAGGTATTATTGTTTCACATGCGGTAATGACATAGCTCAAATCGCAACTGTAGTTTTCTGAAATGTATGGGGTAGGTACTGTAATTATGAATGCATCCGCTTTTTCGGGAGTGAGGGAAGCTTTGTATACTTTTAGTTTAATTGCGTTTTTAATAATGTCGGTTATTCCTGGCTCTTCAATGTGTATAATTCCCTTGTTCAGATTTTCTATTATCTTTTCGTTAATGTCAACTCCAACAACTTCACAGTGGCTTCTTGTAAATAGTGCGGCTGTTGGAAGTCCGATATAACCTTGTCCCATGATACATATTTTCATAATTCCCTCTCCATCTTTTTATATATTAATAATAATATATACTTAAAGTAATATAAAGTTTTAAGTGATTATTATGAAGATTTTGATTACCGGTTCCAATGGAATGTTAGGGCATGATTTGACAGAAGTTTTAAAGGATAATCATGAATTGATTCTTACAACTTCAAAAACATTGGATATTACAAATAAAGACCAGGTTTTTGAGGTTATCTGTGATGCCGAACCTGATGTTGTCATCAATTCTGCAGCTTATACTGATGTTGATGGCTGTGAGGAAAATCAGGACCTTGCCTATTCGGTAAACGGTGAAGGTGTTAAAAACCTGGCCCTTGCATGTAAGGAGGTCGACTGTGCCCTGGTGCATATAAGTACCGATTATATTTTCAATGGAAAAAATGACAGGCCATGGGTAGAGGATGATGAAATCGGCCCGATCAGCGTTTACGGAAAAAGTAAGCTCAAGGGTGAAGAGGCTATTTTGGAAACGCTAGACAAGTATTTCATTGTAAGGACTGCATGGCTGTATGGAATCAACGGTAAAAATTTCCCAAAGACCATGCTTGAATTGGCCAAAAACCATTCGGAAATTACTGTTGTTTATGATGAGGTTGGAACACCGACATACACTCCTGATCTTGCATATGGAATTTCTCAGTTAATTGAGACCGATTATTATGGAATTTACCATCTCA
>Ga0256405_10006710_pt1 | contig 18095 bp, 9 predicted proteins | sample RumenRJG_02DNA_FD_189096 | JGI IMG/M metagenome (GOLD analysis project Ga0256405, IMG submission 189096) | Bovine rumen microbial communities from Lethbridge, Alberta, Canada - RJG_02 | ecosystem: Host-associated > Mammals > Digestive system > Stomach > Rumen | place: Canada: Alberta | collected... | reverse complement strand
CCTTGCCGCCGAGGCCCGAGAGCGCGACCAGCTTCGCGGCGAGCTTCGTCGCGGGCTCGTTCGCGTAGAGGTTCGACGCGTGCGTGAGCTTCGCCGCCTGCTGCTGGATCGCCTCGACTACCTTGCCGTGGCAGTGGCCGACATTGTGCACGCCGATGCCCGAGGTGAAGTCGTACAGCGTCAGGCCGTCGGCGTCGCGCACCGTCACGCCCTTGCCGCTCGCCAGGACCACGCTCGGCGCGTACGTCGGCATCAGGGACTTTCCGTAGGTTTCCAGTATGTCGGTTGTCTTGCTCATTCGGTTATCTCCGTTCCCACGCCTTCACGCGTGAATATTTCCAAAAGCAGCGAGTGCGCCATGCGGCCGTCCACCAGATGGACCTTCTTGACGCCGGCGCGGATGGCGTCGCAGCAGCTGTCGATCTTCGGAAGCATGCCCCCCGAGATGACGCCTTCCGCCTTCAGCTTGGCGACGGACGCGAGCTTCAGCGTCGACAGGAGCGTCGCAGGGTCGGCCGGATCGCGCAGCAGCCCCGGCACGTCCGAGACGAGCGCGAACTTGCGCACCTTCAGCTCTCGGGCGAGCGCCGCCGCCGCGATGTCGGCGTTGACGTTGTAGAGGTGGTGGTCCGTCTCGCCGGTCGCGAGCGGCGTCACGACGGGGATGATCCCCGCGTCCAGCATCTCGTTGACCGCGCGCGCGTCCACCGCCACGACCTCGCCGACATAGCCGCGGTCGGGCCGGACGATCTTGCGCGCCGTGAACATCCAGTTGCCGTGGAGCGTGCGCGCGTTGACGCCCTTGGCGAGCAGGCGCTTGATGAGGTCGGTGTTGACGACGTTGTTCAGCGTCCTGCGCACGATCTCCATCGTCGGCTCGTCGGTGACGCGCTGGCCCTCGACGAACTGCGGCTCGTGGCCGGACGCCTGGATGGCCTTCGAGATCGCCTTGCCGCCGCCGTGCACGATCACGACCTTGATGCCGACGGCGCGCAGGAAGGCGATGTCGTCCATGAGCGAATCGAGATTCGCCTCGACCTCCATCACGCTGCCGCCGACTTTCACGAGGACGACCGACCCCTTGAAATCGATGATGTACGGCAAGGCTGCGGTCAGGACCGCCGCCTTGGCCATCGCTGTGTCTACCTTCTCCATGAAGGTGATATTATATCATAAATTTCACCCGATCGGCGCGGCATTCATACGGAACGTTCCGCGCGTGATTCTACGACATACGTCTTTTCGCCGGGCGTTTGGATTGTTTCGCCCAAGCCCGGCAGGCGCACCGCGGCCTCCGCCCCGGGCGGAACGGCCACGAACACGTCTATCGCCTCGCCCCGGCGCTTCCACTCGACCTTGATTTCGCCCCCGGCGATCGAGTGGCTGGCCTTGACCCAATCGAGCCCCGGGAGAAACTTCGGCTCGACGACGAACGTCTTGAATCCCGGCGAGGTGCGGCGGATGCCGGCAAGCGAGCCGTAGAACCAGTCGACGATGTCGGCCATCATGAAATGGTTGTGCGAAAGATCCGCGCGCGCGTCCCAGGCTTCGTGGCACGACGTATTGCCCTTGGCGATCATCCAGCCGTAGCCGGGCTTCGTATCGTCGATCGCCATGTCGAAAATCACATCGTCGCGTCCGTTTTCCCGGAGCGCTTCCAGAAGATACGGATAGCCGATTTCGCCGGTGCCCACGGCGTTGCCGCGGCCGCGCACGTCCTCCACGATATTGGATACGATTCGATCGCGCCAGGCGTCGACGGCGATGCCGAAGGCGAGCGCAATCGAATTGGCGGTCTGCGAATTGTTTTCGTAGCCGTGGATATCCGGCCGCCACCATTTGGCGTTGAACGCCTTTTTGATGTTTTCCGCCTCGGCGCGGTATTCCGCCGCTTCGGCATTTTTCCCCAGCATCCCGGCGCACTTGGCGAGCGTCGCGGCGTTTCGATAGTAAAACGCCGTGGCCGTCAATTCGGCGGAAGTTTTGCGCACGGGTCTGGCGCCGCCAGCGGTTTCCTGACACCAATCACCCAAAGCGCCGCGCGCGATGAATCCGCGCGCCTGCGAACGGATGTAATCGTGGTAGGCCGCCATGTTCGGCCAGTATTTGCGGATCAACGAATCATCGCCCGTCCACTCGTATTGCTGCCACGGAATCTGGATGATGGAAGAGCCCCATTCTATGGAATCGCGGAATTTCGGGCTGAACACCGTGAACTCCGGCGCAATGCAAGTGCAAAGACCGTTTTCAAGCTGCGAATCGGCCGCGTCCATGCAGGTTTTGGCGAAAAGCGCCTCCGCATTCCATCCCCAGCGTATCTGGCCGGCGTGGATATGGTCTTGCTCCTGCCATCCTAGTTTTTCGCGATGGGGGCAGTCGGTGAAAACGCTCTGCATGTTCGAACGCTGGGCCCAACGGCAGATTTCGTATATCTTGTTGAAAAGCCCTATCGAACACTCGAACGACCCCGCCGCCGGCATATCGGCCATCACAACGCGCGCGGCGGCGGAAACGAACGCCGGTCTTTCGCCGCCCTCCCGCGCCGGCAAAAGCCGCACGCGCATGTAGCGGAAACCGTAGTAGAAAAACGGCGTTGTGAAAGTCTCGTCCCCACCGGTTCCGGCAAGCGTGAAACAGCAACGCGTCACGCCGCCCTTGCGATGGGTGGTGGCCACTTCGGGAAGCCGCGCCACACCTTCCGGGAGCGGCATTTCGGCGAACTCCACTTCCACGCCGCTCCCGCGCGGCCCCCTTGCGACAACGGTTGGCACGTATGCGGCGTTCTGCGCGAAATCGACCGTCCACTCTTCATCCGAAACACGCATGGTCTCGACGGGTCGCTTCGCTTCCTGCAGACGGCATACAAACGGCGCCTCGCGCAAAACGCCCTTTGGCGCCACCGCCGCAACGGCCGACATGGAACGCGAAACATCCGCCGTGCGGTCGATATCGTCGCCGCTGTATACATGAGTGCGCACCACTTCGCTCGCCGAAACATTCCATCCTTCCGGCGACGACTTCACCGCGCCGCCCACGAGAAGCTTCTTTTCACCTTCGCTCGCAACGAACTTGGTGTACAAATCGCCGGCCGGCTTTTCCACATTGTACATCCCGTTCCCGAGCGTGATTTCAAGCGTATTTTCCGCGCCCGCCTCGAGAGAGGGATGGAACACGTTGTAGAAGCACGTTTTCGAGGTCTTCGTCCAGCCCGGCAGATTGAATTCGTCGCCGCGCCCAAGCGGCTTGCCGTTCAGCGTTGCCACATACTGCCCAAGGCCGCAAATCGCGATTTCGGCCGGGCCGGCGCGCTCCGTCTTGAACTTGGTCGTGAACCGCGGGGCGGCCGCGCCAAGGCCTTCCGGCGCGCGAATCCAACGGGCGCCGGCGAAAACGCCGTCTTCCGGCGAAAGCATTATTTCCCTCACGCGCTCTATGTCGGCATCCGTAAAGCCGCACGATTTTATGTACGCCGCGATTCTGTCGGCCAGCGTTTCGCCCGGATAGGCGTCCACCACGGCCACCAGACAGTCGAAACGCTTTGCGTGGGTGAAACCGGGGTTTTCGGCGTGGCCGGTGCCGAACGCCGTAAGCTCCCAATCCTTGCGCAAATCGTCCAGCGCCACGCCGCAAACGCCCATCACCATGAACGCAACCGCGCCCGTGCGATCCGCGCCGCCCGCGCAGTGGAAAACAATCGGGTAGTTCGATTCGTCGAGAAACACCTTGAACGCCTTGGCGAACGCCGCCTTCGCATCTTCGTCGCCAAACCGCCCGTATGTCTTGAGCGGACAGTGCGCCCACTTCACGCCGCGCCCCAGCGGCGAAGAATCCATGCCGTGGCATTCGTGCGGCGAGCGCAGATCCAGATCCGTGCGAATGCCCAGATCGTCTACAAGCTCTTTTACGCCCTTGTCGGTGATTGTGCGCTCCGAAGGTTTGAAGTCGCGCTTTTCCTCTTCCGTCACCGGGTCGAGCCCGAAGAGGTATTCGTATTGCGCGCGTCCGCCGCGCCGGAACCTGGCGCCGGTGTCGAACGCCGCGCTGCGATACACCAGGCCGTGACGTATCGGCCGGCCGCCAAGCCCCTTCCAGCCGCCGATGTCGCGCATATTCGAAACGCCGTCTACGGACATGAAGCGCGGCGGGCCGTCTTCGGGACGCGGCACGACATTCCTGAATTTCGACTTTTCGGCAAGATCGGCGAAAATCGCGATGCGCTCTTCGGCGCTCTTCGAGAGGAAATCCGCGATAACGCCGCCATTGCCTTCGTCGAAAACGATTCCGAGATTGACCGCCACCCTTCGCCTGTAGCCATCGGCGTGGGAGTTCAACATCTTGGGGCTTGAGCTTGCACTATCCCACACCACAAGCGAGGTAGAGCCGCCGCCATCCATGTTGACGGCATCGGTGCAGCCTTCCCGCAAAAGGATGTCTGCGAGGTCGGCGCAGGTGGCGCCCTCGCTCAAGCCGCTCTGCCGCCCGTCCACGGCAAGAATCACAAGCGTCTTTTGGTCTGGCGAAAGCCCCAGCGCCAGACGCGGCGCAAGGTCGGGCGGCCCGGCGGTTCTGATACCGGCGTTCACCCGCCTGCCGTTTTCCAAAATGGGTCTGTTTCCGTATACGGCAATCGACCAGTCGTTCGTCATACCCGGCTCGACGCCTGAACGTATGAACGCGCCGCCATCCTTGCGCACGATGAAATACGTGCCCCGCCCGGGCTCCTTGCCGCACGAAAGCTCCCGCCCATCCGTCATATCCCAGCGATACAGCGCGGCGTACGTGGCATCAGTGGCGGCCCGCCCGCCCCACGGCCGCCAGCCGGACGTATTGAACGCGATTTCGACATTCTCGCCCGCGGCGCGGCGCCGCTCCATGAAGTCGACCGTGGTTTCGCGTTTTGTATTCACCAGCCACAACTCGTTGGTGTAGTCGGGCATCGGCCGCCCCCACATGGGATCGCGCTCCGTGGCGACGAATCCGATGCCGGGCGTTGTCAAATCCACCTTGACGAGGTGCGCCACCATCGCCCGCGGCTTGTCGAAGCGAAGCTCTTGCACCTGAACGCCCCGGCGCGGCCGGAAAACCTTCGCCTCTGCCGCATTTTTGATAGTTTGCAGTGCGTGCGATGAAAATCCCTCTTGCAAACTGCAAACCGCAAACAGCAAAATGCAAATTATCAAGGGATTTCTATCGCGCGCGCCCATAACTGCAAACTCCAAACTGCAAACTATCAAACCATCGTCACTTGAACACTATAATCAAGCCGCGCCTGCGGTAGTTGAACGCCGCGCCGCCCGGCACAAGAACGGCCACGCTGCGCCCTTCCGGCACGGTTATTTCCTCTTTCGAGCCGGTGATGTCGATAACGACCGGCCCGTCCACCGCGGCCAGAACGGCATCCAGCTGCGCCTGGGTCTTCACGGCGAAAGTCATGAACCACGAAGGCGAATCGAGCTTCACGCATTGCAGCATTTCGGCCGTAATCGCCCCTTCCGGCACCGTGATTGAGCCGGTGATGGAAATGACGGTGTCGAGGTTGAAAAGCCGCTTGAACTTCGGCGCCCACGCAAGAGCGTTCACAAGCGCGTCCGCCGTTTTTGGCGTGATCGTGGCCGTCATCGCAACATCGTCGATTTCAAGGTCGAAATCCTCGTCCGGGCCGTATTTCCAAACCTTGTTTCCAGTGCCGCCGATGGTGGAGGTGGTCAACGCATCCCATGTGGCATTGGCCGGCGCGAACCATTCCACGCCGGACGTGCTAGGCAGCGTGGTATTTACGCCTATGCGCCCGCCATTCGTGTTTTTGCCCATCAACACCATTTCAAGAGACTTGCAGGAGCCGGCGAAATTGTAGACCCAAACGGTGGTTGTCCCCGTAGCCTTGCCTTTCACCCACACGGCTTCCAAATTCGGGTTGCCGCAGAAAGTCCCGTATGCTGAATTATGGCCGACCGTTTCGACGCTTGCAGGAACGACCGCCGTGCCGCCGAACACGCAATTGTCGAACGCCAGGCGCGGGACGAGCGTCAATGCCGGATTCAGCTTCAGCGTACCGGTCAGCGGAACGTCGCCAAGCATGTATCCGCCCAACGCAACCGTATTCGACAAATCCGGGAATGCGCCTGTCATGTTCTTGCAACCGCGAAACGCCCAATCGCCCCATGTCGTGATGCCGCCCCAGCTGGCGATTCCCGTAAGGCCGGTGCAATCGCTGAACGCCGCAAGCTCGATCTTCGTCACGCTGTCAGGGATCGCAAGCGTGCCCGTAAGATTTGCCCAATAACGGAACGCCTGACTGCCGACGGTCGTCACCGGCTTCCCGTCGATTACCCACGGGATGTTTGCCGCGTCGACGGTTATCGTTTTATCCCCCACGCCTGTCAGCGTTACGGCATCGCCATTGACAGTGTAGGTCCAGGTCTGCCCGGAAGCATCCGGACCGTACGTATCGGCGCTTGCGATGCCGAAGCATAGCGCCGCGATTGACAACATGAATGATTTTCTCATCTTATTCATCCTCCGCTTATGGGGTTTGTGTTGTTTCCTTTGCAAAAAACGGTTTCAGAGCTTCCACGAAAAGGGCCATGCCAAACGCATCCGGGTGGTTGATGTCGTTCACAAGATGCGTCTGGTACGGAATGCCGCGCCGCCAAAGCGCCCCCCACAACCGCGACGCATCCGCCAAAGCCACCCCCTCGCGCAACGCAAACGCGCGAAGTGCATGGACGAACGGACGCGGGTCGTCGTCGCAATTCTTCTGCCCGCGAAGCCCCATCATGTCCGGCCGGACGTAGTGCGGCGCGAGTATCACCCATTCCATGCCGCGCTCGCGGAACGCAGGCAGGATTTTCCCGGCGTAGATTTCCTCGACTATCCCCGCCCCGCCCGAGGCGTCGTTCACGAACTCGGAAATCACCAGATCCGGCCGGACTTCCAGAACGCTTTTTTCGAAGTTGCGCGGGCTTTCGGGGCCCTCGCGCAGGAACGATGCGGACTTCTTCCCCGGCCAGCCGTTCGAGACAAGCTCGATATCCGCTCCCGGATATTCGCGCCCGAGCCAGGCGACGAATTGTTCCTGCCATCTTTCCCCGCGCTCCAGCCAGAAGGCGTCCGTCACGCTGTCGCCCCAAGCGAGGATTTTCACCTTGCCGCCCGCGCGCAGTTTTGCAAGAGTTTTCGAAAGCCCCGCATGCCGGACCGCCAGGAAAGGATTTGCGGTTCCCGCCTGCACCGGGAACAAGTTTTCATCCGTCAGCCGGACGCTTTGCGCATCCACGTATACGGCGGCAAGCAGCGTATCGCCCGGCGCCAAGGGCGGCATGGCGGGATTGGCTACGTGGCCGGCGCCCTTCAGGCAGGCGACGGAGCCGTCGGCGCGGCGCACTATGGCGTCGAGCCGCCTGACGCGATACGAATACGAAACGAGCGCCGGGCCGCAATCTTTTTCCCGCGAAAGCCAGCCGATCGCGCCCCATTCGCCGTTCATTTCCCAATCGACGCCTCTTTGAAGCACCCTTCCGCCGTCGGCCGCGCGGATTTTCACGCTCGCTTCGTCCAGCGCAAAGCGCACGCTCGTTTCGAACGCGCGCACTCCGCAAAGCCGTTCCCCTTGCCCCCAGCCGTGCCTTCGCGGATTGAAAACGGGCAAGCTTTCGTAGCGTTCATCCACAACGCTCTTTGTTTCCGGCGGCTCGATGGCGAAAGAGCGAGCGTCCACCGCAAGCTTCCATTCGCCGGCGACAACCACGGGGCACGGCCGCGCCGCGCCTGCCGCGGGCGGGAAAAGAACCGCCGCGCCTGTCAAGATCGCAAGATAGATGGATGTTTTCATATCGCGACGAAAGGGATATCCATAAGGTCGGCCGTTTTCCGGAAAAGCGAGGTGTTGCGCCCCGTGGACATGGCGAAATGGTGGGTGGGCGCTTCCTGCAGCCAGCGCTCGAACCACGTATCGGGATCCACGGCCGGGCGCACGTGCGTTTGCGTGTTGCCTATGGCCATCGTCTCGTCGCCGGTGGCAACGCCTTCGGACGCGATGAATTTCATCCCGCCGTCGCCCGTTTGCGTAACGCCAAGCGTCGTGACAGGGCCGCTTTTCACCTTCGCTTCCACCGACACGCCGCTCCCACGCTTGCCGTGGTAAAGCCCAAGCCCGCGCAGAACCGGCCTTTCCCCGGCTATCGCCAGATGGAACGGCCCGTCGTGCCCCATCAAAATCGTGCCGCGCAGATAGTCGGTCGTGACGATTTCGCAGAAGCTGCCGCCAACGCCCAGAAGATCGCATATCTTCATTGCAAGCGCCGTTTTGATATCGCCTTCGCCGGCGCATGGAACGCCCCGCGCCGTCAACAGCGAATGGCCCACGATGAAACCGCTCTGGAGCTTCTCGTATTCGTTGCCGTCCGCGCCGTGGTAGTAGTAGGCCAGCGCATCCAAATCGAAATCGGCCGTCAGGCGCTCCTGCGCGGCGGCCACGCGGGCGCTCCATTCAAGTTCCTCCATCGCGGGACGGCGCGCAAGCCGTTCGGAAGGCGAAGAAGCCGATATCTCGAACACCGATTTTATCTCGTCCAGCTTGGCGGCGACATCCGCATCCGTCACGGCGGCGAGGCGTTTCGCAAGGTCGCACATTTCCAGCAGCTCCACGTGCATTCCAGTTTTGCCCTGCAACATCGTGAAGTCGGAATACATGTCGAGCATGCCGGAATAATTGTTGCCCAGAAAACCGAACCGCGCGCGGGAAATCGCGGCCTTGACGAACGCGGCGCGAACCCATTCGCGGATTTCGCGCCAGGCGCGGACGGCTTCCGGGCGGCCCGCCGTCGCTTCGTCCGCCAGCGAAACGGCCGGTGTTTCATTCAACCCCAAAAGCCCCGATACTGCGCGGAAACGAATCCCGGCGCGGTTGAAGGCGTTCGCGATTTCGGGCGCGGGACAGGCGTTGCAGTGCGCCAGCCATTCGCCGGTGGTGGTTTTCGCGTAATTTACCTGCGCGGCGGGCTGCAGATTGAGCACCACCGCCGGAGCCTTGCATATCTGGTGGACCGGCAGCACGGAGTCGCTCGTCACATACGTTCCGATATGCAGAAATACGATATCGCAAAGATTCCGGCAGAAATATTCGCCGGCCTCGATGCCCTTCTCCGCGCAATCTACAAGACCGAAATTGAACACCTCGGCCCCTTCCACGCCGGCAAGTTCGTCCGCGATAAAGCGTCCGTATCCTTCAAGCCTTTCGCGAAGCGCGCCGAACTGCGGCCAATACGCCTTGAGCCCCGTTGTGTAGAGGCCGACGCGAATCTTGTGTTTTTTGTTAGTCATATCAAGTGTCAAATCGTCTTGTTTCAGTTTGCAGTTTTCAGTTTGCAGTTTGCAGTTGAAGGTCGGAAGAACTATAGCACGTGCTCATAACTGCAAACTGCAAACTCCAAACTATCAAAACGCCAATATTATCCCACATATTCCCTGTTGCGGCAAGAGCCGATTTTTGATATAGGCTTTAGATTTTTGATACGAGGTTGCAGTCGAGCCTACTCGATTGCCGCTTTGTAGAACATCGCCTTCGCTCCTTCGCCCAAGGGGATTGTCGCGGTGGCGGTGTCGCCCTTGGAAAAGCTCGAATCGTTGCCGTCTATCGAGGCGGCGCCGAGAAGCTCCGCCTCGCCGCTCTTGAACGCTTCAAGCGTGGCCGCGCCGTAGAAAACGAGCCGCCCGTTCACGGCTTGGTCCACCTTGCCTTCGCGAACAAGCGAAACGCCTATCGCCACGACGCTTTCGCCTACTTCCACGCTTGCGATCTTGAACTCGAAACCGAAATCCCTGGTGATGTCGAGATTGCAAAGCCAGGCGCCGTCGAAATCTTCGCGTGAGACATCCGCCGCCTTCGCCGCTACGTCCCGTTTTCCGCCAAGCTTGTCGAGCCACGCCGCCCTCGCCGCGTCGAGTATCACTACGGCGTTGTTTTTCAGCGCCAGCGCTTCGCCAGGACGGAAGCCTTCCACCTCCACATATTCGCCGAAGATGGATGCAAGAGAGCCGTCGCCGTCGAACGCGATGGAGGAAATCTCGCCGCCGGACGATGCCAGCGGAAATTCGCTTTCTCCGTCCGCCTCGAATGGCTTGTAGCTTCCGCCATCCAGCACCGAAACCGAATACGTTCCCTTGCCGTAGTCGAACCTGAACCGCAGCGAGTATTCCACGCCCGCCCTGGCCGCCACGCCCGGCGCGGCCACATCGCGCCAGCCTTCGCGCGTCCACACCTGGAAGACGCCCCCGGGTCCCAGCCAGAAGGCGCCCTGCACGCCCCCGGAGGGGCTGCGCCCGCCCGGGTCGTCGGGCACGTCGTCGAACGCCATCTGGATATCCACCGTCACGATGTTTCCGTCCGAAGGCGAAGCGCACGTGTATTCCGCCGCGCCGCCAAGCCCAGCCCTCCACGAATCTTCATCCCACTCGATCGCGCCCGCCCACGTTCCCTTTCGCCCCGTCGAAAGAAACGTTTCGTCGATCCATCCAAGCTCGTCCGCCGCCGGACGGCGGTAGAAATCCACGATCACCGGGTTGTGGTCGGATGTTTCGATATCTTCCACTACGAACGAATCCTTCAAGACTATTCCGCCCGCGTGGACGGTATCCACGGCGATGTAGTCGATTATGGATCCGCCTTCAGGGCTGCGGGCGTGGTAGGTTCTTGCGCCTTCCACGGGCGAAAGAATCGTCATGAACTTTTTCATCAGCGCGATTTCCTGCGAACCCGGAGGGCAGTTCATGTCGCCGCAAAGAATCACCGGCCTGCCGCCGGCGGCGTATTCCGAAAAAACGTTTCTCAATATCTCGAAGCTGTTCGTGCGCGGCTCGAACGAGTTGGCGCCTGTATCGAGATGGGTGACGGCCACCACGAAGTTCGTGAACTCCGCAACGCCCAGGAAACGCCGCCAGTTCGCATACGGCAAATCGAACACGGCCGTGGAAAGCGGCGCTTCCTTCGACAATATCATATTCCCCTGCGAGGTGTTCCCGAAAAACGACTTGTGCATTCCCGTCAAATTCGCCAGCGTCGTGCCCTGCGGGCTGGAAGCATGGTCGTGGACTTCGTTGATGCAGCAAAAATCCGGTTTCGCGGCGATTATCTTCGCTGCCGTGCGATTGGCGTCGCCGCCGCAATACTGGATGTTGTACGTCATGAACCGGATGCTCTCCATCCAGCCGACGCGCGGGGATTCCGCCAATGCCGCCGCGCCGCCGAGCGAAAACACCGCCGCCAAAATCGCCGCCGATATGTTTTTCACGGGCGCGATCCTTGCAAATAGATGAACGCGAGCGAATGCGCCGGCAGTTTCACCGCGGTGCCGTCGAGCGCCAGATCCATCTCGCGCGGCGCCACCCGGCCGGGGTTGGCCTCGTCGTTGAAGTCGTCTGGCGTTTCGCCCGAAAGCACGACCGCCTCGACCGATGCGCCCTGCGACGCAAGCGGCCCAAGATCGAGCGGCTGCTCTTCGTCCGGGTGCTTGTTCACAACCGCCAAAACGCGGCGCGAGCCATCGGCCGACACCGACAAAACCGCGTCCAGGACGGGTACGGAAGCCTCGCCGTCCGAAAGCGCGGGGCAATCGACCGCAACGGGCGAGATTTTCGCTTCAAGCAGATTCGCATACATCCAGAAAACGTGCCACGTGGTGCGCTTCACGATTCCCCCGGGGTGGACGGACAAAATGCCGCGGGTATTGACGACAGGCGAGAAATTCGCCATTTTCACAACGTCCGAATGCCGCAGGCAGGCATTCAGGAAGCAGGCGGAAAAGAGCGCATCGGCCATCGTATACGTGGCGGCGCGGTCGTTCCGGCGCCGCGCGGGAATATCCATTCCGCCGCCGCGCGAATAGTCTCCGCAGCCTGGATGGTGCCACGAACGCAAATTCCATTCGTCGAAGGCTATGCCGATTTTCCCGTTGCCGAAACCGGCCTTTTCAAGAAGCGCGATCGCATCGCAGATTGTCTTTTCGGGCTTTCGGGTTTTCATCATGCAGGCGAGAAATCCGGCGGGCTCGTCTTTGCGCAAAAGGGAATCGTAGTATTCGTGGATGCTGATGAAATCGAGCAGGCTCCCTGCGTTTTCAAGAAGCGGAAGGGTCCACTTTTCATCCGGCGTGGCGGCGGCGAAAAGGTATATTGAAGGATCGGCCGCGCGCATGATTTTGGCGCTTTCGCGTACGAAAGGCCCCCACTCGGCGATCGTCTTCATGCCGATTTCGTGGCGGCCCCAGTTTTCATTGCCGATCGACCAGTATTTCACGCCGTGGGGTTCGGCAAAGCCGTTTTCGATGCGACGGCGGCCCCATTCGCCGCAGGGAAGATTGCAGTATTCCACCCAGTCGCCCATTTCCTCCGGCGCGCCCGTTCCGGCGTTGGTGCAAATATACGGCTCGCACCCCGCCTTGCGGCACCACTTCACGAATTCGTCCGTTCCGAACGTATTTGGATCTTCCACGCGCCATGCCTTGTCCCACGCCGGCCTGCGGTTTTCGCCTACGCCGCCCTTCCAATGGTACGCCGACACGAAACACCCGCCCGGCCAGCGCACGACGGGACACTTTATCTCGCGCAGAGCCTCGATAACGTCTTTGCGGAAGCCGTCTTCATCCGCAAGCGGCGAAGCGGGGTCGAAAATGCCGCCGTACACCTGGTTATCGAAATGCTCGATGAATTGCCCGAATATCATCGGGCTCGGCTCCATCGCCTTCGCCCCTTCCACGGGGCGCATCACCGCTGCGGGTTCGGCGCGGACGCGTTCCACGGTCACCGGCCCCATAAGACCGGAGGGGACTGGCGGCAAATCCGCCCCCGGGCGGAAGAAAGTCCACGTGCGCCGCTTTTCCTCTGGGATTTGCGCATCGTATTGCAAGCGGTTGAACCACGTATCCGTCACTTCCACCGCAAGCTTGTTCGCGCCGTTTCGCGCGGCCGCGGAAACGTCCACGCGGCAGGGCTCGGCCCAAACATCGGGGAAGGTCCGCCCGTTCAGCGTTACGCGCGCGACGCTTTCCACGCGCCCCAAATCCAGCGTTACGCGCTCGCCGGGGGCAAGGCCGCCAAGGTCGAATTCCGTTTCGTAGACGGCCGTGCCGGAAAACGCCTTCTCCTCGGGCGTGGCGCCCAAATCCTTCCACGGCTTCAACTCCGCGAGCGTCATCTTCCGTCCGTCAGGGAAACTCAAAAGCCACGGGCCGGCGATCGGGCAAGTGGACGGTTGAACGGTTGAACGGTTGAAAGGTTGAAAGGTTGAAAGGCTTGAAAGGTTGAAAGGCTTGAAAGGCTTGAACACCACGAAACACGCCTGAGCCGGCGCAAGCGACAGATGGACGGTTGAACGGTTGAAAGGTTGAACAGTTGAAGAGTCGACCGGTTCGATGGAGCCGTTTTCGGGGTGCCAGATTTCCACGCTGCCGCCGGACCGGAAGTCGAGATCCCCGTCGAAGCCCTTGCCCTCTTCGGCAGGCGCCACGAAATACCAGTCGAGGGAGCCGGCGCGGCGGTGGTTCCACGCCACGGCGCCGCCAGAAGCCACCCGAAGATCCGGCGCGCCCAGCACGTCTTCAAGGCTGCCGCCGACATGCAGGGCGCCCTCCCGGGCAAGGCGTTCAAGCTCGCTTCGCGCCGCCCGGAAATCCGCCTCGCCGGCGGCGCCGCCTTTCAACGTGGCCGGCTCGTCCGGCAACCGCGCCATAACGGCCAAAGCGCCTTTTCCCACGCCGGCGGCAAGGCGCTTCATGGTTTCGGGGAGCATGCGGCGGCAGGATGGCAGATACAACAAGCGCCAGGAGACGCCCTCCGGCGTTTGCCATTCGCCGCGCTCGTTCACGTCGATTCGCGAAAGAAAAGCGTCGGTGTTGCAATAGTCGTATTTGAAGCCTTGCGGGAACGGCGCGGAATGGGCCGGCCGGCCGTCGAGTTCGTCGCCCAGATACCACAACACGTCGGCAACCGGGCGCCCCGCCTCGAGCATCGTCTGGCAACGGGCGAAATAATCGGTGAACGAGGGCATGTTGCGCCACCATGTCTGGCCGCGCACGAACGGCGAGCCGATGTTGTGCAGTCCCGAAAACGACGAGCCCGGCGGCAGAAAGGGCGTTTGCGGGTTGTGCGTATACGTATGGAAGACGAAATGCGAGATACCCTCGGTCAGATTCATGTTGGCGTTGTGCTTGTAGTCGCGCAGTTTTTCGTTCCACGAAACGCGAAAGGCGGTGAAAGCCTCGGCGGAAACGCGCCGCTTGCCGTAGACGCGCGCGGCGGATACGGCAGGCTTCACAGGCGTGAAATCTGGCGAAACGGCCGGTTGCCAAAATTCGCACATTGGCACGTCGGCATGTTTCCAGTATTTCAAGATGTCTCCGGCGATCGCCGTGCCGAACGACGTTTCGAAATCGATTCCCATTCCGGCCCAACGCGCGCGCTCGGCCATGCGGCCGTAGAAGTTTTCGACGATCATGTCGCTCGCGAGCGAGCGGTAGTCGTCCAGGAATCTGGCGGTATCGTCCGGCGAGGAGACCACATAGCCGGATACGGCCGGCAGAAAAGAGAAAAGGTCGTAGCCGAAACGCGAAAGAAACGCGGCGTCCAGACCGGGCGTCCACGTTTGCTGGCGGCATTCCCAGCTATCCATGCACATTGCGTCGATCGTGCCGGCGGCGGGGCGGCCGGGCGCGGAAAGGCGGCCGATGTAGCTATCGAACTGGATGTCGGCGGCGGCAGCGGAAAATTTGTCGCACTCCAGGCCCGTTCCCTCGTCCGGCGCGGGGGCGTTCTTTTCACCGGTCGATACGTGGCCGATGCGCAAAACCGCCCAGCGTCCGGCGGGCGCATTCCACTCGAAAAGGCCGTCTTTGGACATCATCGCCGTAACGTTGGTTATGCTCCCGGCGGGGATCCAGGCACGTTCGTTCTGCGGCGGCGAGGGCCTGTCAAGAAGCCTGCGCAAGGTCCATCCGGCCTCGGCTTCGTAGTTGTCTTTTTTCGCCGCGCTCAAAAGGCGCACCGTCCCGAGCGAGATGGCGTGGCCGTTCTTCACGGTCAATACAAAACGCTTGGCGGTTGTTTCGCGGCAGGCCACCGAAAAGGTGCGCTCGTCCTGCCAGCCCGACGGCGGCAGCGCCAGAGTTTCCACCACCTCGCCGGCGGGCGAATCAAGCCGGATGGAGACATCCGGCCCGAAACACTTCGTCACCTTCGCAAGGCTTCTCACCGCTGGCAGTTCAAGAGTCCGGACTGTCGCCGGCTCGGCAAAATCGAACACGATTTCGGTTGTAGCGCCTGCCGGAAGCGACACCTTGCCGCGCCCGAGCCGCCAGTTTTCCCAGTCGCCTTCGACATTTGCCGTTACGGACGCGGGCGAAAGCGCTTGGGTCCAATCGCCTTCCGGCGCGGGGAACGCGAGAACGGCCACGTCGCGCCAGTCGTCGCCCTCGCCGCGCTCGAGGCGCGTTTTTACAAGTCTTCCCCCCTCGATGTCGGTGCGGCGGAATGAAAGATGCCGCATGGACGAGGCCGGCTCGATCCAAGGCCCGCCCGCCATCGCCCAGCCGGGACATACGTGCATGGTAAATTTCAATCCAAGCCGCTTCGCTTCGCGACCGAAATGCCCCACAAGCTTTTCCCACTCGTCGCTAAGGCACCGCACCTGGTTTGTCACGCCCGGCCACGCGCCCAGCGGACTGGAGCCGTGAAAAAGCCGGACTCCGGCGAAACCGCCCGCCTTGATCGCCTCCAGATCGGCCGTAATGCCCTCGGCCGAAATATTGCCGCCGAACATGAAAAAGTATGTTTCCGGGCGGTTTTCGGCCGGGGGATGCGCGAACGATTCCTCCAAAGCCGGCGTGGCGCCGGCCGCGATCGAAAGCGCCATTGCCGCAAACCATGGTTTCAGCCGGGCTTTTCTGTTTTTGATTTCCATCTTTTGGCATGCTCCGTATTTCCGGCCGCCGCCGAAAAAGGGTAAAACACCCCGAAGCGCCGACCGGAACATATTATCACACATCCCGCCGGTTTCTTCAAGACCCGATTCTTGATATTGATTTTAGGTTTTTGATACGCGCCAGGCCCGCGGCGAAGCGCCCAGCCGGTTTTTGAAAGTGGCCGTGAAATACGCCAACGACGAAAACCCCGTCGCCACGGCGATCTCTTTTACCGAACGCGTTGTGTTCCGCAAAAGCGCCTTCGCCCGGTTCAACCTGATTTCCATGACGTACGCATGAGGGGAAAAGCCCGTTTGCGCCTTGAAAAGCCGTCTCAGCAGCGGATAGCTCATGCCGTGGCGGCGCGAGAGGTCTTCCAAATCGATGTTCTCGCTGAATCGCGACGCCAATTCGTCGCACACGGCGGCGATGGCATTGAAATACGCCCCGTTGGCGCGCGCGGCAAAAGGCGCCACGTCGGTCAAAAGACCGATCGTTTCGGCCACAAGCGACGGAACGGACGAAGTGCGCCCGTCCATGAACAGCTTTGCCACGGTGCGCAGGCGCCGCCGGACCACGGTTCGGTCCACGCCTTTCACAACCGGGGATTCAACCGAGAAAAACGCGCCCATCACCTGGCTGGCGTACGCGCCGGAAAATCCGCACCACCGCTCGGTCCAGCCGGTCGATTCTTTTGGACGGTAGCGATGCCATTCGCCCGGGAAAAGCACGAACACATCCCCGCTTTCAAGCTCGATCGCGCCGGCGCCGGCGGTTTCGATAACGCCTTCGCCGCGGCCTATGAAAACAATCTGCCAATTCGCCAGCTGCCGGCCCGTCTGCCATGTGAACATGTATGGATCGGGATGGTGGCGCGGCGGATAATCTTCGCCCGGCCTTATGTTCGTATAGCCGACGTCGGTAACCCTCAACCCCCAGCCAAGATCAAAGTTGTCAATGGGCTTGTATAGAGCCAGAAAGTCCATGGTTTTGCAGTTTGCAGTTCGGATGCATTATACCACATTGCCTGACGGCATGCAACTGCAAACTGCAAACTCTCAAAAAATGGGCAAAAGGGGCAGACCCTTTTGACCCAACTTTAACTTTAAACTTCTTAACCTGTATACACACAATCCGCGAAAAGATTACACGTGGAAATATCCGCTTGAAAGCATGTCATGGTGCGAATCGTCCACTTCCTGGTCCGCGGGCTGCGCGGCTTCGGCCTCACGAAGTCCCGCAAGCGCCGTGCGCCAGTTCTCCGTCTGGTTGACAAGCGATTCGAGGCCTGCGGCGAGCGATTCGCCGTCCGCGAGCGCCAGCGGGAACGGGCGCACCAAGGCGTACGCGCCGGTCTCCGGGTTCTGGCAGAGCGTCGCGCCCGCAGTGGCGCGCAACAGAAAGTTGGCCTTGAGCATCATGGCGCCGAACGCGCCGTTCGCGTCGGGAGGTGGAAGCCCGATTTCCGCACACGCGATCAGACTCCGCGCCTGCGAATCTTCCAGCAGTTCCACTCGGATGCCGTCAACTTCGAGTTCGGCGACGCCGTCTGCACCGTCAAGCCCCTCTATCCCGTATTTTGCGGCGAACGCCGCAAGCAGTTCATTGAATTCCATGTCCATACCTCCTGATTTGAATTAAACAGCCACTTCTCCGTGACGTACCGCTTTTCACCCTTTCAATTCTGCAAGGCTCTCCGGGTTCGTCTCCTGAAGATACTTCTCGACAGCGTCGTAGACATCCTTGAATTCGTTCTCGGGAATGCTGTCCGTATAGACCGCGTTGGAGTCGAACTCCGTTCCCAGCATGTCGTCGATCGCCATCAGCGCGTCCATCCGGACTGCCCACGTCGAGTAAAACAGAAGGGAAACCTGCATGACCGCGTTGCGGGCTTTTTCCGACGAAGTCACGCCGTCCGGGAATTGCCTGCTGCGGAAGCGCTCGAAGGCCTGCGCGACCTTGGCGGCGTTCTCGGAACGGAAGGCCGTCTTGAGCTCGTGTAGCTTTTTGTCGCCCAGTCGCGCGAACACGATGCCCATCGCCAAACCGGAGATGCCCACCACATCGTCGGTGCCGATCCGCTTGTTGCCGACATAGGCATCCGTCGCGTCGGCAAGCCTAGCCACGGCCTTGTTGACCGCGCAC
>Ga0256405_10006708_pt1 | contig 18098 bp, 14 predicted proteins | sample RumenRJG_02DNA_FD_189096 | JGI IMG/M metagenome (GOLD analysis project Ga0256405, IMG submission 189096) | Bovine rumen microbial communities from Lethbridge, Alberta, Canada - RJG_02 | ecosystem: Host-associated > Mammals > Digestive system > Stomach > Rumen | place: Canada: Alberta... | reverse complement strand
TTTTCTTGTTCATATATCAAATGTTTCCAGCATAAATAGTTGTCTCTAGAGACTTCTGGCCAGGGCTTTAAACTGCTCACCACGATCTTCCATATTCTTGAAAAGATCGAACGAAGCGCAGCAAGGGCTCAGCAAAACTGTCTCACCAGGCTGTGCCATTTCATAGCAAGCCTCCATGCACTCTTTCATAGAGTGTGTATCGCGAACGGGGATTCCCAGACTGTCGAAGTTGTCGTGCAGTTTCTGGTTGTCGGCACCAAGATATACAATGCCAGAGCACTTCTCTTTTACCAGAGGCTTGATGGGATCGTAGTCGTTACCCTTGTCCTTTCCACCAATAATAAGGATTACCTTGGTCTTCATTGCTTCAAGGGCATACCAGCATGCGTCTACGTTTGTTGCCTTGGAATCGTTGATATACTGTACGCCGCGTACGGTACATACTTTTTCCAGGCGGTGCTCAACTCCTGGGAAATCGCCAAGACTCTTGCGAATCTCCTCTTTCTTGATTCCTGCAATGTCAGCAGCGATACCTGCAGCCAGAGAATTGTAGATGTTGTGCTTGCCAGTAAGACTGAGGCTTTCCTGCTCCATATTGAATGGCTCAGGCTTTTCAATCTTATACTGACCTTCCTCGATATATCCTATTACACCTTTCTCTTTCAGTTCAGAGAAGGGGTATTGGATTGACTTGATGTCATATTTTTCTAATTCGCGCTTAATGATAGGATCGTCAGCCCAATAGATGAACGCATCTTTTGGTGTCTGGTTCTGGATAATGCGCATCTTTGCATCAACGTAGTTCTGCATCTCGAAGTTGTAGCGATCAAGATGGTCAGGGGTGATGTTAAGCAATATGGCTATATCAGCACGGAAATCGTACATATTATCGAGCTGGAACGAACTCAACTCGATGATATAGTATTCGTGTGGATCCTCTGCCACCTGGAGTGCCAGAGAATTACCGATGTTACCAGCCAGACCTGCATCGTATCCTGCCTCCTTAAAGATGTGATAGATAAGAGAGGTTGTGGTGGTTTTACCATTAGAACCAGTGATGCAAATCATCTTAGAGTTTGTATAGCGACCAGCAAACTCTATCTCGCTTATGATATGGATGCCTTTTGCGATGATTTTCTGAATCATAGGAGCGGTATCGGGAATACCAGGACTCTTGATAATCTCATCTGCATTCAGAATCTTCTCTTCTGTGTGCTGACCTTCTTCCCACTCAATCTTGTGGTTGTCCAACTGCTTTTTGTACTTGTCGGCAATCTTCGACATGTCTGAAACAAACACATCAAAGCCTTCCTTCTTTGCGAGAACAGCAGCTCCTGCGCCACTTTCTCCTGCTCCTAAAATTACAATCCGTTTCATATTTTTATTATCGCATCTTTAATGTTATGAGTGTGAGAGCTGCCAGAATAATCGAAGTGATCCAGAATCGGATTGTGATCTTCGACTCGTGGAAAGGACGATGAGGCCAGCCTTTCAGAATATATTTACTTGTAGCATCGAGCTGTGAATCGAGCTTGCGGAAGTTGTCGTGGATAGGTGTGGCACGGAACACGCGAACTCTCTTGCCTTTACGCTTCTGTATTTTAAACCATTGTGTCTGTATGATAACGCTAAGGCTTTCAACGAAGAATATTCCACAAAGGATTGGCAGAAGCAGCTCCTTGTGTATGATAACTGCAGCAACACCAATGATACCGCCAATTGTAAGTGAACCAGTATCACCCATGAATACCTGTGCAGGATAAGCATTGTACCAAAGGAATCCGATCATAGCTCCTATAAATGCACATAGGAATACTACCAGCTCCTCTGAGTGGGGGATATACATGATGTCGAAATAAGAAGCATATCCTATATGTGACGATACGTAGGCTAATATACCCAACGCAACTCCTACAATAGCAGAGTTTCCTGCACACATTCCGTCCATTCCATCGTTAAGATTGGCTCCGTTTGATACAGCTGTTACTGCAAAGATAGTAATGAATACAAACAATACCCAACCTGCTGCAACCTTATTCTTCCCTAAGAACGACATTACATTAGAGTAATTGAGGTTGTGGTTCTTAATGAAAGGTATAGTAGTCTGCAATGACTTCACAGCTTCCTTCTTGTGTTTTACAACTACTTCCTGATTCTGCTGTGCTACGTTGACATTCTCTCTAACTACTACATCTGGACTTAGCCAAAGTGTTAGTCCTACGATGAAGCCTATACTTACCTGACCTACAATCTTGTATTTACCTTTCAGTCCATCCTTGTTGCGCTTGAATATTTTGATGTAGTCATCAAGGAATCCAAGGAATCCAAGCCAAACGGTTGTGATAACCATCAGGATTAGATAGGTGTTACGTATACGTCCGAAAAGCAATACAGGAACAAGTATACTTACTATTATGATGATACCACCCATTGTTGGTACACCTTTCTTCTCGACTCCGAATGGGTCGATGCTTGGGTCGCGTTCTGTCTCGAAGATGCTTCTGCGTTTCATCCACTTAATGAATCTCTCACCAAACCATGCTGAGATAAGCAATGAAAGGATAAGTGTGAGCAGAGAACGGAACGAGATATAAGACCACATATGTGATCCTGGTATATCGTACTGGTCGAGGAATCTGAACAGATAGTATAACATAAGCTATGGTATTATGAATTAAAGATCTCCTTTACAACTTCTTTATCGTCGAAGTGATGCTTCACTCCCTTTATCTCCTGATAGTCCTCGTGACCCTTACCTGCGATAAGAATCACATCTCCCTTCTCGGCCAGCATACAAGCTGTGCGTATAGCTTCGCGGCGGTCTACGATGCTTACAACCTTCTTCATCTGTTTCTGGTCGAGACCTGCCAGCATATCGTTGATGATATCCTGAGGCTCTTCGAATCGTGGGTTGTCGGATGTGATGATTACCTTATCGCTCTGCTTAACAGCTTCCTGAGCCATGAGTGGACGCTTTCCTTTGTCGCGATTTCCACCTGCACCGCAAACGGTGATGACTTTTCCCTTGCCGTTAAGCACCTCGTGGATGGCGTTAAGCACATTCTCAAGTGCATCGGGGGTGTGAGCATAGTCAACAATTGCTGTGTATCCTTCTGGTGAGTGGATGGGCTCCAGACGTCCGTTAACACTCTTGAGTGTGCTGAGTATCAATAGGATATCCTCCGGCTTCTTGCCCAACATTACTGCTGCACCGTATACAGCCAACAGGTTGCTGACATTGAACTTTCCAATGAACTGCACACCTACCTCTTTGCCATTGATGTCGAGGTACATTCCCTCAAAGTGACACTCGATAATCTTTGCCTTGAAATCTGCCATTGTGCGGGTAGAGTAGGTCTTAACCTGTGCTTTACAGTTCTGTACCATAATCTGTCCGTTCTTGTCGTCAGCATTGGTAATAGCAAAAGCGTCTTTGTCGAGACCATCGAAGAATGCCTTCTTTGCATCACGGTAGTTCTCGAATGTCTTATGGTAGTCAAGATGGTCGCGAGTAAGATTTGTGAACAATCCACCAGCAAACTTCAGACCTCCGATACGCTTCTGTGCTATGGCGTGACTTGAGCACTCCATAAAAGCATACTCACAACCAGCATCAACCATCTGAGCCAGCAGACGGTTCAGCTCGATTGGGTCTGGGGTGGTATGATCAGCGGGAATAGCCTCGTCTTCGATATAGTTGCATACTGTTGACAGCAGACCACACTTATGTCCGAACTTGCGGAACATATTATATAATAAGGTGGCGATGGTGGTCTTGCCGTTTGTTCCTGTTACACCTACAAGTTTAAGTTTTCTCGAAGGGTCGCCGTAGAATAGGGTGGCAACCTTACCAACAGCATCTTCTGTTGATGCAACCTGAACGTATGTAACTTCAGGAATCTGTTCTTCTGGCATTTTCTCGCACAGTACAGCTGTTGCTCCTAGCTCAATAGCTTTTGGAATGAACTTGTGTCCATCCGTAACGGTGCCAGGAATGGCAACGAATAGGTGTCCCTTCTCAATTCGACGAGAGTCGATGTTGACACCCGTGATCTCCACTTCAACATCACCAATGATGTTTAGTGTCTCAACATTCTTGAGCAATTCGTTTAATCTCATATCTCTATACCTTATTATATATATATTAATCCAATGTCAGTTCACACACCATGCCCTGTTTGATAGTAGTACCGGCGTGGATACTTTGTGACTTTACTTTTCCTCTACCTTTTACTCTGGCCTTTACATGCCGACTTTCTAACAGATACACGGCATCTTTCGCACCCATTCCCGTAACATCAGGTACGGTGTGCTTACTGCTCTCGCGATAGTTGGTGCTGCTATTTGACGAAGCCTTGGTCTTAAGACTTGCAAGAACATAGTTCGCTGCAGAATTATCACCTCTCTTTACGTCAGGTGTCATTATCGATGATGCATCGCGTGCAGCATCTACGCTACGTTTCAAGTTCTGAGCCATTACACCTTCTGCTATATGATGGAATACTACACCACTCATACCACCACCAGAAGCGGGCAGGCCTGACTTCTTCAGACAAACGATACATGTGTATCGAGGATTGTCAGCAGGGAAGAAACCTGCAAAGCTGAGCCAGTAACGTGTAACACCAGAGTGATAACTTCCGAATTGGTCAGCAACCTGAGCTGTTCCAGTCTTACCAGCTACCTTGAATGATTTTGAACCAGCCTTCTTACCCAATCCCTGACTTACCACGTGTTCCAGAATGGTCTGCATGGTCTTAATAGTCTGTGGCTTGGCAATACGCTCTTTCAGAACAACAGGCTCGAACTCCCTGATAACCTCACCATTCTTAACCAACTGCTTTATGAAACGTGGCTGCATCATCTTACCATCGTTGGCAATCGCATTATAGAATGCTACGGTATTGATAGGCGCAATCTGGGTCTCGTAACCAATACTCATCCAGGGTAGGGTTGTCTTACTCCAGTATTTAGCTCTATCGGTAGTCTTGGTGTCAGGCATACGGATCATTGGTGTGTGGTAACCAACCAATGGGAGCTTCAGGTCTTCATGGATACCTATTCGGTACAGTCCCTCTACATATTTCTTTGGGTTGTGACCATAATACTTATCTATAAGGTAGCTCACTCCGATATTTGAACTTACCTCGAGTGCTCGAGCCACGTTGATAGTTCCATATCCTCCGCGACGCCAATTGTGATCCTTCATTGGACGACCATGCATCTCCATAACTCCACATCCTGTTGGGATTGTCATGGTGGTATCGATAACTCCATCGTCAAGAGCAACAAGGAACGAGGCAACTTTGAATACTGATCCAGGCTCACAACGATAGCTTATGGCGTTGTTTACCATCTCGTAGTAGTTGCCGTCCTGGCCTCTTGACATATTTACTATGGCCTTAACGTCGCCTGTCTTTACTTCCATCAGAATAGCTACACCCATTTCGCCATTGATTTCCTTAAGCTCGTCAACAAGGGCGCGTTCTGCCAAATCCTGCATGCCAACATCGATGGTTGTTACTACATCAACACCGTCTTCAGGCGATAGAACAGGAATGTCAAGATACTTGCTAAGAATCTTACGGCGATGCATCAAGCCGTTCTTGCCTCGTAGCAGGGTGTCAAGCGATAACTCCAGACCGTTCTTCGCACTGTCTTTGGCTCCAAACATCTCTCCGATGGTGCGTCGTGCCAATGTTCCGAAAGGTCTGCGACGAGAGTTGTATGTTTCCCAATGGAATCCTCCTTTGTAGGTGCGCTCTTTGAAGATTGGCAGGTTGTGAACTTCGCAGAATGTATTGTAGTCTACGCGTCTTGGCCATATATCCCAGTGGCGTGCACCAACGGTTCCGTTCTTCTGTACCTTATGTTTTCCTTCCAACAGGTTTGCTTTAAACTCCGCTGCTGATCTTTGTGGAAATATTTGGCTCAGTTCGTAGCAGATAGTGTCGATATTTGCTGCCCAGATAGAGTCGCGCTTATGCATTCCAACAGAGTCTTCTGCACCTGCTTGGAAGTCCATATAGAGCTTGTACTCTGGGATACTACTTGCCATAAGCTGGCCGTCGCAACTCAGAATGTTTCCGCGATTAGGCTTAACAACAACACTATCGCGCTTAAGACGAGATGCAACTTGAGTCCAATAATCCTTCTTTGCGGTCATGATATACATGGCCTTGCCTACAACGGCAAAACCAATAAGAGTTAGAACTACTGCGATGGCGAAGTAGCGTGGCATGACCTTATCGTTATTGAACTTACTCATCTCTTTTTTCTTATTCTGGTATATTAATTATATATGGTGGCTGGTCTGAAATATGGAGCAGACTATCGTTGTTCTGCTTCAATGCATCCAGCACATGGCTCTCGCGACACATCTCTGTAAGAGTGCTTGAACTTGAAAGAGCCTTGTATTTTGCATCAAGCAGTTCCTTTTCAAGCTTGTCTATAGCTATTAGGTCTTGCTGACACTGATATCTTGAGGCTACGTATATGATGGTAAAGAAAACCATGAGCACAACCAGCCAAATCTGCTTGCGCACCATCTCTGCAGTAAGAAAATCGCCACCAAGAATGGTTCTGAGATTCAAAGATGATGTTGGACGAGTATCCTCCTCCTTAACCTTCTCTTTAATCTTCTGGATAGTCTTCTTGGCATGCTCTTTCATCTCAGAGGCTTCTTCTTTCAGGCTCACTTTCTCCTGAGTAGCGGGCTCTTCCTCTATGATTTCCTGCATCTCCAGCTCTATGTCGTCTTTATTCTCCATCTGTTCTCTCTTCTTAAATTTTCTCTGCAACTCTCAACTTTGCACTTCTGCTTCGTGGGTTCTGCTGTTGCTCCTCGTCACTTGGCACTATTACCTTATTATTTACTAAGCGGAATGGAGCCTCGATTCGTCCAAAGAAGTCCTGCTTTACCTTACCTTCCACATTACCTGCTTTCATCATGTTCTTTACGATGCGGTCTTCAAGTGAGTGATAGGTTATTACAGAGAGTCGTCCACCTTCGCAGAGTGTCTCCATGGCTCCGTTCAGCATTTCCTTAAGAGCATCCATCTCGTGGTTCACTTCTATACGGAGTGCTTGGAACATTTTTGCCATCTCCTTTTTTTCTCTCTCACGTTGGAAAAGTTTTTCTGTCACGTGTAGAAAATCATCTGTGGTCTCTATTCTCTTCTCGTTGCGGGCCTTCGTAATGGCCGCTGCAATCTTTCTGGCATTTTTCAGTTCTCCATATATATAGAATATGTCAGCCAGTTGCTCTTCGTCGTAGTTGTTTAGAATCTCTGCTGCAGTAGTTCCTGCGCGCTTGTTCATTCGCATGTCTAAAGGGGCGTCGAAACGGAATGAGAATCCGCGTGTTTCGTCATCAAAGTGGTGGCTTGATACTCCAAGGTCAGCTAAGAGGCCATTGATATGATCAACACCATAATAGCGCATCCAGTTTTTTAGATATCTGAAGTTGCTTCTTACAAAGGTGAAACGATCGTCGTTTACGATGTTCTTTTCTGCATCAGGGTCTTGGTCGAAACTATATAAATGGCCCTTTTTACCGAGTCTGCGCAGGATTTCTTTACTGTGTCCGCCACCTCCGAATGTGACGTCAACATAGATTCCATCGGGCTTGATGGCAAGTCCGTCTATGCTCTCGTTGAGTAGCACTGGTACGTGATATGTTTCGGCAGTAATAATCATAGATTGTCGCTGACGTTCATGATGTTCTCAAATTCGATTCCGAATTCCTCTTCGCTCTTCAATGTTTCTTTAAGTTTCTCTGGTGCCCAAATCTCGATGGTATTGTCCATTCCGATAAACTGGAGATCCTGCTCTATCTCTGCCACTTTCATCAGTCGCTTTGAGATCAAGAATCGTCCATTGCCATCAAGTGACACTACTTCCGCCTCGGATACAAACTGGCGGAAAATCTGCTGGTGCGCCTGCTTCCATGGACGGAGCTGTGATTTCAAAAGGTCGAGTCGCTCGTTCCAAACGCTTTCAGGATACAGAACCAGACAGTTCTGGAAAACGTCCTTTCTCAGTACCAGTCCTTCCTCGCCAGATGCCTGTAGCACCTTACGGAAAACGGCTGGCAGGAAGGCTCTTCCCTTAGCGTCCATCTTGGCTTCTATATTACCTATAAATCGCATACGTACCTATTTAATAATAAATTTGGCGCAAAGATACTCATTTTTCCCCACTTTACACCACAATTCCCCACTTTTTTTTGAATTTAACCTTTTTTTGTTGATTAAAACCCTCATTCTGTCCTAAATACATTTAAAAACAAAGTTTTTTCTTCAATTTTTGCTCATTATTCAAAGAAATGTGCTATTTTTGCATCGCGTTAGTGCAAGAGAGAAATGACAACAGTAACAGAGCAAACGATCGACATTGATCAGATCCTCAAAGGGAAGATGGGCACAAAGGCTAAATTTGTGCCTCGTCCATTGGTTAGTTGGCTTAAGAAAATAGCCCATCAGGACCAGGTAAATGCATTCCTTTGGGAGAGTCGCGATAAGGTTGGCGTAGAGTGGTTGGAGGAATGTGTTAGATACCTCGATATGACTCTGAACGTCGTTGGAAAGGAGAATCTTCCTGATCCTAACGATGGCAAACTATATACATTTGTGAGCAATCACCCGTTGGGAGGTGAAGACGGAGTGGCTCTTGGAGCTATTATTGGCAGATTCTATGATGGGCGTTTCCGTTATCTGGTAAACGATTTGCTGATGAATCTTCCTGGTCTTGCACCATTGTGTATTCCCATCAACAAGACGGGCAATCAGAGTCGCAACTTCCCTGCTATGGTTGAGGCTGGATTCAAGAGCGATCATCACATGCTGATGTTTCCTGCAGGAATCTGTTCTCGCAAGAAGAACGGCATTATTCAGGATATTCCTTGGAAGAAAACCTTCATTTCGAAGAGTGTAGAATATCAGCGTGATGTTGTGCCCATCCACTTCAGTGGCGAGAATAGTAAGTTCTTCTATCGCTTGGCCAACTTCAGCGACAAGCATCTGCCATTTAATCTGGCGATGCTGTTTCTTGTCGATGAAATGTACAAAAACGTGCACAAAAGTTTTGAAGTAAAGATAGGAAAGCCTATTCCCTGGCAAACGTTCGATAAGTCGAAAACACCGATGGAATGGGCCGAATTTGTAAGAGAACAAGTCTATAAACTATAAACAACTAAGAAAGAGAGAATGGAACAGGAAATTATCCAGCCTATAGCCAAAGAGATTCTCAAGAGTGAACTAACTCCTGATCGTCAGCTCCGTATGACTAACAAGAGTCATAATGAGATATATGTAATCACAGCCCATAATGCTCCTAATGTGATGAAGGAGATAGGTCGACTCCGTGAGATAGCATTCCGCGAAGCTGGCGGAGGCACGGGAAAGGATATGGATATCGATGAATTCGATACTTGTGACAATTGTTACAAGCAGCTTATTGTATGGAATCCTGAGGCTGAGGAGATTATTGGTGGCTATAGATATCTGCTTGGTACTGACTGGGATTATGATGAAAAGGGTCAGCCTATTCTGGCTACAAGTCATATGTTCCATTTCTCAGAGAAGTTTATTAAGGATTATGCACCTTGGACCATAGAACTCGGACGTTCATTTGTCTCTCTTCCTTATCAGAGTTCTCGTATGGGTGCTAAGAGCTTGTTTGCATTGGATAATCTTTGGGATGGACTTGGGGCTCTTACTGTTATTAAGCCAAACGTAAAGTATTTCTTTGGTAAGATGACTATGTATCCTTCTTATATCCGCAAGGGTCGCGATATGATTCTGTACTTCCTTAAGAAGCATTTTGATGACAAAGAGAAGCTGATTATACCGATGAAACCGCTGGAAATGGATACTGATCCAAAGGAACTTGAGAATCTCTTTTCAGGAAAATCCTTTAAAGAAGATTATAAAGTTCTTAATGGCGAAATCCGAAAGTTGGGTTATAACATCCCACCATTGGTTAATGCTTATATGAGTCTCTCGCCAACAATGAAACTGTTTGGTACAGCTATCAACTACGGCTTTGGCGATGTTGAGGAGACTGGTATACTTATTGCTGTTGATGAGATTCTCGAGGAGAAACGTGTGCGCCACATCGACTCGTTTATCAAGGAACATCCTGAGGCTCTGAAGATTACCAGTGGAGCAAACAAAGTTATCTATAAAGAAAAGTAAGTTAAAAGATTTAACGTAAAGATAACATACCTTTTTATATTATTATAAGAAATTCATCGTACCTTTGCAAACGGATATAATAATACAAAGGCGATGAAAAAGGCAATGATGTATCTCCTGTTGGCATTGGGCATCACACTTGTTGTGATGTTCATTGGTGGTGCTATAGTAGGATTAATTGCCGGTTTCATCGATGGTTTTAACGGCAATCAGCTTGGTACTACCACTTCGAAGAGTGTGATGGTTTATGCAGGATCAGCTTCTTTGATATTGTTATGTATCATTCTGAACTGGGTGTTCATCAAACTTGGTTTTGCAAGTTATACCATAGGCCGTATTCCTGAGCGGAATTCTGTTCGTCTAAAGGTTGCTGCAGGTGTGATTCTTGTTATGGCAGGCTTGGCTGTCTTGCATTGTTCGATGGAAGATGTTTTTCAAGTTGCTGAGAATGATGCCTTAGTAAAAGAGGCATATGCTTGGATGCGTCAGCATCCGATTTATTCCATATTAATACTTTGTGTTGCAGAAGCAACAGGTAATTTGGTTATTTATGGTGCTGTGCTTCGTGAGATCTTGGAATGGAAGCATCGTCCAGCTATTATTATCCCAGTGTATGCGATTATAATAGGCTCATTTAGTATGGTGGCTGGAAATTCGATGCTGGTTGTGTCTGGATTCCTGGTTGCACTAGTTGAAGCCTGTGTCTACGAATATACCCGCAGCATCATACCAATTATTATTGGTGATGTTGCTTTCTGGATTGTTACATTGTGCTTGGTGGGCATTCCCGCTCAAACTTGGTGGCCCTTTGCTGCTTGGCTTTTAATAACTCCTGGTATTCCTCTTGTTTTGAAGACCATGGATCCATACAAGCCAATTGATTAATATAAGCACGTGGTGCTTTTTTTATCATTTTCCTTATTGTTTATTGCAAAAATTGTCGTATCTTTGCAGGCAGTTATGCATACTGGCAAATATAAATACGTGTCAATAATCAGCGCAGTAGCTGTATTGTTACTGCTGGCCATTTATATGTGGATGACATATCGCTCTGTAACTAAAGATATTACAGAGCGTGCTGGTAATCAGTTAACTTGGGCTATGTTCTACGAGAGTTATAATCGTGCTGACCATGTTACCAAAGGCGATACACTCAGTCTGCCTGCTGCTCGTAATAATCTTTCGTTAGCTTCGTCAGTTGAGGGAATGAACGATGCTTTGAGCACTAAGTATCACTCTGAGATATCTCTTGATACTGTAGCCATATTTGTTGACTCACTTCTTAGTGTGGCAGAGATTAATCGCGATGTAACTATACTTGAGGTTGATGCATCGAGAAATGTTTTGAGGCGAAACAACGATAGAAACACGTCTTTTTCGCTCCTGACTCATCCAGTAAGCATTCGTAGAGACCAGTCAAAGGCTATACAGGTAGCACTTAACAACCCCTATCCGGAGTTGGCACAAAAGCTTAGTCCACTATTCCTGATTAGTGCAATTATCCTTGGTTTCTTCGCTATAATCATTGTTCAGCTGCTTAGATTCATCACAGAACAAGAGCAGATGACAGAACTACGTAACGACTTCTCGTATGCGATGGTTCACGACATGAAATCGCCGCTTTCATCGATAATTATGGGTGCTCACTTCCTTCATAGCGGTAAGGTTGACGACAAACCTCAGATAAAAGAAAAGTACTACACAATTATCGAAGATGAGGCTGAACACCTGTTGGCTCTTGTTAACAAGCTTCTCACCATATCGAAGTTGGAAAACAGAAAGCTGATTTTGAACAAGTGGGACATCTATCTTGAACCAATAATTGACGATTTAATCGATAAAACTAAGGCTAAAGCTACCAAGCCGCTCGAGGTAGTAACAGACCTTAAGGTGAAGAATGTTTTTGCTGATGAGCAATACCTTACTGAGGCTATAGCCAATCTGCTGGATAATGCCATAAAATACTCAAAGGATGAGATAAAAATAAAGATTTCAACGATAGATACAGACAAAAACGTACTTCTGAAGGTACGCGACAATGGTATAGGAATCACTAAAGAAGAACAGCAGATTATCTTTGACAAGTTCGGACGTGCTGCTATCCACGAGAAGAATCGTAAAGGTGGTGTATCAGGCTTTGGCCTAGGACTTAACTATGTAGACCAAGTGATGCAGGCACATGGCGGAAAGGTTACTGTATCAAGTGAGAAAGACAAATATTCGGAATTTACTCTTTATATCCCTAAAAACGTATGATCAAGTTATTGCTAGTTGAAGACGACGAATCGCTCGCATACATCGAGAAGACGGGTCTGGAAGACATTATTGGTGGCTACGAAGTATCAACAGCCAAGAATGGTAAGGAAGGTGTGAAAGCTTGGGAAGAGATTCATCCTGACGTTATCATCTCGGATATCGATATGCCAGTAATGAATGGTTTTGAGATGGTGGAACGTATTCGCGAGACTGATGGCGACGTAATTATTATCTTTACATCAGCCCTCACATCGCCAAACGACGTCAAGGCTGGCTATCGCTTAGGCATCAATAACTATGTAAAGAAACCGTTTGTTCCAGAAGAGCTTGATGCTCATATACAAGCACTTATGAAGATGCGTGGTGGAGCCAAGACTCAGAACGAGACCAACCATTATAAGCTTGGCAAATATACATTGGATGCCAGTCATGCCACACTGCGGAATGATGATACTGGCGATTCTCAAACCATCACTCAGCGAGAAGCGCAGATACTACAGCTTCTTGCTGAAAACAAGAATAATGTGGTTCGGAGGGAGGCTATTTTAAGTAGATTCTGGAATACTGAAGATGATTACTTTGCAAGTCGTTCGCTCGATGTTTTCATCAATAAACTTCGCAAAGTGTTAGCAGATGAACCCAAGATTACTTTAAAAACTGTGCGAGGCATAGGTCTGCAATTAATAGTAGAAGCTTAAAAGCACTTTTCAAAAACCATAATAACAAAATAAACAGAATGACTCGAAAAATTTTATTTGTGGCAGCTTTGATGGCTGCAGGCCTTTGTCAGGCAGAAGAGGTGAAAGTGAAATCACCAAGTGGAAATCTTGAAGTTGTAGTAAACGACGAAGGCGGAAAGGCCACCTATCAGGTATTGCTTGATGGCAAACAGATGGTGACAAAATCAAATCTTGGACTTAACACCAGCATTGGCGATCTTACTAACGGACTTAAGATTCTTGGCAGTAAGACTGAGGCTGTTGAGAAGCAGTATGATATCCGTAATATCAAGACTTCGCACGTTGATTATAAAGCCAATAAGCTTGTTCTGACTCTTGAGAATCAGAAGAAACTCCAGATGACCATCACATTTATGGTATCTGATAACGATGTAGCCTTCAGATATGGTATCGCAAAAGGTCCTCGCGACAAGCAGCGTACCTTGATTTTTGGCGAGGCTACAAGTTTCAACTTCCCCGATGGAACCACTACATTTATCACTCCACAGATTGGGCCGGAAACAGGTTGGGCTCAGACAAAGCCAAGCTACGAGGAGGGCTACAGCGTGGATGGTCAGATGAATGTTAAGTCGCACTATGGTAGTGGTTACACCTTCCCATGTTTGTTCCACCTTTCTGATGGATGGGCTCTGGTAAGCGAGACAGGTACTACTGGAACCTACTGCGGAACCCATCTGTCTGACTATCAGCCAGAAAGCGGTTATACTATCGCGTTCCCTGATAAGGGAGAGAATGGTGGATTCGGCTCTGAGTTCGTAGCTATGTCATTACCAGCTGAGACTCCTTGGCGTACTATTACTGTTGGTAAAACCTTGAAGCCTCTCGTAGAGACAACAGTTAGCTATGATGTTGTAGATCCTCTTTACGAGCCTGCTTACGATTACAAGGCTGGTCGCTACACATGGAGCTGGCTTATCTGGCAGGATGGTGCTACTAACTACGATGATCAGGTAAAGCTCATCGACTTGGCTTCTACTATGGGCTACGAGTACTGCTTGGTTGATGCCCTGTGGAATACACAGATTGGTCGCGATCGTATGGCGGAACTCTCAAAGTATGCCCAGAGCAAAGGTGTTTCGCTGATGCTTTGGTACAACTCTAATGGTGCATGGAACGATGCTCCTCAAGGCCCACGCAACTGCCTTAACTCATCACTTGCACGCAATCGCGAGTTCGCTTGGTTGCAGAAGATTGGCGTAAAGGGCATCAAGGTAGATTTCTTTGGTGGCGACAAGCAGGAAACTCTGCGCCTCTATGAGGATATCATGGTTGATGCCAATCGCTATGATGTTCAGGTGATCTTCCATGGTTGTACTCTGCCTCGCGGTTGGGAGCGTATGTTCCCCAACTACGTAGCATCTGAGGCTGTACTTGCCAGCGAGAATGTTTTCTTTGGCGAGGGAGCTGCTATCCATGAGCCATTCGATCTGTGTCTGCATCCATTCTGTCGTAACGCTGTTGCCTCTATGGACTGGGGTGGTGTTATTATGAATAAGTATATGAGTCGCGACAACAAGAGTCGTCATTCTCGTAAGACTACTGATATCTTTGAGATAGCTTCTGGTATAACAAACCAGACCTCTATCCAGTGTGTGGCTATGTATCCTAACAATCTTGAGGAGTTGCCACAGTTCGAACTCGACTTCCTGCGCCAGCTTCCTACTACTTGGGATGAGACGAAGTTTATCGATGGCTATCCTGGCAAGTATGTTGTTCTGGCTCGCCGTCATGGAGCTGATTGGTATATTGCTGGTTTGAATGCTCAGAAAGAGGCCATTAAGCTGAACCTTCAGTTGCCCATGTTTGCAGGAAAGACTGCTACTCTTTATGTAGACAACCAGAAAGGCGAACCCACAAAGACCATCGTTAAGGTCGACAAGAAGGGCGTAGCTAAGGTTACTATCCAGCCAAATGGAGGATTGATTATTAAATAAACAACATCAAACAACAAACAATGAATAAACTACTAACTACTATGATGCTGGCTGTGGGCTCTGTGCTCACAGCTTCAGCAGATGATCTGGCTTTGCCATTGATTCAGAATATCAATGCATACGAGAGCTGTTCGCTGAATGGCGAGTGGAACTATATCGTTGACGTTCAGGAGGAAGGTTACTACGATTATCGTATGAACCCAACGCCTTGGGGATTCTTTCAGAATGCCAAACCTCAGAAACCAGAAGACCTGATAGAGTACGATTTCGATAAGTCGCCAACCATGCAGATTCCTTCTGACTGGAATACGCAGGATGAGCGCTTGTTCTTCTACGAAGGAACAGTGTGGTTCAAGAAGAGTTTCCAGGCTAAGCCCTCAAATGATTATCGCACCTTATTATATTTTGGTGCTGTAAACTACGATAGTCATGTTTGGGTAAATGGTAAGAAGGCAGGTCATCATGTGGGCGGCTTTACTCCTTTCAACTACGATATCAGCAGTCTGCTGAAGGATGGCGAGAATGTGGTCATCGTAAAGGTTGACAACAAACGCCACGCTGAAGACGTGCCCACTCTGATATTTGACTGGTGGAACTATGGCGGCATCACTCGCGATGTCAAGTTGGTTAAGGTGCCACATGTTTATCTTGAGGATTACGATCTGCATCTTCTGAGAAAAGGGGGAAGTGAAAAGTGGAAAGAGATTACTTTTTCAGCTAAATTGAATACCAAGGAGGCTGGTCATAAGGTAGCTGTCAATATCCCTGAGCTGAAACTGGAAAAGCAGCTTATTACTGATGGCGAGGGCCGAGTAAACGCTACGCTTAAGATTGCAGCAAAGAAACTACAGCTTTGGAGCCCAGATAATCATAAACTCTATCAGGTTCATCTTTCGCTGGATAATTCAACCTATACAGACGAGATAGGTTTCCGTACTATAGAGACTCGCGACAAGCAGATTCTGCTTAATGGCAAACCAATCTTCCTGAAGGGAATCTCTATACACGAAGAGAAACCAAATGGTGGAGGCCGCGCTCATTCGGTAGAGGATGCTCGCACCCTGCTTGGTTGGGCTAAGGAGCTGGGATGCAACTATGTCCGTCTGGCTCACTATCCTCATAATGAGAATATGGTGCGTGAGGCAGAACGTATGGGATTGATGGTGTGGTCGGAGATTCCTTGCTACTGGACTATCGCATGGACCAATCCCAAGACATTCGAAAATGCTAAGCAGCAACTTTCTGATATGATTGCTCGCGACCATAATCGTGCCAACGTGGTTATCTGGAGTATTGCCAACGAGACACCTCATTCTGCTGAGCGTGATAACTTCCTTGGACGTTTGGCCAAACATGCTCGAAGCCTTGACAACACCCGTCTTATCTCGATGGCTATGGAGGTGACAGGTGCTTCAAACTATGTCAATCGCCTGAATGACAATATGAACCAGTATGTTGATGTAGTAAGCTTCAATCAGTATATTGGTTGGTATCGCGATGTTAACGATGCACCAAAGATGAAGTGGGAGATACCTTATAACAAACCCGTCATCATCAGCGAGTTTGGTGGCGGAGCTAAGTATGGCTATCATGGAGCAAAGAACCAGCGATGGACAGAGGAGTTCCAAGAGAATCTCTATATCGAGAATACGGCTATGCTCGACAAGATTGAAGGTCTGGCTGGAACCACACCTTGGATTCTGAAGGACTTCCGCTCACCTCGTCGTGTGTTACCTGATGTTCAGGATTACTACAATCGCAAAGGATTGTTCAGCGATAAGGGTGAAAAGAAGAAAGCCTTCTATGTGCTGAAAAAGTGGTATGAAAGCAAGTAATAATAAATAATGTATACAATCCAATGAAGAAAAATCTAAAAACTATTGGCAGTTGGGCTATGATGAGTTTTACTGCACTAGTGGTTAGTTGTAACACTCAAACAACAAGCATGGAACAACAAATTGACGAACTCTACCAGAAGATGCCCCAAGAGGAGCGCATCGCACAGTTGAAGAGTATGTATATGGACGAACTCTTCGATGAACAGGGAAAACTCGACACAGCAAAGTGCCGCGAGCTCATCCCCTATGGTATCGGACACTTCTCGCAGTTCTGCATGCAGCAGCCTCGTGAGCCGCATGTGCTTCGCGATCGTGCTATCGCTATTCAGGACTGGCTGATGCACAATACACCAAATGGAATCCCAGCTCTATTGCACGAAGAGGTGCTCTCTGGAATCAATACTTTGGGGTCGACTATCTATCCTCAGCAGATTGGTCAGGCAGGATCGTTCAACCCAGAGTTGGCTGAACTTAAAACCCGTCAGACAAGTACCCAACTGCGCAAGATGGGAGGTATATTGGCTCTTTCGCCAATGGTTGATGTCTGCCGTACACCAAGTTTCAATCGTCTTGAAGAGTCGTATGGTGAGGATGGCTATCTCTCTGCAGTAATGGGAACAGCTTTTGTCAAGGGCCTGCAGCAGGGTGATATGAAGAAAGGTGTAGGTGCCTGCTCAAAGCATTATCTTGGCTATGGTGGCGGAGGCGATGCTGACGAGAAGGAGATGATGGAAGAGATTCTGTTGCCACATGAAACCATGATTCGTCTTACAGGTAGCGTTGCCGTTATGCCTGGTTATCACGATGTTCATGGCATCAGATGTGTGGCAAATAGTGAGATTTTGCAGGATATCCTTCGTGGATATGTGGGTTTCGATGGTATGGTGGTTAGCGATTATACTGCTATTGATCAGATTCCTAATATCGAAACAGCACTCGAAAAGGCTGCTGCAGCTATCAATGCTGGCAACGATGTAGACTTCCCCTTTGGTGCTAACTATCAGTATCTGCAGGAGGCAATCAATAAAGGCCTTGTAAAGCCTGAGGTTCTGGAGCGTGCTGTTAAGAATGTGCTGCGTATCAAATTCCGTGCAGGACTCTTTGATAAGGACGCCTATCTGTATTCCAAGGAAG
>Ga0256405_10006707_pt1 | contig 18099 bp, 16 predicted proteins | sample RumenRJG_02DNA_FD_189096 | JGI IMG/M metagenome (GOLD analysis project Ga0256405, IMG submission 189096) | Bovine rumen microbial communities from Lethbridge, Alberta, Canada - RJG_02 | ecosystem: Host-associated > Mammals > Digestive system > Stomach > Rumen | place: Canada: Alberta... | reverse complement strand
AAACGCTATTTCCTGCAATTTGAAGGCATTGGCACTTATGCCACTGTTACCCTCAACGGTCACCAATATCCAGAAGAACTCGTAGGACGCACCGTTTGGACGCTCGACATCACAGATGCGCTCCATCATGGTGAAAACAAACTCAAGATAGATGTCAATCATCCTGCCATGCAGACGGCTTCGCCTTGGGTTTGTGGTGGATGTAGCAGCGAATGGGGCTTCTCGGAAGGCTCGCAACCCTTTGGCATCTTCCGTCCTGTCACCTTGGTGGAGACAGACAACGTCCGCATCGAACCCTTTGGTGTTCACATCTGGAACAATGCAGCCTGCGACTCTGTCTTTATCGAAACAGAGGTCAAGAACTACACCCAGCAAGAACAAACCATCGAGCTCGTCAACAAGTTCACGCTGGCCTCTGGCAAGCAGGTATTCCGCTATGCAGAGACATTGTCATTACAGGCTGGCGAGACAAGGACTATCCGTCATGCAGAACGTATAGAGAATGCCCATCGTTGGAGCCTTGAAGAGCCTTATCTTTATAACCTTTCGACGATGATTAAGCGCGAAGGCAAAACCACCGATGAAGTACGCACTCCCTTTGGTATTCGCAGCATCTCGTGGCCTGTATTAAGGAAGAATGGCGATAATCGATTCTACCTGAACGGGAAGTCCGTTTTCATCAATGGCACTTGCGAATACGAACATATCCTGGGCAACAGCCACGCCTTTACCCCAGAACAGATTCGTTCACGAGTAAAGCAAATCCGTAATGCTGGCTTCAATGCTTTCCGCGAGGCTCACCAGCCCCACAACCTGCTCTATCAGCAACTTTTCGATGAACAAGGCATGCTCTTCTGGAGTCAGTATTCTGCCCATATCTGGTACGACACACCCCAATTCCGCGAAACCTTCAAGCGTCTGCTGGTACGTTGGATTAAGGAGCGTCGCAATTCCCCCAGCGTCATCCTTTGGGGATTGCAGAACGAAAGCATCCTACCACGCGAGTTTGCAGAAGAATGCTCAGCTATCATTCGCAGTCTTGACCCCACCTGCCAAGACCAGCGTGCCATCACGACCTGCAATGGCGGCGAGGGTACTGATTGGAATGTCATCCAGAACTGGAGTGGCACCTATGGTGGCTCAGCTGAAAACTATGACAACGAATTGAAGCGTCCAGAACAACTGCTTAATGGTGAGTATGGCGCATGGCGCACCATCGACCTGCATGGTGCAGCAAAATATAGTGAGGAATCGTTTACCAAGCTATTGGAAACGAAGGCCCGTTTGGCTGAAAGTGCCAAAGATAGTGTCTGCGGACATTTCCAATGGCTCTTTATCTCCCACGACAATCCTGGTCGCACCCAACCTGATGGAGCCCTGCGTCGCATCGATAAGATAGGTCCCATCAACTACAAAGGACTTGCTACCATCTGGGAAGAGCCTACCCCAGCCTATTATATGTATCGCAACCGCTATTATCCTGTAAGCCAAGGTCTTGCCTCGCCCATCCTCACTGCTGCAGATTGCAACCGCGACCTTGTCAAGGGCGCTGAGGGCTATCATTACCTCTATCGCATCAATTGTGGTGGCGATGCTTTTGTCGATGAGTTTGGCCAGCAATGGATAGCTGACGACACGCTCTACAGCCACTCCTGGGGTCAGGACTTTGGCATGCATCCCTATCAGGCCAGCCAACGTCATATCACTGAGAATATTCATGGCACCAAGAGCCACAAACTCTTCCAGTTCTTCCGCTTCGGGCGTCATCGTTTGTGGTACGACCTCCCCGTTCCTGACGGAGAATATCGCGTTGAGCTATACTTCGCAGAACCTTGGCATGGCAAGGATGGTGGCGAAAAAGATGACTATGAAGGTATGCGCATCTTTGATGTAGCCATCAATGGCGAAACGGTAATTGACGATCTTGACCCATGGGCTGAAGCTGGTTACTGTGGAGCACTGAAACGTGTGGTAACAGCGAAGGCAAAAGCAGGTCGCATCCGCATTTCTTTCCCAGAGGTCAAGGCTGGTCAAGCCATCATCTGCGGCATTGCTGTCGCCAATGTTAAGTCTGTCGCTGTAGCACAGCGACAAGCAGCACAGGTCGCCTCATGGCACACCTTCGACACCGATACCATTGCCAAACTTCCCAAGGAGGAAATGCCTCAGGACACAGAAGCCCGTCCTGCCAGCATTTACCAACCCATTACAAGTAGTGGTAATCATAAAATTCAAAGTTCAAAGTTCAAAGTTCAAAATACCACCTTCATCATCAAGCCAGGCTTAGGTCAAGAGTACGCCCTCCGATTCCGTTATAAGAACACGACGGGTAGTGCTGTGAAAGCCCGCATGACTATCACCGATTCAAAGCGAATCGTATTGGTTGACAGGGATGTCACCTTCCCTCCGACACCCAATAAGTTTAAGATGCTGTCTACCACCACAGGCACCCAGATTAATGCTGGCACCTACACAGTCCGCATAGACACCAAAGATGTAGAATTTAAAGAACTGGAAGTACAATGAAATACCCCCTACTATCGCTATTAGCCCTATTTCTCCCATTCGCATCCTCGTCAGCTGAGAATCATCACGATTGGGAAGACAACCACGTGCTGCAAATCAATCGTGAACCAGCACGAGCCTACTTCATTCCCTTTGGCGAAAGCAAAGGCGACCGTATGCTGTCGCTCAATGGAGAGTGGCTGTTCCGTTGGACAAAGACACCCGACGAACGCATCAAGGACTTCTATCGCACTGACTTTGATGCCAGCAGCTGGAAGACGTTGGCTGTTCCTGCTAACTGGGAGGTAAATGGCTATGGCACACCTATTTATATCTCTGCAGGTTATCCGTTCAAGATTGACCCGCCTTATGTCATGAAGGAACCCAAGAAGGAGTGGACAACCTACGTAGAGCGCAATCCTACAGGACAGTATCGTCGCACCTTCACCCTTCCTGCAGAATGGAAAGAAGGTCAGACGTTCCTCCGCTTCGAGGGCGTCATGTCAGCCTTCTACGTTTGGATCAATGGCCAGCAAGTGGGTTATAGTCAGGGCTCTATGGAACCCTCTGAGTTCAACATCACCCCCTATATCAAGAAAGGAGAAAACCAGATAGCCATCGAGGTGTATAAATATAGCGATGGTTCCTATCTCGAAGACCAGGACTTCTGGCGCTTTGGTGGTATTCATCGCGACGTCTTGCTATATCACACCCCGGATGTCCGCTTGAGAGATGTCGCTGTGCGCACCACCCAAGACAAGGATGGTTGGACGCTGGCCATCAATCCTCAGTTCTCCGTCTATAAGGATGAAACAGGCGAAGGCTATCAACTCGTAGCCACCCTCATGGATGGCTCATCCTGCGTAGGTTGCGATTCCGTTGCAGCCTCTGAAGTCCTCGACCTCCAGCACAAAGCAGCTCGCATGAACGAATGGTACCCCCAGCGTGGCCATCGTAAGTTCAACCGCATGGAAATCAAGGTCAGCAATCCTCGTCTTTGGAGTGCTGAGCACCCCAACCTATACACCCTGAAACTGGAACTCAAAGACCCCAATGGCCAAACCATCGAGAACACCCGACAGCAGGTGGGCTTCCGCGATATTCATATCAAGAATGGTCAACTGCTCATCAATGGTAAAGCCATCAAGATTCGGGGTGTCAATCGTCATGAGCACGACCCCTACACCGCTCGTGTAATGTCGGAAGAGCGCATGCTCCAAGACCTCCAATTGATGAAAGCTGCCCATATCAATGCTGTCCGCTTGGCCCACTATCCCAATTGTCCTCGCTGGTATGAGCTTTGCGATTCTATGGGTATGTATGTGATGGACGAGGCAGATTGCGAGACACACGGACTTCGTGGCACCTTGGCTTCCACCTCCGATTGGGGCGACGCTTTCCTCGATCGTGCCATCCGCATGGCTGAGCGCGACAAGAACCATCCTTCGGTCATCTTCTGGAGCTTGGGCAACGAGAGTGGCTATGGCCCCAACCAAGCTGCCATGTCTGCTTGGCTTCATGAATTCGACCCCACCCGTCCTGTTCACTATGAGGGCGCACAAGGCAATCCCGACCCTTCTACCGTCGATGTCATCTCGCGCTTCTATCCTCGTGTCATGGAAGAATACCTGAATCCAGGCATCCCTGAAGGCAGCGATAAGGAACGTGCTGAGAATGCCCGTTGGGAACGTTTGTTGGAAATCGCCCATCGTTCGGGCGACCGCTGTACGTGGGTAGGCTCCGATGGAGGTCCACGCCCCGTTCTTACCAGCGAATATGCCCATTGCATGGGCAATGCCCTTGGCAACTTCAAGGAGTATTGGGACGAAATCAACTCCAATCCCCGCATGCTGGGTGGTTTCATCTGGGACTGGGTAGATCAGGGCATAGCTTTAAGTGAAAAGTTAAAAGTGAAAAATGAAAAATTTGCTACCGCACCCGATAATGCCGTGCTTTATGGGGGCGACTTTGGCGACAAGCCCAATCTCCATGCTTTCTGCATGAATGGTGTCGTGATGAGCGACCGCACCCTGACACCCAAATACTACGAGGTACAGACCGTTTATGGCGAGGCTGCAAAGCTCTGTGGCGAAGTTGCCGAACATCCTGTTCCCCAACCTTTGCCCTACAAAGCCAAGAAGTCGAAGAAGAAGCCCCTTCCCGCTTCCCTCTTACCTCTTGTATCTTCCATCAAACCGCAGGTTTATCGTGCGCCTACAGACAATGACAAGAGCTTTGGCAATTGGCTCGCCAAGGACTGGAAACGCTGCGGACTCGACACGCTTACCATTCCTATGACAACCGAGCAGGATGGCAATGAGTTCACCTTCACTTTCGAAATTCCTGATTCTTTGCCAGAAATTCCACGCTTGGGCATTCTGATTGAATTGCCTCGCGACTACGAACAGCTGTCGTGGTATGGTCGTGGTCCTTGGGACAACTATCCCGATCGCCAGCAGTCCTGTCCTATCGGATTGTGGAAATCTACCGTTTCCCAGCAGTATGTCCATTATCCCCGTCCTCAGGACTCAGGCAATCATGAAGACTGCACGATGGTTGAGTTGAAGACGAAGAAGGGTAAGACCCTGCGCATTGAGGCTGTCGATAAGGCCTTCTCCTTCTCAGCCCTGCCCTACTCTGCCCAGTATCTGGCATCCAAGTCGCACGATTACGAGTTGCAAGACCAGGGCAAGACCTACCTCAGCATCGATTGCGCTGTCATGGGATTGGGCAATAGCAGTTGTGGCCCGGGCGTATTGAAGAAATACACCATCGACAAGACCAAGAAGTATCAGCTTCGCATTCGCATCCTTTAGTTCAGCGCTTGAATACGGCCCGAACTACGAACCATCCGTGAAGGAGGACGGTTTGAATGTAGCCATAGTGTTCAGCCATCACGTTGAATCGTTCCATCAGCGAGTCACGATGATGCTGTGTCGTGTCGCCACCTTCCTCAAAGTTGGCCACTATCACGTGCGCATTCACCAAAGCCAGTCCTCTGCGCTCTGCCTCCTTCATGATACGGATGCACCAATCCACATCCGCAGAGTGTCTGTACTTCAGGTTATAGGGAAACTCACGCGCTATATCCAAACGCACATAAAAAGCCTGATGACACACCAGCATACCTTTCTTAAACGAGCGCCATGTCAACGTCTTGGGGGGCCTGTGTCTGCGCAGTCTGAGGAAGTTGCCCTCAGCATCCGTCGTCGCGGTGTCACCATAGATCACTGCAGGTCTGCTTTCCGCCTTTTCAGCAATCGTCTGTATGGTGTTCTCCGCATACAGCGAATCGCCCGCATTCAGGAACACGATGTAGTCGCCCGTAGCCTTCTGCAGTCCCTTGTTCATGGCGTCATACAGTCCCTTGTCAGGCTCCGACTGTATCCTCACCTCGTGCGGACTCGTCTTTTTGTATTCCTCAGCTATCTTTACGGTATCGTCCTTCGAAGCACCGTCAATAATCAGGTGTTCAATATGCGGATACTGCTGACTGCGCACACTGTCCAGTGTCCGTTGCAAGCTACGTGCTGCGTTATAGGTAATGGTAACTATCGATATCCGTATCATTTGTTCAATTGTTTGGGTTGCATGGCTGCTTCATATATTTCCAGATAGCGGTTGGCCACACTCTGCTGCGAGTAGCTGTGAGCCACCTTCATCACACATTGCTTGCTCAGTTGAGCATAGTCCGCTTCGTCCAACACATACCTGATGCCTGCAGCCAAATCGTCCACATCGCGAAACTTTGCCACGTATCCATTCTGCTGGTGATTGATCATTTCCGGAATACCACCTACCTGGAATCCCACACAAGGCACTCCGCAAGCCATCGCCTCCATCAGCGTGTTAGGCAGGTTGTCCTCCAACGAAGGCAACACAAACACATCAGCACTATTATACACCTCTACGATGCGCTGTGGCTTACTCACATATCCCAACGCATGCACAGGCAATGCCAGCTGTGCAGCTACATCCTCCGCATGTCCACCCAGAATGGCCACCATCGTGTTCTCCTTCATCTCCGGATGCTGCTCAGCCAGCGTCCTCACAGCATCCACGAAATAACTCATACCCTTACGCGGGTCCGTTACCCGTTGCGACACAAACAGTATGATTCGCTTATCCGTGGGCAATCCTAATACCTCTCTCGCCTTCTGTTTATCCTGCGGACGGAACACGTGCGTATCTATCGCATTCGGAATGTTGGTCACCACCTGCCCCTTCAGCAAAGCACTTTTGCGAGCCTCCTCCGCTAACCATTTGCTACATGCCACATAGGTCACGCGTTGTCCTTCCAACATACGCTGTTTGCGCTTCCACACCTTATGCGCCAAGTCTATAGATCCAGGCAACAACGGACAATTCTTACACTCTGTATGGAAAGCCTCACACCCCCTTGCATAGTGGCAAATAGCCGTAGCAGGCCATATATCATGCATCGTCCAAACCACAGGTTTCCCTGTAGCCAATATCTTACGGATGTTTTCCAGCGAAAGCATGCCCTGATTCACCCAGTGCAGATGAATCACATCCGCCTCCTCAAACTCTGGCATTTTCGTAATATCCACGCCACAGTTTGCTATATCCATCTCAAACAAGTGCTCACGCTGGAAGTGCAGATGCACCCAGATCACGAAACGCTCCCATAGGAAGTTCCACTGTGTGCGCCATTTCGCAGACAGCCCACAAACCGTCAGTGAGTCCGTTTCCTTGTCGCGTACCAGCATTTTCGCCTTCACCCCATTGTTCTTCAGCGCCTCCATCAGTCGGTTGGCAGCTACAGCAGCACCCCCCGTCCGTTCACTTGTGTTGATAATCAGAATTCTCATTTTCTTAACACGCTATCAAATACAAATGCAAAGATAGCACTTTTCCTGATAACATCCAAATTTGTGTCCCAAAATTATAAAACAATGTATTAAATTGTTAACATCTGTTGTTTGCGCACACAAATGCTTGATTTATGTCAAGAACAGTGGGGCTTTTACACTAAAAAAGTGAAAACTATTTGGTGGTTCAATAAAAGTTCGTACCTTTGCATCGTCAAACAATAACACTCAGTTATGTTTCGACACTTTGACTAAGTGAAGTCAAAGAATCATAATAGATTGTTTTAGGTTAGTAGTAATATTTATAGTTTTAGGTTTTTAGTTATTGGTAAAAAGAAAGTTTTAAATGTGTGAAAAACAGTGGGCACCGTGAGGCGGTCATAACTTTCTTTTATTTAGAAGTTAGTATTAAATCAAATATTCCTGCTGTGAGGCAGGCCTCCGGTTCAAAAGACCGGAATTGTTTTGAAAAAGGATTTTTAGTTAAACATAGGCTTTTGGATGCCGCTGCTCGTTGATGGGTAGCGGCATTATTCTTATCCGAAAAGAGCCAATTCCTTTGGTTTCACTAATAAGCAGCACACTTGAAACAAAAACCTCGCGAACTTCACAGCGGACGAGGGGGTATGCATTTCAAAAAATATTATCTTCAACTTAAAACAGCAGCATCACTATACTACCTATTAATAATGAAAAATAAGTTACCCTCTTTCCTTTTAGTGCCTTTTTCAATATCACTGTCAGGAGTGTGGGTTGTCAACAAAATTAATAAACGTAAAACACCCGCTCGCACGGGATTCTAACGATAACAAAATTGTGTGTCATTTGGCAGTGCCAAAAACGGATATCAACCACAGTATTAAAATTATAAATCCAAAAAAGATAGAAGCCCACAATATGTCGTGAAGAAGTCGGGTGAATTCTCCAGGTGAACTGCGTGAGAAACCTCCGCAGTAGGGACATCTTAAAGCGCGACGGGGAATTCTCTTCCCACATTTAAGACATTTTGCCATTTGATTAGCAGTTAAACCATTCTATTTGGGCGCAAAATTATAAAATTTTCCACAAAAAGTGTTAACCCACCCCCTTAAACAGTGTTAAAATTTACCACAGTATATTAAATAGGCCTGTTGTCTTGTTTTTCACCTCGCTTTTTCGTATCTTAGCGAACGTCAGACCGTGACTACATTGCGGTTTGTACATCTTTATAATACACATAAAATGCAGCATGGAGGTGCTGCGTATTACCTCACAGGGTGACAGGCACGGTGTGACCTGATAAATGATCTTCAGTCCTACAAAGAGCGTTTCTCAACGTGTATCTTAAAGATGGTATATCTTAAGCTTCATCCACAAAGCAACCCAACGGTTGAAGAAGTGCTTCATCTGAATGACCTTCTTAGAATGTTTGCCAATACCGAGAATCCTCTATGGGGTATGGCTTCAGACGAAAGTGTTGCGGCAAGGATGGAAGTCATGTATGCTTATAGCCCCAAATAGTCAGAACGTACAAACGTGGTTTTCTGACCAGCCTGTTCCTGTCGTCAAGCAGGGCAGCATTGGAAAAGACAATGCCGTCCTGTTTCAATATGCCATACCCATTGTGGGCATGACCAAACAGATGGCAGCGTGGTTTTGTCTCTAAGATTCGATTTCGCAAAGGCGCATTACCCCAATGTATTCCAGACGACTGATCGAGAATCATTATGGGAGGTTCGTGCGTAATAACCACATCGATATTTTCTGGAATCATATCCTCTTGATGATTATAAGCAAGGCCAAAGAACTTGATTCCATCAATTTCTACTCCGCAGTCCTGAAGGTAGTGAACGTTCTCAGGCAAATCCTCTATACCTTCTGCATCCCATAAACACAAATCATGATTTCCTGTGACAAATATCTTGTGCTTATATGGCAGTTCAATGAACCAATTAAGGAAATCAAGCACCTCCTCTTCAGTGCCATTATGACTGATGTCACCACTATGAATGATGACATCAGCCTCTGGCATATCCTTTATTCTGCGGTGTAGGCCATGAGTATCAGAGAGGTGTAGTATTTTCATTCTAACACTTTGTCCGTAATTTCTTCGCCTTTTTCTAATGAAAAGCATCTGAACACAACATTTTCATTATCAGGTATTTTTGATTTTAACGAATTATTTTATTTTTTATCTCATCACCCAATTCCAATGACTCTAATGTCTGACCTTTATCCTTATGGATTCCAATAATCGCTTCCTTGGGATTCACAGTCTCAATGACTTGTTTGATGGTCTTTCTGTCAGCATGGCCAGAGGTATGAATATCCACTACGTTCTGGAATGCATCACGGAACATCTTATATCGGGGATTAACTTTCACCTGTTCTGGGTCTTTATAATAACCGTCCCAAGAAGAATAGATAAGAAGCACTTCTGAAGGATCCATATCCTTGCATAATTCCTCAACGAAAGCCTGATGCGTAACACCTGTTACAAGCACGAAGCCCTTCTTTTGCATAGCGTGTATCTTTGAGTTTTCATATCCGACATACTTTGGATGAAACGCAAATAGTCCTTTTGATGCTTCAGCTTCATGGCGTGTAAATATCTGCATCGTTTGTTTCATATATCCACTACAGATATACAAGTCCTTGCGAGTTTTCTTTGCAGCCTCCTTGATGGATGCTAAGCGTTCGATATCCGTAGCAGAAGCTAGCACCACTACGTATTTAAATGCGTCCATAACGCCAGCCATTTTGCGAGAGACTTCACGCTCATGGATACATTCATCATCACGACTCAACATCGTACCTTCAGTAATCAGAATGTCTATATCCGTTGCATAGCGTCTTAGTGTGGGTATCAGTCCCTTACCCATATACCCATGCATACGATAATCACCTGTATGCCATATCCACTTGCCATCAGCCTCTATCAGTAGCATATAGGAGTCGTATATGGAATGGCAATTAAAAAATGGTGTAATGCGAATATCACCCACCTCAAAAGACTGTGGCAGGGCATGTGGTTTAGTACGTTGCCAAGTGCGGAAACTGTTCAGCCTATGTATCTTTTCCTTATCCTCATCTATAGTTTTTGCCAATCGCTCACATGACTGTTTTTGCGATTCGCTACCATTGTGGGCAGATACAGCCGAAACAACATTGTATTCCAGTTCATGACCTTTTTTTATCAGGCCATATTTGGCAATTAAGATTTCTTTACCACCCTCACCAATATATTGGGGAACATTGTTTGGCACATAATAAAAGAGTCCCACATGATCCTCATGGGCATGGGTGTAGACAACGGCTTCGTGCGCCTTTGGATTATTCCTGAAGATGTCCTCCACCATTTCCTTATCCTGTTCTGGTGTAGTCTGTTCACCATTGCCAGGCAGATTCTGTCCCATGTCGATAAAGACACGCGAAGTCTTTGTACTTATCTCTGTGACGCATCCACCAATCTGGTGCGTGCCGCGATGGATTTTGATGTTCATATTAATCCTTCAGTAGATAACAGTTTTCGTCAAGCCATATGACTTTTTTACCTTTTGCAAAATTATCTTTTTTCTTATATTCTTGATAATATCTGAAATAACGTTTTTGCATTTCAAAATCTAGAATAATACCCTTCTTATATTCTTGTTCGTTTGGATTGTTTTGATAAGCATAGAGAAATTCTGGTTCAAGTGTCGTGTCTATAAACACTATTTCATCTATGAGCTTTAGCTTCTTTTTCATTTGTAAAACATCATTCATCTCTGATAGGAAAGCATTCTTTGTTTTTTTATCAAACCCTATGGTGTGTACAAATGACTCCGCGTGTTCTTGAACACCCGATGGGTCTTTCAAAGCTTTTGTTCCTTTTTTCAGTTCTATTACACACAAACGATGATCAGAATTTCTTATAGCTACAATATCAAATCGTGGTGAAGGTAAGCCTCCGGATTTTGTTTTCCTCTTCCCTCGATACTTAAAAATAGACTCCGTACTAACTTGATATTCTAAATCAATAACAGTATATTCTGTCTGGTTTGTATTCAAAATACATATCTGATGTTGAGCCATCTTTTCTGCAACACCTTTGCCTTCAAGTACATTATCCCAATAATACTTCATTGCAGATTTTACCGTATCTATGTAATCACTAAAGAGACCTTTTTTGAAAAGAGCCATTGTGGTTTGTCTCTTTTTCTTGATTTCTTCCCAATTCTCCTTAGATTTTTCGATGTGAGTTCTAAAATAATTCTCATCAAAATCAACACTCTTAGACGAAGTTACTTTCGCAACGTTGCCACCTTGATAATATACATTAAAATAATCATCACGAATCTGAAGGACCAGATCCTCGTTAGAATTAACCAGTTCAACCAATGGCTTCAAAGAACCGTTTTCAATCTCATAAAGAAACTTCTTGTTATGAATTCCACGTTTGAAAAATTTACTCATAATCGAATTGTTTAGTATAATTTTCGAGTTAACAATTTACTTCATGTTTATAGCACCATAATTCACCATCACATCCATGCTGAATGGATATTCTCTTCCCTGACAGTCTAGCCATGATTTCTAAATGTCTGGCTTCTTCCTTAGTGAGGAACACAACATTCTCATCACTTATCCATTCGCCATTGTCGTTGCGAACTAGATGCCACTTCCTTTCTTGCTCCTTTGTTTCCATTAGGCATATTCGAATTGTGGTACATTTATTGTCACATCTTCCGTCTCATCACCATCATCCATTGTTGGCACAGCCAAGCGAACTTCATTGTTTCGCATAGAGCTGTCAACAAGTAGAGTCAGAGGATAGATGTCACTATTTTCATCCAAAATAGGATAACCGTATTCATCAAACTCAGTCATAAAGGCAGAGTCAATGCCATAGACATAAACGCTGGGACTATACTTTTCCATCTCATGATTAACGAAAGGGTCTTGTACCGCATCAAATGATTTGCCCTGAGTCAAATCCATTCCGTATGTCAAGAAAGGTGCCGCATCATTCGACTTAGCCAAAAGTGCCATCGTTCGAGAGTTGGCATATAGGTTGAGTGCATATTCCGTACTATATGTATCATGGAAATCAAATTCGAACTCTTTAATCACATCGCGAAAAGACTTGCCATCACTTTTCCTCCTACCTCTTTCGTCGTAGTCGGCAGGATTGAAGTAATAGGTCTTATAGAATTCCTTCTCCATCATACTTGCGTAAATTTGCTACAAATATAGGATATTATTTTGAGAAAACAATGCTTTCCTTAAGAATTTTTGTTAATCATCTTGTATTTCTCTTTTTATTTAATAATCTGTCTCTTTGCAAAGCATTTCGTATAGTTTCATAAATTCATTACGCAAATGCACTTTAATGTATGCTAAACGATATACAAGTTTTGCACGACGCTCTATATAGTTTCGATTTACCAACCATTTCCAATGTTTCTGAAGATCTTCCTTAATAAATCCAGCCTGTGGCTCCAGTTCAGTTCTCCCATCTTCCAATAGTTTATCAAGACGACTGGTTATTTCATCTGATTGCTGTTTGTAAATAACGATACCATTAGTTTCTCGCAATACGTCGTCAACTTCTGGTATTCCGTAATAGTCACCATCGCTTCTGATTTCACGATTCTTCAGATACTTGTATATCAAATCATTGGTTAATGGATGGGAGAATGCACAAGCTGCCGTCAATTCCTGAAGGTTAGAAGGCTTAAGCTGACGTAAATCATACTGATTAAAAGCTCCCTCCAAAAAGAAAATTCCGTCAGTATCGCCACGTTGAAACAGCTGATAGGTGGCTTCATCTTCATAGTTGAAATCACAATTCTTCAATGCGGCATCTACTCCTGCTATCAGAAGAAGTGCCTTTTCTTCTGTCATTCTTTCTTTCATATTGTAGCATTTTTTCTACGGAACTGCAGGGAGTTTATACTCCCGGCAGATCCTTTTTGATTAGTCTTCTGAATTCTTTTTGTTGGCTCATGATGAGGGTGATTCTTAGTCGGTGGCGCAGGCGATGATTAAGTTCGTAGTACCATCCGTGGCTGTAGGCGAAGCAGTCGGCGACATTGCGTTCCAGAAATTCCAGTTCATCTTTTGTAAGGTGTTCGTCGAGTCGCAGACCCATTAGCAGGTAGTACTCTGTGTGTCCGTCCACTGGCTGGGGATACTCATGGAGCCAGGCCGAGAAGAGTCGCAGGAATTCTTGGTCGCTCTCGCCCTCCTGCTTGAACTCATAGGCGGTGCTCAGCGTTCCAGGCGCCGTCAGGTAGTTCATCGTGTCTTCACTCAGGATTTTGTGTCCTCTCACTTTCAGGCTGTCCAAATACAGCCTCATGGGTTGTGCTATTTGTCTTGTTTCCATAATCCACTATACGATTCCGAAATTTTTACACCGAATTGTGTGCGGCAACAAATGGTTTTATAAACATTATTTAACTTTATAATGTGACTAGATGGAATAACTTCGCCAATTTGTTATATACGAAGATTATATGAGAAGTGCAAGAGTTGGGATGGAAAATATCTGGTAGAATCACAGTATGCCTCTTTCTTCTCATTATCGACAATCGCAAACTTCATAAGTTCTAGTATTTATATTTAGTAATATAACAAATAGCATGCCAATACACAGTCTATACGAACAACTCGCCCTCTACCATCTTGATTTTCATTCGAGACTTGTCTTCTTTCGAGAAACGGATGGTGGACACAATGTCTTTGGGAGGAATTGTTTCAACGATATGCGGTCGCCGCTCGGCCCTGTGGGGCGCTTGCCCAAGCAAGATTTCGCGACCGCAAGCGAAAGAGGTCTTATCACACACATACTCTGCTAACAAGAACAACTTGGTCATTGACAGGTCTACCAATGCATCCATCGAAAAATTCTTTTTTGTTTCCATAACCATAATTTTTTAGTTCTACATTTTATGTTTCTGGGTGCAAAGTAAAAGGGAAGGTGTCCCAAAAGTCGAGACACCTTTAAATATTTAACTTTCTTTAATGTTTATAGGGGATTCCCATGTGTTCCATGGTTATGGAAAATGATGTTTCAAAGATAGGGGACAAATAATGTGGGAGGAAACTTGCAAATATAGGGGATAGACTAGAGTAAGTTTCGTACTTTTGTACTTTGTACTTTTGTACTTTTTGCCATATTTTTCCCCTCAAAACCTTACAATCTTACATTCTTACATTCTTACACAGTGCGTTTCCCTAAGTGGGAAAAGAATGTCTAATGATAATATAATATATATATTATATTATCATTAGCATACAAGTTGCAGGTACGGAAGCATACCTTGTAAGAATGTAAGATTGTAAGAATGTAAGATTTCTATGTATTTTCGAATTAATGCAAATATTCAAAAAGTTTGACATAAATAATTAGGTTTGCATGATTCTTTTTTGTACCTTTGCATTGTCATTTGAAGGGAAGACCTCCCGAGTGGATGAAAGGCAGGCGCGCAGCCAATCGGCACACTCAGCGGAAAGGCTCGGCACCCTATGCGGAAAGGCTCGGCAGGCGCAACCGAGCGGCTCGGCAGAAGGTGAGAAGAGACTCGAAGCAAGGATGGTCAGAACGGAGGTGGCAAACGTGAGAATCAAATCTTTTAAATTAACCAAAAAATTGTACTATGAGTCAGAAATTTATTAAGAAAAAGCAGACAAGTCCTAAGGCCCTGGGCTATGGCAAGTTCTACGCGAAAGCGGTTTATAACCAGAAGCACATCACCACGCGACAGCTGGCGGACTTCATCCAGACCCAGGCCAGTGTGAAGCGTTCGGACTGCATCGCCGTGCTGGACGAGCTGGGCTACGCCCTGCGCCATTTCATCGGACTGGGCGAGAAGGTGAAGATTGAGAATGTGGGCATTTTCAAGTGCGGACTGCGCAACAAGCGCGGTGGTTTCGAGGACGCGAAGGACCTGACCGCCAGTACCCTGAGCCCCCGCATCCTGTTCCAGCCCGAGTATACCACCTCGACGCAGAACGGCGTGACCCGTGCTGCTGTGGCAATGTTGGGCGATATCACCTTCGAGGAGGCAACGGACTATGAAGCCCCGAAGACTCCAACTAGCCAGGGAGGAGGTGAATAATGAAGCGTGAGACCTGGAAATGGCTTATTCAGTTGCTTATCAGCATACTGACAGCAATCGCAACCACAATGGGTGTGACGAGTTGCATGGCATAAAAAGTGAAGAAAATGGGACTGCCAAAAATTGGTGGTCTCATTTTGTAAATGAACTTTTTTGGCAATTCATTTGGAAGTTACATTTATTATTCGTATATTTGCAGCATAAACACAATACTGATTAAACGTTTAATACTATGGATCTTTTATATCAAATTTTCGGATGGTTAGGCAGCATTGGCCTTATCCTGGGTTACTTGCCCCAGGCAATCCAGACAATTCGTACCCGTCAGACGGATGGTATCTCACTGCCAGGTTTCTGCATGATGACCTTGGGAAGTGTGTGTTTTATGAGTCAGGGACTGATATTGTGCTTTAGGCAGGGCATTGAGGTGGGTATCTTCTTTTTCATTACCAACTTCATTACAGCCGGATGTGCAGCTATCATCTTTGTCATCAAGATGAAGAATGACCATAACAAGAAGAAGATTAAGAATTTAGCAGAACAGGTATGACGAGCATTAAAGGACATATAGTCAACGTGGTTCGACACGAGATATTCGATGGCGAACTGGTGATAGAGGGTGAGAAGATAATAGAGGTGAAGCACTGCGATTTGCCCGAAAGAGAGGAGCCATGGCCATACATCATGCCGGGTTTCATAGACGGGCACGTACACATAGAGAGCAGTATGATGGTGCCTCACAAGTTTGCACATATTGCCGTGAGTCATGGTACCATCGGTGTGATAGCCGACCCGCACGAGATAGGTAATGTGCTGGGCATTGAGGGCGTGGACTACATGATACGCTCGGGCAAGGAGGCTCGATTCAACTTCCTGTTTGGTGCACCGAGCTGCGTGCCTGCCGTGGGTGGCGACATAGAGACCTGCGGAGCGATGATTGACACCAAGGCTACGGAGACGCTCATGGCTCGCGAGGACATTGGTTTCCTGGGCGAGATGATGAACTATCCGGGTGTGCTGGCTGGCGACAAGGAGGTGATGGCCAAGATTGAGGCTGCACTGCGCCACGACAAGCCCGTGGACGGACATGCACCCGGAGTGGTGGGACACCAGCGCGACCAGTATGCGGGAGCGGGCGTGACTACCGACCATGAGTGCTCGACACTGGAGGAAGGCCGTGCGTGCATCAGGGCTGGCATGAAGGTGATTATCCGCGAGGGAAGTGCCGCTAAGGACTACCAGCTGCTGAGTCCGCTGATCAACGAGAGCCCGAACATGGTGATGCTGTGTACGGACGACTGCCATCCCGACGACTTTGTGCGTGGACACATCAACCTGATAGTGAAGCGCGCACTGGCTGACGGATTCGAGCTTTGGGATGTGCTGAAGGCTGCCTGTGTGAATGCGCAGAAGCACTACAAGCAGCGCTGGGGACTGTTGCAGGAGGGCGACCCTGCCACCTTCATCACGGTGGACAACCTGACACCGCACTTCCGTGTGGAGAGCACATGGATCCGCGGAGCGGAGGTGTTCAACTATAACTCCAGTCTGCCCTTGAAACATGCGGACGTGGACGAACATATTCTGGACTATGACTTCCCCAACAACTTCGTGGCTGCGCCCATTACCGCTGCCGACATCAGCCTGGAGCTGAAGCCTGGCGATACGGCACACATCATACACGCCTCGGACGGTAGTCTGCTGACCGCCCACGATGCGGTGGAGATAACGGGTAACCCGCTGTTCGATTCGCAATATCCATGGACGGAGGTGCAGAAGATAGTGGTGTACAACCGCTACGTGCCCGGAGCCAAGCCCGTGGTAGGACTGGTTCGCGGTTTCGAAATCAAGGAGGGGGCTATGGCTGGTTCAGTGGCTCACGACTGCCACAACATTGTAGCCATAGGTTCCAACGACGAATACATCGTGAAGGCCATCAACCGTATTGTCGAGATGCAAGGTGGACAGGTGGTTGTCAGTGCTGACGAGATGAAGGATATTCCGCTGCCTATAGCGGGAATAATGGCGCCGATGGGTGGTCATGAGATAGCTTTCCGTACGATGTGCATACAGGACATGGTGAAGGAAATCGGCTGCAAGATGAAGTCGCCGTTTATCACGATGGCTTTCATGGCACTGCCTGTGATTCCGGACATCAAGATAACGGACCGACACCTGATGGATACGAAAAAGATGGAGATTATCTATTAATTACTTTTCAATCAGCGCCACGGCATAGGCCGAGATGCCTTCCTGACGACCCGTAAAGCCTAACTTCTCTGTGGTTGTGGCCTTGATGGAGATGTTGTCAGGGTCGGTACCTATGACCTTGGCCATGCACTGTTGCATGGCAGGGATGTGGGGATTCATCTTGGGACGCTCCGCACAGATAGTGGCATCGATGTTGACCAAGTGATAGCCCTTGGTGGCAATCAGTTCGATGGTTTTCTTCAGGATAATCTTGCTGTCCATGCCATCGGTCTCAGCAGAGGTGTCGGGGAAGTGATAGCCAATGTCGCGCATATTGGCTGCACCCAGGATGGCGTCGCAGATGGCATGTATCAGCACATCGGCATCGCTGTGGCCCAGCAGTCCCAACTCATGTTCAATCTTAATACCGCCCATCCACAGGTCGCGACCTGCAACTAACTGATGGACGTCATAACCCATTCCTACTC
>Ga0256405_10006706_pt1 | contig 18102 bp, 18 predicted proteins | sample RumenRJG_02DNA_FD_189096 | JGI IMG/M metagenome (GOLD analysis project Ga0256405, IMG submission 189096) | Bovine rumen microbial communities from Lethbridge, Alberta, Canada - RJG_02 | ecosystem: Host-associated > Mammals > Digestive system > Stomach > Rumen | place: Canada: Alberta... | reverse complement strand
TAAAACCATCTGGAGTCTCAACCCAGATTCCTTGTCGATACAATTCAACACATTTCTTTTTGTATTCAAATGAATAGCGCATAAAAATACCCCTTTTACTTTTGTCCAGTAAAAGGGGTACATATCATTTTGGAGGGTCATTATACAGTTTAGTGAAAAGAATATTGATGAAGATGATATTGAAGTATTAGAAGAAATCAGAAATCTTATGAATGGCTACAATAAGTCAAAAGGACAGAACATAAGAGCAAGTGATGATGTTATTGCTGATATATTGTCTAATCCTGTCTATATGAAGATGTTCAATAAATACAACGACCCAATGCTACATATAAAATAAAAATGCTTATTAGAAGAGTAGAATACAACTCATAATTATATTCTACTCTTCATCGGATAGAGTCATAAGAAGGTCATCAAGGTATTGTTCAATAATTTCAGTTGGTAGGCCTTCTTTTTCTTTCTTTTCTTTTGGAGCAGATTCAAGAAATGGAAGGACTTCAGTATCATCATCTAACTGTTTCCAAGCCATATTACGTATAACGACCCTCCATTTTTGGAGGGTCGTTATACATATAAATTCTAATCAAAAGTCATCAAGTAAGTACCATCTGGATTTCTAGTAACCTTTCCAGGTGCGTACCCTTGTGTAATGCACCAAACCTCATAATCATGTACATCACTTTCAGTCTTGAATATCATATAACTTGATTCATCTTCAGGAGTAAGACTAAGTTCTCTCTCAGTTTTTACTAATTCTGATTTTTTGTTACCCATTATAACAGAAAAGATAATTAATGAAATAGCTAGTAAAATAAATAAAAGACTAAACATTACAACCACCTCTTAGAATATTCTCTAATTTCTCTCCATTCATCTAATGCAGAGCCAATATATGCCAATAAAGCAATAGGAAACCATAAGATTCTGAAAGGCAATTTGATAAGCCAAACTATTGTTTTTATTATCCATTTCAAACCAATCAAAGTTGCAACAAAATTTCCTAATTCAGTCATACAAGTCCTCCTTTCATCCTTCAATTATAATATGTAAATAATTAGTCGTAAACGTAAAAAAAGTCCCATAAACTAAACTAGCCTATGGGACGAAAAGGAAGAAAAAAATTGAAAAAAATTTATATTTCGTGGACCGTTATACATATATTTCCTGCTCTAAGGGCAAATAAAATAAAAGACCAAATAAAAAAACATTATGAACAAACGGGCAGTATAGAAGGGCGATTAGAGGATTGAATTTTGGACTTCTAACTAGTGGTATAAACCAGCTGGATAAAGATGGTGTTTTACCAATTAGCGTACCATCTATAAGTGAAATAAAAGAAGAACTGATTCCATCAAGTAGAGATAAAAAAGAACTTATTGTTGACATCAGCAGATGGTACGAAAATGGCCTATTTGAAAATAATCCTGAAGCTATAAAAGCTATACCAAATACTGATTTCAGCAAGGCAAAAGAAGTTAGAAAGCTATGGAAATACTTAGACGAAGTTAGTAAAAACCATAATTAGTAGTAAAACGCCATTCATCATAAAGTTTATAATAATATTCAAAAGCCTCCTCAAAAGAGGCTTTTTTTGATCTTCCTATCATAACCTTTTTCATGTCTTCCATATAGTTCGTATCATTCTCATACTCTGCATGGATGTAATGGTCTGCGAGTAATTCATCTGGAATATCTCTATATCTAAAAACTACGTCTGTTTCTTCTCTTTTCTTTATTTCAAGTTCTTCTTTCTCTATTTCAAGTTCTCTTTGCTGCTGATATATTTTTTCATGTTTTTTATCAGATATAAGACCTATAGATAGTATAATAATAAACAAAATAAATAAAATAATAAAATAATAAAAACCAAACATTACAGCCACCTATTAGAATATTCTCTAATTTCTCTCCATTCATCTAATGCAGAACCGATATATGCCAATAAAGCAATAGGAAACCATAAGATTCTGAAAGGCAATTTGATAAGCCAAACTATTGCTTTTATTATCAATTTCAAACCAATCAAAGTTGCAACAAAATTTCCTAATTCAGTCATACAAATCCTCCTTTCATCCCTCAATTATAATATGTAAATAATTAGTCGTAAACATAAAAAAGTCCCATAAACTAAACTAGCTTATGGGACACAAAAGGAAGAAAAAAGATTGAAAAAATTTACGTTTCGTGAACGTTATATTTTATATATTAGCAATCTTAGCTTATACCCATATCTAAGATTTTCACGGGTAAGCTTGTATTTACTTAGCTAGCTCACTTTATTTCATAGCATTTAGCATCCTTAGAGCAACACTGTACAAGTTTACTAATTCTAGCAACAACTTCAGAATCTTCAATTTCAGGTTCATAGTACAAGACTGATTCTGGAATATCATCTTTATTTTCATCAAACATTGAAATTACAGGTTTGCCTGCATATATACCAGCAATTTCTTCAGATACATCAAACTTTGTTGCTTTACCAATTTTTGTATAACGCTCCTCCATTTTTGGAGGGTCGTTATACTTATTGCAAAAACAACACATATTCTGCTTATCTTTATTCCTTCCAGAACAGAAAGGTTATTCTTGTTCAGACCGCCGATTGCATTTACAGGAATAGGAACTGCACTGCATATTTCAGAAAGCGTCTGGGGTGAAGTAATGACAGTCTTTACCTTGGTCGTTGTCGGATATATTGCACCTACACCGCAGTAATCTGCTCCTTGCTCGTATGCTTCCTCTGCCTGCGGAACAGTCTTTGTTGTTGCACCTATTATAAAGTCGTTTCCCAGTATTTTTCGTGCAACTTTTATCGGCATGTCGCTTTGTCCCAGATGGACGCCTTCGCTTTTTACTGCCATCGCTACGTCTATTCTGTCATCTATTATAAGCGGAATGTTATAGTGCCCTGCAATTTCATGAACTTTGTTTGCAAGATCTATATATTCCCGAGTGGACCGGTTCTTTTCCCGCAATTGTATTAAAGTCGCTCCTCCAGAAAGCGCCCGTTCAACACGATAAAGGAATTCTTCTTCCTTATATGGCGTACTGTCTGTAATAAAATATACGTTTGTTATACAAAATATGGATTACAAAGATTCGTTGTGCGTGGGGAGGGACAATAACGAAGGTGTCAATGATTTATTTTCCCGCATTGCCTGAATATTTTTGAGCGAATTCTTCGGCAGGGATAGGGCTGGAAAAGTAAAATCCCTGCAAATAGTCACAGCCTAAAGATTTCATTCCTTCTGCCATTTCTTTGTTTTCAATTCCTTCTGCTGTAACCGTAAAGCCCATATTCTTAAAGGCTTTTACCAATGCCGGAAGAATGGCCTCGTGTGTTTTAAAATAATCCCAGACTACCTCCATATCAACTTTGATGTTTATAAACGGATAATGTTTAAGACGCGTAACATTTGAATAACCGGAACCAAAATCATCAAGGACAAATTCAAAACCTGTGTTTTTCATGATCTGGATCTGTTTCTGCAAAAGAGCATAGTCAATCATTGCTTCTTCTGTGATTTCAAGATGTATTTTGTCTGCGTCTACATTATATTTCTTTAGAATTTCAGAAAATTTCGTACACAGATCATTCTGCAAAAACTGTACGGGCGATAGATTTACGTTTATACAGGAAAGTCCTAAAGCTTCCATATCATGAGTACTTACAAATTCACAGGCTCTTTCGAACATCTGTTCCCCTAAAAGATTTATATAACCGTTTTTTTCTGCAACAGGAATAAAAATTCCCGGAGGCATAATTTCACCGTTTGCATTACGCACTCTTGCCAGGGCTTCTGCACCTGTAACTCTATTTGTTTTTGCAGATATAAGAGGCTGAAGGAACATTTCAACTTTTTTTGTTTCAACTGCATTACGGACAATACGCTTCACTTCCGTGTTTCTTTCAATCATTTTTAATGTTTCATCTGAAATCTGCATATCAGAATCAAGGGCATTGTTGAGCAGGTTGAATGCGGATAAAAGTCCTTGCAAAAGGATAGTAGAATCGGAAGAATGAAGTTCCTTGTCTACTTCAACAAAACGCACTCCTAGAAATAACTCCATGTCCGTCTGTTCTTGCTGCCATGGATAATTAAATCTGTTTTTTACTTCCTCTTTTATAAGTTCCACTGAATAGTTATCTGTGTTTCCGACAAGTACAAATCGTCCGTTGTTTATATAAAAAACAGACAGTCGTGAATAATTTTTTTTCAGAAAATCCGCTATAAGCGAAATTCCAATATCCAATTTTGATCCGCTGTAAATCTCCCGCATACCTTCATAGTCGCAGATTGTGATTCCTAAAATGAGGGAATGGACTTTTTTACTTTCTTTAAGCAAAGCTTCAAGGGAGAGCAAATTGAATGCGCCCGTTTTTGTTTCTATATAGTACGCAGAGTTTTCAAATGACAGATAAATTATGACAATTGCCATCATGCAGAAAAAATCCATGATCAGATAACGTGAAAAAAGTTGTCTTACAATGTAGCCGGCAAGAAGAATCAAATTGTATACAGTTGCACAAATCAATGCTTGTTTTTTTAATTCTCTTCTGTGAGCGACCAATAATATAAATATAAGCAGAATATAAAAATAAGAACATATATAAATCAAATTATAGAATTTCCATTTGCGATAGCCGGAACTGTCGATTACGAATAATGTTGGAACGGACAGATTTGCAACAGCAAATCCTACGCATATTAAAAAAACAGAATAAGTAATAAGCATTATTTTCGGCGATTTCTTATAGCGAGTACAGAACAAAACTACAGTAAAATGAAAGAAGAAGGCAATTCTGAATAAAAAAGCGATAAAATAGAGAACATTAAGCGTTAAATGTAAATTAACAGGATATGCGGCAAAATTATCAAGGCATTTTACTGAAACAAGATCAAGAATTAGAACAAAAATTTCAGTTAGAACAAGTCTTAAAAAAGAGCGGTTCTTACTTATCGGTAAGTGAGGCTCCAACAAATAAAAAACTAAAAAAGTTCCTAAAAGAATCAGATTAGGAACAACGAAATTGTAACTCCACACTAAACTCCTCCATATTTTGGTAATTTAATTATTTACTGATTTTATGGAATTTACAAGTTTTATTTGTAATTTTTTATATTGCCTATGTACGGAGAAAGTTTTGATACGCAAAATGTGGCGGTTGTGTTTCGACAGATTTAATGACCAAGCTTGTAGACTCGTAAGAGCAAGAAGTGTATCACCAAATATCCAGTGTATAAATGGCATTTCGACAGACTTAATGAACGCACAAACACTATTTTCTGACAGCGCCTTTATATTATATGTACGAAATTTTAGCGCAAGTTGCACGGATGCGAGGAATGCTTGTTCTGATATATGCTGCTGATGTTTCGGAAAAAAAAACGCTGGAACTAAAGTCCAGCGCTTTTTTTCGTATCTGCTCTAATTATTTAATAAGAAGACTTGCGTATTCTTTAAGTGCTGGTTCCATGTTGTTTGAAAGAACGGCCTTTGCAAGTTTTTTACCGAGCTGAACGCCTTCCTGGTCGAAAGAGTTGATGTTCCATACAAAGCCCTGGAACATAACTTTGTTTTCAAAGTGAGCAAGAAGTGCACCAACTGTTTTTGGATTAACCTGTTTTCCGTAAATCAAAGATGAAGGGCGGTTTCCAGCAAAGCTCTTGTTTGGATCTGCATCCTTTTTACCGCATGCAAATGCAACAATCTGAGCAACAACGTTAGCGCAGAGTTTTTTCTGGCTTGTAGAATCTTCAATGATAACGTCTTTTCCTGTCTGGTTTTCGCTGAATGCGATGAACTGCAGAGGAGTTACGTCTGTTCCCTGGTGAAGGAGCTGGTAGAATGAGTGCTGACCGTTTGTTCCTGGTTCACCGAAAATTACAGGACCTGTAACATAGTCGATTTTTCCGCCGTCGCGGTTTACGCTCTTACCGTTTGATTCCATGTCAAGCTGCTGAAGATGAGCAGGGAAGCGGCTTAAAGCCTGTGAATATGGAAGAACTGCTGTTGCAGGGTAGCCCTGAACGTTTCTTTCGTAAATTCCGATTAGTGCGTCCATCAATGCAGGATTCTTGCGGATATCCTTGTTTGTTGCAGTTTTGTCTTCTGCTGCAGCACCATCAAGGAAGTCTGCAAATACTTTTGGTCCGAATGCAAGTGAAAGAACTGCTCCGCCAACGCCTGAGCATGAAGAGAAGCGTCCTCCGATATAGTCGTCCATGTAGAATGCCTGCATGTAGTCTGGGTTATGTGCAAGTGGTGAAGTTTCTGAAGTAACTGCAATCATGTGCTTTGAAACATCAAGACCTGCTTTTTTGATGAAGTCTTTTACGAAAGATTCGTTTGTAAGTGTTTCAAGTGTTGTTCCTGATTTAGAAACAAGGATGAAGATTGTGTGTGCAAGGTCAAGAGAAGCAACAACTGCTGCACCGTCATCAGGGTCTACGTTAGAGATGAATTTTGCTTCCATCTTGAATGTGTTGTTTGCTTTTGCCCAGTTTTCAAGTGCAAGGTACATTGCGCGTGGACCAAGGTCTGAACCACCGATACCAATCTGGCAAACCTGAGTATATTTTTCGCCTTTTTCGTTTACGATTTTTCCAGAGTGAACAGCATCTGCAAAATCAGCGATTTTTTTCTGTTCATTGATGTAGAATTCACGTTTGTTTACACCGTCTGCCATAACATCTTTGCCAAGCTGACCGCGTGTAAGCTGGTGAAGAACCATGCGTTTTTCTCCAGTGTTTACAACTTCGCCATTATAAAGAGCTTCGAATTTTTCAAGAAGCTGGGATTCGTCAGAAAGTTCCTGCAAAGTCTTAAGAATCTGTTCATTTACCTGTTTTGCAGCATAATTATAAGTAAGTCCTTCTGCCATTGGAATTGAATATTCCTGAATGCGTTTTACTGCATTTGCAGAAGAAAGTTCGTCTGCAACCTTTACCATGCCTTTTAATGACATCAACTTTTTCCATGAAGAAAGTGTGTCTGCATTTGACCATGTAGCCATTTAAGAGCCTCTTTGTAAAATGAAGTGGTCTGCATAAAAATACAGATATATAGAATATACATAATAATTGATAGTTTTACAATGAGCGGAAAATAAAATTTTAACGCAGCCGGAAAATCGTGTTTTTAGTCATAAAAATGGTTTTAAGGAAGTAATGTATTGGAGTAACAGGATTTTTTAATATGCATATAGGGCGCCTAAATTAATGACATTGTTCGATTATATTGTATAATAGAAATATAAAATTTATATGAATCGATCCCTAGAAAATTTTACAGGAGTTTTTGATGATCTCTAAATTTGTATTTGGCGAACCTTTTTGCACTGAATCTGTTGTTTGTTTTCCAGAAGCTGCCGCTGTTTATAAGAATTTGCCTGAAAAATTTCCGTATGGAAGTATAATGGTTTCAAAAGATTTTAAATTCGAATATCAATTAAAAACAAATGATAGAATTTACGGATTAGGTGAAACTTTAGGCGGAATAAACAAGCGTGGAAAAATCTACGAAAGCTGGTGTTCGGATGATCCAGTTCATACGGAAGAAAAAAAATCATTGTACGGTGCACATAATTTTATTGTGATTCATTCTGACGAGGATAAAAAAACTTTCGGTCTTTATTTTGATTATCCTGGAAAACTCATAATTGATGCTGCCTATACAAAAAATGATCTTCTTTCCGTTTGTGCAGATGAGCCGCATATTGATCTTTATTTAATTGAACCAGAAAAGGAAAATGAAAGAAAAATCCTTTCCGTTGTAGAACAGTTCCGCGCAATTATCGGAAAAAGCTACGTTCCTCCGTTGTGGGCTTTTGGTTTTATGCAGAGCCGCTGGGGGTATGGTTCGGAAGATGATCTTTTGCGCGTTTATGAGAATTACAATAAGCTGGGAATTCCGCTTGATGCAATTTTTCTGGATATTGACTATATGGATGAATTCAGGGATTTTTCAATTAACGGAAAGAATTTCAAGGATTTTAGAAAGGCAATTAATGATTTCAGAAAAAAGAATATCCACATTGTTCCTATTATCGACGCAGGAATAAAGGCTGAAACTGAATCCGAAATAGACAAAGAAGGGATTAAAAATGATTTCTTCTGCAAAAAGGCTGACGGAAAGTTTTTTGCTGCCGGTGTATGGCCAGGACTTTCGCATTTTGCAGATTTTTTGAATCCGGCTGCGCGTGAATGGTTCGGCTCAAAATATATGCCTTTAATAAATGACGGTATAGACGGTTTCTGGAATGATATGAATGAGCCTGCATTATTCTATTCGGAGGATGGAATAAAATCCGGTTATAAAAAAATAAAAGAGCTTATCGACAATGAAAATCCAAATGTATTTAGCACATGGGAAGTTAAGGATGTCGTACTTGGATTGCAGAACAGCATGGATGATTACAGGAGTTTTTATCATCGTGTACCTGAAAAACTGGCTGGTGCCCTTGCAGAAAAAGACAGCGGGGTAAAAAACGGGCTCGTTCTGGTTCGTCATGATAAGATTCATAATATGTACGGATATAATATGACTCGTGCAGCCAGTGAATACTTTGAAAAACATGTCAAAGAAAAGATTCTTATGATTTCAAGGGCTTCTTATATCGGAATGCACAGGTTCAGCGGAATATGGACGGGAGATAATTCTTCGTGGTGGAGTCATATTCTTCTTTTGCTTCGTCAGCTGCCTTCACTTAATATGTGCGGATTCCTTTACATAGGGTGTGATCTTGGCGGTTTTGGCTGCAATACAAGCCGTGATCTTTTGCTTCGTTATCTAAGCATCGGAATTTTTACTCCACTTATGAGGAATCATTCTGCATTGGGAACTCGTGAACAGGAATGTTATCAGTTTGAAAATCCAGAAGATTTCCGAGGAATCATCTGTCTTCGTTATAGGCTGCTCCCTTATCTGCATGAACTTTTTGAAAAATGTGCAGAAGAGGGAAAAATGTATTTTAAGCCGCTTTCTTTTGATTATCCTGATGATGAAATAGCGCCGAGCATTGAAGATCAGCTTATGATTGGCGATGATATTATGATTGCGCCTGTTTATACTCAGAATGTATCCGGCAGGACGGTCTATCTTCCTGAAGATATGACTATGATAAGCTGCGGGCTTGGTTCCGGTCTTGATTGCGGTGAGCCGGAAAAACAGGAATTAAAGAAGGGTGTTCATTTTGTGGACGTTCCCTTGAATAAGATTGTGTTTTTCATAAAGAAAGGACACAAAATTCCTGTTACAGAGCCGGCTCTGTCAACGGCAGAATTAGATTTTTCTAAAAAAATCTGGTGGTAGTTTTAATTTTGTCTGTTTCGTTCTGCAAGATTTACAAGCCAGCGTTCTTTCTTTAGCCAGAAATATGCTATAAGGCTCTTCGGAATATCGCTGAGTTTTACTATTGCATACATTACATAAGGAGAGAACGTTGTAAGGAATGTTAATGCTGTCATTCCGCCAATAAAAAGGATGTTTCCGACTGTATCGCAGACAGCTCCCATTTTTGTGTCTCCACCAGTTCTGGATATCGAATACTGCGCATTTATAAGGGCCCAGAGCGGAAGATATACTGCTGTGATTATTACAAGGTCTTTCGCTATTCTTTGTGCATCTGGTGTAAGGTTTTTGAACACAAATGGAATCAAAAAGATTGTAAGAATCCCTATGAGCATGAATATCATTCCGAAAATTACAGAGCCGCTTAATATCCAGTTTTTGTATTTGCGGCTTTCTTCTATCCGGTTTGCCCCCAGTTCCTGACCTAATATTACGTTTGTACTTGTAACGATTCCGCTGAAGCATATAAAAAATAGGTTCGCAATTGCAAAACCTGCGGCCATACCAGAAACGACTTCAGCTCCTCCGCGTGTGTTGTAAAGTGCATTAGAAAATGTTTCGGAAAATGCCCAGAAAACTTCTGAATAGAGAATAACCATTGATTTCTTGAAAATATTAAAAAATAGTCGCGGATTTATTTTAAAGATCATTAGAATTGAGCTGCTGAATACCGGTTTTTTTACAAGCATATAAATTATGAACAAAATGAGTTCTACGGCACGGGCAATGCAGGTTGCAATTCCTGCACCGGCAACTTCAAGTTTCGGCGCGCCTAAATTGCCATAAATAAGAATCCAGTTAAAAAATGTGTTTGTAAGGGCAGCAATTGTCGAAATAACTAGAGGAGGCCGTACAATTTCAATTTCCCTTAAAGATGATGCTATGGATTGTGCCAGAACCATGAATACCCAGGAAAGTGCAACGGATTTTGAATATATCTGAGCCTGGTCAAGAATTGCTGCTGCATCACTATTTATGGTGACCATTAGGTTGAATACTCCTCGAGGAGCAATGCAGCAGAAAAGAGCGTAAAGGATTCCAGACAGGCCGGTAGTCAAAAATTTGAATCGCAATGTCTGCTGCATTCCATTTTTGTCATGGGCACCCATGAACTGGCTCATAAAAATGCCGCCGGCTATACAGATTGAGTTTGAAAAAATAAGGAATATGAAATTTATTTGACCGGCAATGTTTACACCGCTCATTTTTATATCACCAAGGCCAGCAACCATAAAGTTGTCTATAAGTGAAACTAAGTTTTGTATAAGAAGCTGAGCCATAACAGGAAGGGCAATTGAAAATGCTCTTTTATAAAATGCTCCTGTCCCCAAATATCTGTTCAGTTGTAAAGTCATGGTACCCCCGGATTTTCAAAATTTAACACAATCTTATGATAAAAACTTGCAAAATTCTGTCAAAAAATAGTACAAAACGATTATATTTTTTGAGTACATAAAAATATATGTTAGATGCGGGAGGCTATTACTTCACCCATTTTTACAGGAGTTTCTGTTCCATTTTTTGAATTTTCTGCTATGTCATTTCGAATATTAACCAACTCTTTTTTTATCAGCAGAATTATAGTCGAACCGCCGTACTCAAAAAAACCTTTTTCCGTTCCCCGTACGACATCTCCGCTTTCTTTAAGATTTACGATTCTGCCAACAAGCATTGCTCCAACTTCCATCTGAACTAATTTTCCGAAGGTTGAAGTTTCAATAACAGTGTATTCGCGGCAATTTTCTGAAAATACAGGAAAATTTTCTAGCGCAATAGGGCGTACTGTATGAAGTTTCCCAGGAATGAATATATTTTTGCCTTTCTGACCGCTTTCTGCATAGCAGTATCTGTGATAATTGTCTACGCAAAGTCTGAATACAAGGCATAAACCTCCGTTATATTCTGCAGCTAGTTTTTCGTCTCTTAAAAGGGATGTTGTTGTATAAGAGGTTTGTTTTACAGGAATTACGGTTCCTCCATTTTCTTCGATGTTCCATACAGAAAGAAGGCCATCGCATGGAGCACAAAGACTCCGTGTATTCTGATCAAACTTCCGCTTTCCTTCTTTTATTTTGCGCCTGAAAAATCCGTTGAACGTAGTTATTCCGTCGGTCTGATAGTCAGAAAGATCTATCGCGTTTTTTTTCACAAAAGTGTCTATAAGAAATGCAGAGCAGCGGGAATCCAAAAATGCGCCGCATATCTTTGAAACTGCCCTTGAAGCGAGCAGTTTTAGGATTATTCTTCCGGGAATGGTTCTGTAAAAAAAATCAAGCGATGTCATAGTTTGTTATTTTTTCATCACGATAAATACAAATGCAAGTGCAATTGCCTCAATAAGTCCTATTGATATCATGATCAATATGTTTTTTGTCGTTGGTTTTTTTACCTGTATGTCTGATACAAAAAGGGAGCCTACTATCGCAAGGAAAATAAAATATAGTATTGTAAGATCCGCACTGCAGAAAATATGAATTAAAAGAATAGTCGGAAACACAAGGGCTGAACTTGTGACCGGAAGTCCTGTGTAAGTTTTACGTACACCCGTTTCTGTCTCCTGTCGCTCTTCTTCAAGCACATTGAAATACGCAAGCCTTACCATTGCTGCAAGAGCATAGAGGACAGCAATTATTGTAAGTACGATTTTTATTATCGTTGATTTATCAGCAAGGTGAAGGAAACGAAAGTCTGGAAAAGTCAGATATTCAATGCTGCTTCGGAGCATGGCAATCCCAATACAGGCCGGCAGAATTCCGAATGCGGCAAGATCTGAAAGTGAATCAATTTGAATTCCGAATTTTTTCATCTGTTCAGTTCGGCTTTTTTTAGTGCGTGCAACTTTTCCATCAAATGCATCGCAGAGACCGCAGAGCATAAGGAAAAACATTCCTAGGTACGGATGCCCGATATCATTTAAGCAGAGCATTATACCTGTTGTAGCAGAAATCATTGAGATGTAGGTAAGAATTACTGTGTAGTCATAAAAACCGATCATACTAGATATCCTTTGTTTTTGTTTAATCGAATCATTATGTATCCAAATATTACAGCAAATATGCTGATGATACTACAGGTGTAGAACGAAATTCCACGGCTTAAAATGGCAAGGCTGCACGCAGATTCTTCATTTAAAAGCATTATGTAACCGAAATACATTATAAATTCAGAAATACCGACTGCGCCCGGAACAGGAATAAAGTTGGAACCAAGAACTACATAAGTCTGGATTGCAAAGATTTTAAGCCCGTCTGAGAGATTGCCGTGCATTGCGTAATAGCAGAAAACTGTTACAAGAATTTGAGCGGAACGTTGAAGGATGTTCAGAAGGTATGTTTTTACAAGTAGGCGTTTTTTTCCCGCAAGCGTGATTACGCATTCATTGTAGTGTTCAATCATTGTGTCAAGTTTTGTCTGGAATTTTTCTGCCAACGATTTTGCATGAAGTTTTTGTAGCATTGAAATAAAGATATTCCCCATTTTCAGAACTATGCTTTGCTTTTTCAGAAGGATAATAAAGAAAATGGTTAATATTATCATGGCGAAGATTCCTATAAGGATCATGATTTCGCATGGTGTATTGAATTTTAAAAAGATTCCCGGAAAGAAAATAATAGAAACAATTGCAAGCGTGATAAGCGCGATTGTATACATTGTAAGGTTAAGAATTAAAGAGACTGTAACAGCAACAGCTGAAATTCCGTCCTTATGCATAAAATAAGCACTTGCAGGCTGCCCGCCGGTTGCAGACGGGGTAATTGAAGAAAAATAAATGTCGGCAGAAGCATAAAGGAATCCGCGGCGTTTTTTTACAGGATATCCCAAGGTTCGCAAGATCAGAACAAGAGATTTTCCTTCAAAAAAAATAAAGCCAAGCATACAAAGGGCTGCCGGAATCAACCAGACAGGAGATACTTCTTTTATATTTTGCCTCAGTTCTGATATTGAAAGCCCGCTGTTGTAAAAAAGCGCATAAAATGTAAGTACGGACAGACAGAGCGTAAATACAGTCCACAGGATGTTCTTCTTCATTGTCTATCAGTGTAGCATTTTTTTTATGAAAATGTATATATCTTTGATATATTGAATTGATATTAGTCTGTTGTAGTTTCTGAAAAAAATGAAACAAAAGGTATAAAAAAGCTGCCGTTCATATTTTATTGAAACAGCAGCCTTTTTTATGTCAGAAATCTAGAATTATTTTACAAATGCTTTTTTCAAGAAGTCAAGGTCAAGTTCCGGATAAAGAACGTGAGCTGAAAGCAATGCGTTTACGCGCTTTTTAGCTTCTTCCTGAACTTTTGGATCAAGGTCGATTTTTCCCTTTGCAGGTTTGCCTTCTTTTGTAAGTCCAGGTTTTGTTCCCTTAAGAACGAAGTCGATGATGTCTGCAACTTCTTTCATGTCTTTTTCGTTCATGCCGAGAGTTGTAAGACCTGGAGTACCGATACGGATACCGGATGTCCACCATGCACCGTTCTTGTCGTATGGAAGGGCATTAGCGTTAGCTGTTACACCGCAGGCGAACAAAGCAGCTTCTGCCTGTTTACCTGTAAGACCGTAGCCTGTTACATCTACCAGCATAAGGTGGTTGTCTGTTCCGCCTGTCTGGAGCGGCATTCCGTGTGACTTACATCCTTCTGCCAAAGCTGCAGCGTTCTTAACAACCTGCTGTGCCCAAGCCTGGTAAGCCGGAGTGCGTGCTTCCTTGAAAGCGATTGCCTTTGCAGCCATTACGTGACCAAGAGGACCTCCCAATACCATAGGGCAACCCTTGTTTACGTAGTCTGCGAATTCTTTTTTACAGAGAATCATGGCACCGCGTGGACCACGGAGAGTTTTATGTGTTGTAGTTGTTACGATATCAGCCCATTTTACCGGGTCATAGTCACCTGTAAATACTTTACCTGCAACAAGACCTGCAAAGTGTGCCATATCTACCATCAATACTGCTCCGCATTTGTCTGCAATTTCGCGGAAGCGCTTGAAGTTGATTTTACGTGGGTAAGCAGAGAAACCTGTCAAAAGGATAAGAGGTTTTACTTCCATTGCCTGCTTTTCGATTGCATCGTAGTCCAGGAGGCCTGTTTCCTTATCAACACCGTATGGGTGTGATTCGAACATGCGGGCAGAAACGTTCATTTTGTAACCGTGTGTAAGGTGTCCACCGCAAGAGTAGTCAAGACCCATGAGCTTCTGGTTACCGAACTTTTTGCGGAGTGCATCAAACTGTTCGTCTGTAAGGTCGTTTAAAGATTTTACGCCAAGTTCTTCAAGAGTTGGAGTTTCTACTTTTGCAGAAAGAATTGCCCAATAAGCAACCAGGTTTGTGTCAGCACCTGAGTGTGGCTGAACATATGCATAGTCTGCACCAAAAAGGGCTTCTGCTTCGCGGGCAGCTGTGTTTTCAACTGCATCGATATTTACACATCCGCCGTAGTAGCGGTGTTCCGGATAACCTTCTGCATATTTGTCTGTAAGAAGGTTTCCCATTGCAGCCTGAACATTCAATGAACAGTAGTTTTCAGAAGCTACAAGCTTAAGGTGGCTGCGCTGATTTTCAATTTCGTTTACGATGCTGGCTGCAATATCCGGTCCGACAGCAGCTACCTGCTGAAGATTTGCAACATAAGCACACATTGCAGCAGTTGGTTTACCGCCACAAGATGCAAGGTATTCTTCCAATGGTGTTGACATGGTATCTCCTAAAGTATAAAAAAGATTTCATAATTTTACTTATTTGTGGTCTTTTGTTCAATACGACAGATTTTTAATTTTTGTCAGAACTTTTTTTTGTTGACTTTGCGTACTGGTTTTTCTTCTGCAATGCTTACGCGCACCTTTCTTCCTGCAAGGTCTTTTCCGTTTAGTCCGCGTATTGCATTGAACGACGCATCATCATCCGGCATCTGAACAAATCCAAATCCTTTAGATGTAGAAGTAACTTTGTCTTTGATTATTTCTGCAGAAATGACTTCTCCGTATTCTCCAAAAGATTTAGAAAGGTCTTCTTCTGTTGTGGAAAAACTTAAGTTCCCGATATAAATTCTTTTCATGTGCTTATTATATAGAAAAAAAGTTTTTTGGGAATCTGGAAAATGATTTTTCTTTAGATTTGAAATCTGTGTTATAATAGAATTATGGGTATTGATTGGAATTCTTATAAACAGTTTGTTTCACCCTCATGTAACCGTCGCGACTTTATTGTGGATTATCTTGGTGTACGCGGTGTAAAGGCTGTAGTTCTTCCGATTGACGGGCATGAGCATATATATGTGAAATTTTCAAAGAATTCCTATAATCCTGCCTTTAAAATAAAGACTGTGATTGCACATTATGACCGATATGAAGGGAGTCCCGGAGCTAATGATAACAGTTCTTCTGTGTTTGCACTTATGGACTGGGCTGTAAAGCTTTCTGCTCCAGGGGTTGTTCATAATGTAAGGCTTATTTTTACAGACGGTGAAGAAATTGGAAGCGGTAATAATGGAAAGGGTGGCATTTCTGATCAGGGTGCGTTCGGACTTGCAACTGTTTTCAAGCGTCTTGGAATCACAGATGATGATGTATTTGTTTTTGACTGCGTAGGTCGTGGCACAGTGCCAGTAATAAGCCGTACAGTTCTTCCTAAAAAGATAAACGCTGAATTTAAGCAGAGGTTCATTGATCTGAGGGATCGAACTGAAAATCTTCTGAGGATAGCCAGTGGCGGAAATTTTGTAACTCTTCCTGTTTCTTACAGCGATAATGCTGGGTTTATTGCTTGCGGAATTCCTGCAGTGGCAATAACCATGCTCCCTGTTGATGAAGCAAGCCGCTTTATGTACGATTTGGTGCGTGTTCCGGTGCTGGAAAATTACGTTACAAACCAGAAAATTCCAGAATATTTTGACCGCCGCCAGCTGGACGGTATGATTCCAAAAACCTGGAAGCTGTTTCATACGAAGGGCGACAATATTGAATCTCTTACTTCAGAGAGTTTTGTCCTTATGGAAAGGATTCTTTTTTCACTTGCTTCTATGAGGACATATTCAGGTACATAAACGTTTAAAAAGTGGCAGAATAAAACGGACAAACTGTTTTGATTTTAGCCTGTTTTCTGTGCATTATGTCTGTACACGTTATTGTCATCAAACAGTATAAAAAGTTCGAATCTCATATTTTTTTTGTTGCCATTTCTGAATCTAGAAAAAATCTTTTTTTATCTGCCTCTGAAAAGAAGTTGAGTAGGTGCGGCGGATCATACGAAAAAATGCATGAAATTGCTGACGCACTGGATTTTTTTTTTCAGAAGTGGGCCTCAAAGAGAAACTTATGATTTCTTATAGCTACGAATATACGTTCTTTTGCCGAAAAAAAACTCTAGTGGGGCAAATTTGATAAAAATAAGTTATATTGATTTATGCATATGGAGAGTGTTTTTTTTATTAAGACGCCCGGGCATAAAGAGAGGTGCTTCCTGAAACATTTATTTATGCAAGCAATGTAAATGGTTTCGGAAGAACAACGGAATATCGTGAAAGAGTATTACGTTGTTCTTTTTTGCATTCTTTTTGAGCTTTGCATTTGCATGAATGCCGATTTTTATTTATTCCCATCCAAACGTTGCCGGCGGTTTGTTTGTTGCGTCAAAATAAACGGCATCGACAAACTCAAGGGAAGCAATCTGTTTAAGAATGGAATCCATTACTTCAGAATCAATCCATGCAAAACGCGCTGTCATAACATCTTCCGAGCAAACAGGACGCAGTACAAAACTTGCATGATTTTTACAGCTTGCATACGGCAGATCAATTGTTAGGTGCTGGAAAATTTTATTGTACCAGCCGGTTTTATGTAGTTCGGTAAGAACAATGTTGTCAACTTCTCGCAGCTGGTCAAGGCGCTGTCTGTCACAGTAGCCTTCCTGAAGTTTTAAATCAGCATCTTTTATTCCAGGTTTCTGATAGAGCTTAATCAATGTGCGATTCAAGTATTTTGCGCTGTTTGTAATTGCACTTGAAGCCGCCTCCACTTTTTCACGTTTTCCCGGAACATGGAAGAATCCTTCGCTGTCAGAAGTCTCTTCTTTAAAAGAAAGCACTGCCGGGAATCTGTATGTCCTGAAGTCACCCTGTACGCCTACAGAACGAACAGGAAGAACGCTTCTTTCCATGGATTTTGTGCATTTTTCGCAGAACTGATCAATTTTTACTTCATCAAGTTCTTTTTTTGCAGCTTTAAATTCATCTTCATCCTTGTCTGTCCAGCTTTTTCCGTCGTTACAGAGCACGTTGATTGAAAGTCCCGGTCCCGGGAAAGGATGTCGCATTACAAGCTCATCGCTTAAGCCCAATTTTTTACCGATTGCGCGTACTTCATCCTTGTAAAGGTCGCGGATTGGTTCAATAATAAGTCCCTTTGCAATAAGTTCCTGAATTCCTTGTACGCGGTTATGATGAGTTTTAATTGTATTTGAATTTTTTGTTCCACCGGATTCAATGATATCCGGGTAAAGGGTTCCCTGTGCAAGAAGCCACTGGCTTTCGTCAAGATGCTGCTTTGCAACAACTTCATTTCTTACAGTGATAAAGTTTTCACCGACAGCCATTCGTTTTTTCTGAGGATCTGTAAGTCCACTAATTGCCTTAAGGAATGATTCAGAAGCGTCTTCAACAATAAAATTGTTAAATCCGAACTTTCTGTATGCTTCTGCAACGTTTGCACTTTCGTTTTTTCGCATAAAGCCGTTATCAATATGAAGTCCAA
>Ga0256405_10006705_pt1 | contig 18104 bp, 15 predicted proteins | sample RumenRJG_02DNA_FD_189096 | JGI IMG/M metagenome (GOLD analysis project Ga0256405, IMG submission 189096) | Bovine rumen microbial communities from Lethbridge, Alberta, Canada - RJG_02 | ecosystem: Host-associated > Mammals > Digestive system > Stomach > Rumen | place: Canada: Alberta... | reverse complement strand
ATAGCAGAGTAAAAATCACAGATTTGTCACAGCAGACATAAGCCTCTGTGTGCTACAATATAGGCTGTTGATGGAAAGGGGGTATATCATGGCAAGGATCAAAGTAAATATTGAAAAGGCGAAACCGTTGTGGAAGGACAGAAAAAGAAATTTTCTCGGCCTTCCCTGGAGCTTTACGGAATACAGCATGACGGAGGACCGTCTGTTTATCACATCAGGCATCCTGAATAAGAAATACGACGAGGTGAGGCTGTACAGAGTGCGGGACAACTCCCTGACAAGGAATCTCTGGCAAAGGATCACACGCACCGGCACCATCCACCTCACCACCAGCGACATGAGTCTCGGAAATTTTGACCTCAGAAACATCTCTGATTCGGAAAAAGTGAACGAGCTGCTGTCCAACCTGGTGGATGATGCCAGAAAGAAGAACAGAGTCATCGCCAGGGAAGATATGAATGTATCTGAGCATATATGTGAAGATACTGACGAGATCGAGGAGATGCCCGGAGAAGACGCTGAAAGATAAAGCCTGAGAGAACAGAAGCAATGACAGAACGGAGCGGTTATGCTGATCTACATTATAAGACACGGTGAGACGGATCTGAACACGGAAGGTATCATCCAGGGATTCACTGACGAACCTCTGAATGATACAGGAAGGGAGCTTGCGGCGGTCACGGGAAGGAATATGCGCGGCGTCCGCTTTGACGCCTGCATCTCCAGCCCTCTGATCAGGGCTGTGGAGACAGCGCAGATCGTTCTCCGTGAGAGCGGGAACCAGAATGTCCCGATGACATTTGACGAGCGGATCAGGGAGATCAACGCCGGCGTGTACGAAAGGAAAAAAATGACAGACGGGCCGCTGCCGATCGGGACTGCTGAACTGTTTTACAAGGATACTTTCCGATTCCCGGGTTTCCCGGAAGGGGAGACAGTCCTGGACACTTGCAGAAGGACGCAGGAGTTCCTGCGGGAGCTCGCCGCCCGGGACGACGGAAAGACCTATCTCGTGTCCCTGCACGGGTTCGCGCTCAGGGCTATGCTCAATCCTCTGTATGAGGACCCTTCGGACTTCTGGCACGGACATCCACCGTTCAACTGTGTGGTGAATATCGTGGAAGCGGAACAGGGCAGCATGCGTCTTATCGCGGATGACAGGCTTTATTATGACGCCGCTCTCGCTGTGAACAAATATAAGATCTGAGAAAGGTGACCGCTGTACGGTTGCAATTTTCCACAAGATTATGTAAAATTATTTTCCAGAGTACAAAATCTGCTTCAGGGGGGGGGCGTATGGAGGAGAAGAACGACTGGCTGGAGGAACACCCGTGGCTCGCCGTAAATGATTCTGATGTTGACGAGACGCTGCGGTACAGTCTGGATGAGATCAGGATCTATTGATCCGGGATTCCGGAAAAGACTCTGACGGAAAGATCCGTCAGGGTCTTTTTCTTTTTTATGGCCCCCTCCGGTCCCGTTTTCATCCCGAAAAAATGGTATACTGTACTTTGAGAGCCACAGTATTACTGACATGGAGGATAGCTGTTATGAAAACAAGAAAAAGAGTCATTCTGCTTTTCCTTAGTTTGCTTCTGATGCTCTGTGCAGCAGCCTGCGGCAGTTCGCCCGGGCCCGATGATTATGAGGGCAAGTACAAGGTCGCAATGATCACGGACGCCGGCGATATCACAGATCAGTCTTTCAATCAGCTGACCTATGAAGCGTGCAGGGACTGGTGCGCGGAGCACGGGATCCCGTTTACCTACAAAAAGCCGGACGGGGACACGGATTATTCCAGGACCGCCATGGTGGATGTGGCTGTGGCAGAAGGCTACAACATTATAGTGATGCCCGGCTTCGTCTTCGCGAGGACCCTTGTGGAGGTGACATACAAGTATCCGGAGATCATATTTGTTGGACTGGATCTTTCCGGAGGGGATATCGCCGCGGCTGCGGTAGGTGATATCTACTATGCGGACCCGGATGCCTATACGCCTTCCGATTATTACAATACAGACAATACCTACCTGGCTATGTATCAGGAACAGATCCCAGGATATCTGGCGGGTTATGCCGCTGTCAGACTGGGATACCGGAACCTTGGATTTTTGGGAGGACAGGCTGTGCCCGGTGTGATGCGCTTTGGATACGGCTATCTCCAGGGGATCGATGAAGCGGCGAAGGAGCTGGGGATCACGGATAAGGTGTCCGTGCAGTACGCCTATGGCGGGCAGTTCTACGGCTCGACAGAGATCACGGCGGCCATGGATACCTGGTATTCCAGAGGCACGGAGGTGGTCTTCGCCTGCGGCGGCGGGATCTTCACCTCTGCCGCAGAAGCGGCGGCAAAGACAGGAGGCAAGGTCATCGGTGTTGACAGCGACCAGTCGCCGATCATAAACGCATACGGTGAAAACATGACGGTCACTTCTGCTCTGAAAAGTCTGAGATCCACGGTCTACGCTGTGCTTGACTCCATCATCATCGACAACACCTGGGACCAGCATGTGGGAAAGATCGAAAACCTCGGTCTGGTTTCCGGCACCGACGCATCGCTGAACTTCGTCGGTCTGCCCGAAGACAGCACACAGTGGAACGAAAAATTCACACTGGAGGAATACCATCATCTTCTGGAGAGGATCTGCAACGGAGAGATCGCGATCAGCGACGATCTTGAAAAGATGCCGGAAGTCAGTGTCAATCTGAATGTGCGTCAGGGAACGATCAAGTAAAAAGCAGGAGGGACAGTCGAAATGGGTGAATACGCAGTTGAAATGATCCACATCACCAAACGGTTTCCCGGTATCATCGCCAACGACGACATTACTCTGCGGCTTAAGAAGGGGGAGATCCACGCCCTTCTGGGGGAAAATGGCGCAGGAAAATCCACACTGATGAGCGTCCTGTTCGGTCTCTACCAGGCGGAAGAAGGGGAGATCAGGATCAACGGGGAAAAAGCAGAGATAAAAGATCCCAACGATGCCAACGCACTGGGGATCGGAATGGTGCACCAGCACTTCAAGCTGGTGGAGTGTTTTTCTGTCCTGGACAACATTATTCTGGGCGCCGAACCGGTGCGCGGCGGATTTCTCCAGAAAGATGAGGCCCGGAAAAAGGTCCTGGAGCTTTCGGAACGGTATCACCTGATGGTGGACCCGGATGCCCTGGTGGAGAACATCACAGTGGGTATGCAGCAGCGGACCGAGATCCTGAAAATGCTGTACCGGGACAATGATATCCTGATCTTTGACGAACCCACCGCGGTGCTGACAGTGCAGGAGATCGCCGAGCTGATGCAGATCATGAAAGCACTGGTCAGGGAAGGAAAAAGCATCCTTTTCATTTCACATAAGCTGAACGAGATCATGGAGGTCTCGGACCGCTGCACGGTCCTCAGGAAGGGAAAATATGTCGGCACCGTCGAAACGTCGAAGACTACGCCGGAAGAACTCTCCGCAATGATGGTGGGGCGGAACATCAGCTTCAAGGTGGATAAAAAACCGGCAGCTCCCGGGAAAACGATTCTGGAAGTAAAGGATATCTCCGTTTCGGGAGGCCGCGGGAAAAAAGATGCTGTCCGGAATGTATCCTTTTCTGTGAAGGCCGGAGAGATCCTCTGCATAGCAGGGATCGACGGCAACGGACAGAAAGAACTGATCTGCGGACTGACGGGCCTCCTGCCTCTGAGCGGAGGCAGCATCATTCTGGACGGAGAAGATATCAGCCAGAAGAGCATCAGGGAACGGTCCGTGCTCGGAATCAGCCATATTCCGGAGGACCGTCACAAACATGGGCTGGTGCTGGATTATTCCCTGGAGGACAACCTGGTGCTCCAGCGCTACTTCGAGCCGGAATTTACCGGAAAGATGGGGATGCTGAAGAGAAAGGAGATCCGCGATTACGCCGAAAAGCTGATCGGAGAATATGATATCCGCTCCGGTCAGGGACCTGTTTCAAGTGCCAGATCCATGTCAGGAGGCAACCAGCAGAAAGCGGTCATCGCCCGGGAGATCGACCGGGATCCGAAGCTTCTGATCGCGGTCCAGCCGACCCGCGGCGTGGACGTCGGCGCCATCGAAATGATTCACAGAGAGCTGGTGAAACAGAGGGACCTGGGCAAGGCGATCCTCCTGGTGAGCCTTGAACTGGACGAGGTGATGGATGTCCCGGACAGGATCCTGGTGATCTATGAAGGGGAGATCATGGGAGAATTTGATCCCGGCAATGTTACGGTGGAGGAACTCGGACTGTACATGACCGGTTCCAGGAGACAGGAGGTGAAGTGATGAATCCGGACAGCCGTAAAGAATCCTTTTTTGAACGGGAAGGGGTCCAGTCGGTTCTCGCTTCTCTGATCTGCATCGTTCTGGGACTTGCCGTAGGTTATCTGGTGCTTTTCCTGATCAATCCTGCCGGTGCCGGAAGGGCAATGTCCTCTATCCTGAAGAACTTCCTGTACTTCCCGAAGCGCTCCGTGGCGCTGGAGTACTTTGGCAGCACACTGGCAAAAAGCGCTCCGCTCCTTATGTGCACACTGTCCATCCTGTTTTCCTATAAAGTCGGCCTGTTCAATATCGGGGCTTCTGGACAGTATACTGTGGGCGCCGGCTTTGCCCTGTTCCTTGCGCTGGCGTTCAATATGCCGTGGTATGTCTGTGCAGTGGCAGCAATGATCGGAGGAGGACTGCTTGGCGGGATCACAGGCGCGCTGAAGGCATACCTGAATGTAAATGAAGTGATCGCTGGGATCATGCTGAACTGGATCAGTCTGTACAATGTCAACATGCTCCTTACGAAGGTCAAGGAATCAAGCACCACCTATACAAAAGCACTTCGCACAGGAAATCCCGGAGCTATCATTCCGGGCTTCGGACTGGAAAAGCTGTTCTCGGGGAACCGCTATGTCACGGCTGCCATTCCGCTCTCCGCAGTGGCAGCGCTCCTGGTGTGGATCATCATGGAGAAGACGCGCCTCGGGTATGAGCTCCGCGCCACTGGACTGAATAAAGACGCGGCGAAATATGCCGGCATGAAAGAAAAGCAGAACATGATCCTCACGATGACCATTTCCGGGTGTCTGTCCGGCCTTGGGGCTGCGTTCCTGTATCTGAGCGGGATAGAACAGTGGTCCTGCGCGCAGACCTCTGTGCCGGCCATGGGCTTCAACGGGGTCGCGGCGGCGTTTCTCGGAGGACTTCATCCCATCGGAAGCATTTTTTCCGCCTATTTTATCCAGCACATCACCAGCGGAGGAGCTTACGTCGACAAGATGGTCTACGCGTCGCAGATCTCTGACCTGATCTCGGCAATCATCATCTATTTCTGCAGCTTTGTCCTGTTTTTCAAGCTGTGCATGAAGAAGCACGCTGCCGGAAGGAAAGGGGGAAAGAAGTAATGTCATTACTGATACAGTATACTCTGATCTATGCGTCCGTACTTCTTCTTGTGGCACTGGGCGGATGCTTCTCCGAACACAGTGGTGTGATCAATCTCGGACTGGAGGGGATCATGGTCATGGGAGCGCTGGGAGGCGCGCTTGTAATGAAGTTTTTCCCGGATCTGCCTGCCTTTGCCATGCTGGTCTCCGTGCTGTTCTGCAGTGTTGTCTGCGGTATGCTCTATTCCCTGCTTCTGGCAGTGGCAGCTATCCGGTTCCAGGCGGACCAGACGCTGGTGGGGACTGCGATGAACCTGCTCGGCACCGCTGCGGCGACAGTCTTTGTCAAAGCGATGAACACTGCGGAAAATCCCCATAATGTGTCCTCCACCATCCAGTATATCCAGCAGAAGAAGGCCTTCATCCTTCTGAAGACCGGCCAGTTTGAAGTGAGCTGGTTCATGGTCATCGCGGTCCTTCTTCTGGCGGCGGCGCACATCGTCCTCTATAAAACGAGGTTCGGACTTCGCCTGATGGCCTGCGGAGAGCATCCCCAGGCGGCGGATTCCGTCGGCATCAACGTACAGAAGATGCGCTATGCCGGCGTGCTGATCTCCGGGTTCCTTGGCGGTCTTGGCGGGATCGTTTATATCACCGCAGGTGTCAGCGAATGGAAGTTTGAATACGGTGTGGCAGGATTCGGGTTCCTTGCCCTTGCTGTTATGATCTTCGGACAGTGGAAGCCGCTACTGATCGCTCTGGCGGCCCTCCTGTTCGGCCTGTTCCGGGCGCTGTCGAATGTCTACGCAGGCTTTGACGCGCTGGCAGCTCTGAATATACCCGGCAGCTTTTACAATATGCTTCCTTACATCGTTTCCCTGGCGATCCTGGCTCTGTTCTCCAAAAATTCCCGCGCGCCCAAAGCGGAAGGCATCCCCTACGACAAAAGCCGGCGGTGAATTCCGGCTGGTACCAGATTCAAAAAAGGAGTGTTCATATGTTATTTGAAAAAAAACTGTTTCGTTCGGATATGATCAGGTGTTTACTGTGCCATGACGCTCCCTGCAGCAGAGCCTGCACAAAACTGAATCCTGGAGAACTCCTCAGAAGCATCTGGTTCGACAACGAAAAGAACGCCGCAGCGGGTCTCCCGGAGGGAAACATCTGCCTGGATTGTCCCGCACCCTGCGAGGAAGCGTGTATCCGGCCCCATGAAGTTCCTGTAAAGAAACTTATTGCAAGACTTGCCGAAGAGGTGAAGCCGGAACTGGACTGCAGCGCGGAACCGGATCCGAAGCTGCTCAGGACAGATCTCTGCGGAGTTCCGCTGGAAAATCCGTTCCTTCTTTCTTCCTCCGTAGTGGCAAGCACCTACGACATGTGCGCCAGGGCGTTTGAGGCCGGCTGGGCGGGAGCTGCCTTCAAGACGATCTGCTCCTTCGATATCCATGAAGCATCTCCCAGGTTTTCTGCTGTCACGGGCGACAACGGAAGCATCATCGGCTTTAAGAATATTGAACAGCTTTCGGACCACAGCGTGAAGGAGAACATGGAGATCTTCCGCCGGCTCAAGAAAGAATACCCGACGAAGTTCATCCTTGCCTCCATTATGGGCAGAGACGAAAAGGAGTGGGAGGAGCTGGCGAGGCTCTGTGAAGAAAACGGCGCTGACGCCATAGAGCTGAATTTTTCCTGCCCCAACATGGCGGACGGAGGTCTTGGCTCGGATATCGGGCAGGTGCCGGAGCTGGTCGAACGGTTTACTGCTGCCGCAAAACGGGGAGTCAGGATCCCTGTGCTTTCAAAGCTGACTCCGAACGTTGCGAAAATGAGCCCGGCCGCGGAAGCGGCAGTCAGGGGCGGCGCCGACGGCATCGCTGCCATCAATACGATCAAGAGCATCATCGGAGTGAACGTGCACACCTATGTCTCGGCCCCGGCGGTCCACGGCATGTCGGCCGTGGGAGGCTACAGCGGGAGCGCGGTCAAGCCGATCGCTCTCCGGTTCATTGCGGAACTGGGGCAGAACGCCGCTATGAGAGGCAAGCACATCAGCGGAATGGGCGGGATCGAAAACTGGACGGACGCCCTGGAATTTATCCTTCTGGGCGCAGGCAGCGTCCAGGTCACGACGGCGGTCATGCAGTACGGCTACAGGATCATCGACGACCTGATCTCAGGACTTTCGCTGTATCTCTCGGAGAAAGGCTTCCGGAATGTATCCGAAGTAGTCGGCCTGGGACTGGACGCCGTCAGCGAGACCACGGATATCCTGGAACGGGATACTGTTGTTTACCCGAAATTCCACCGGGACAGGTGTGTGCGGTGCGGCAGATGCATGATCTCCTGCGCGGACGGCGGACATCAGGCGATCCGTTTCACGGAAGACCGCAGGCCCGTACTGGACGGGAAGAAGTGCGTCGGATGCCATCTTTGCGTCCTGGTATGTCCGCAGAAGGCTATTTCCGGAGGCGGACACAGGATCAAAAAGAGACAGACATAATAAAAGACAGACATTAATAAAAAGACAGAAGATCAGTTAACAGCTGATCAGGAGACAGAAATGAAATACGATTTCACAACGATACTGGAGCGGAAAGGACATGATGCCCTGGCGGTGGACGCTTTGGGGGAGCCGGGGTTTCCGGGGCTTCCGGAGGAAGGATGGTCCGTGATCCCCATGTGGGTCGCCGATATGAATTTCCCGGTTCCTCCTGTGATCCAGGAGCATCTGAACCGGAGGATCAGCCACCCGGCTTTCGGATACTTTGAACCCTCCGAGGAGTATTACAGCGCTATCGTGAGCTGGCAGGAGAAACGGAACCGCGTTTCGGGGCTCACAAAAGACCAGATCGGCTATGAGAACGGCGTTCTGGGAGGTCTGATGAGCGCCCTTACTGTGATCTGTGTACCCGGAGACAGGATCCTGGTGCACGAACCGACCTACATCGGCTTCAGACATTCCCTTTCCAACGCAGGGTACCGGCTCGTTCCCTCGCCGCTGGTCCGGGACGGAGACGGTGTGTGGCGCATGGATTTTGAGGACATGGAGCGGAAGTTCCGGGAAAAGAACATCCATGCCATGATCTTCTGTTCGCCCCAGAATCCCTCCGGCCGTGTCTGGACAGCGGAAGAGATGGAGCGGATGATGGACCTCTGCCGCAGGTACGATGTCTACGTGATCAGCGACGAGATCTGGTCGGATCTGGTCCTGACCCATTCGCCGGTATCTCACACCCCGCTCCAGAACATCAGTGAAGAGGCACGGCAGAGGACGATCGCCCTGTATGCGCCGTCCAAGACCTTCAATCTTGCCGGCCTGGTGGGAAGCTACCACATCATCCGGAATCCCAGGCTGAAGGCCCAGGTGGACAGAGCTTCCTCTCTGTCCCATTACAACAGCATGAATGTCCTGTCCATGCACGCCCTGATCGGCGCCTACTCGGAGGAAGGACAGGAATGGCTGGAGGAGCTCCGACAGGTCCTGAGCCGCAATGTGCAGTACGCAGTGGAGCGGATCCGCTCCGAATGGGACGGCGTCAGCCTGTTCTGTCCGGAGGGGACCTACATGCTGTTCCCGGACTGCGGCGGATGGTGCAGGAAGAAGGGGATCACCATGGAGGAACTGCTGAAAGCCGGATGGAACAAGGGCGTCGCCTGGCAGGACGGCAGACCCTTCGGCGGAACCCATACGGTCCGGATCAATCTTGCCCTGCCATACACCAGGGTGGAGGAAGCCTTTGACAGGCTGAAAAAATATGTATTTACCTGAGGAAATCAGAAAATGAAGACAATCGTTGCAAAATTCGGCGGCACATCGCTCGCGGACGCGGAGCAGTTCCGGAAGATCAGAAGGATCGTGGAGGAAGGACCTGAAAGAAGGATCCTTGTAGCATCAGCACCGGGGAAACGATTCCCGGAGGACACGAAGGTGACGGATCTTCTTCTGGACTGCTGGGAGAAGGCGTACGCAGGGCAGCCCTTTGAGGCCGTCCTGCAGGAGATCCGGGGACGGTTTCAGGAGATCCTTAAAGGCCTCGGCATGGACTTCCCGCTGGACGAGGAGATCGAAACGCTCCGGGAGCATCTGAGTGATCATCCGGAGAAGGATTACATGGCAAGCCGCGGAGAGTATCTGAATTCCCGCATTCTGGCGGAGTTTCTCGGATACACCTTCGTGGATCCCGCGTGGTGTGTCTGCTTTACGGAATCCGGAGAGCTGGACCAGACCATGACGAGGCGGGCCATGGGAGCTGCCCTCCGGCCCCTGAAGAAGGCTGTGATCGCGGGGTTTTACGGAGCGGATTCCGATGGCATCATCCACACCTTTTCCAGAGGCGGATCCGATGTGACAGGAAGCCTCGCGGCATGCGCGATCCAGGCGGACCTCTATGAGAACTGGACAGACGTTTCCGGACTTCTCGCGGCTGATCCCCGGATCGTTGACACTCCGCACACGGTGGAATACCTGACTTACCGGGAACTCCGGACCCTTTCCTACATGGGCGCCTCCGTGCTGCATACGGACGCGGTGCTTCCCGCATCCGACATGGGGATTCCCATCAATATCCGCAACACCAACCGTCCAGAGGATCCGGGCACCATGATCGTCAGGAAGCTTCCGGAAGGAAAAACAAAGCATCCGGTCACCGGAGTCGCCGGAAGAAAAGGGATGTCCGTGATCCAGGTGGAGAAAGTGATGGTGAGCGACGGGTCCGGATTCAGCGCCATCATGCTGGACATCCTGAAGAAACGACGTCTTCCTTTCGAGCAGTGCCTCACCGGGATCGATACCATCACCCTCGTGATCAAGAGCGATCTTCTGGTGGAGTGCAGGGACGACCTGTTCCGGGAGATCCGGGAGGAACTGAATCCGGACTATCTCGGACTGAAGGAGAATCTTTCCATGATCGCCGTTACAGGAGAAAAGGGGACAGAATCCAGCGATGCCAACGTGAAGGTGCTGCAGGCCCTCACCGCAGCCGGGATCGAGATCAGTACGGTCAACCAGGGCGCAGGCAAGCTGAATCTCCTGATCGGAGTGCCGGAGGAACGGTACGAGGACGCCATCCGCGCGATCTACCGGACGATGCAGGAAGGGTGAAAAAAAAGACTGAATCTGGTATACTCAAATACGGAGCGTTTTTTCAGGGACGTCCTGACGCCGCAGCTGAAAGGAGAAAGTCATGAAGATCCTGAATCTGATCGAAAACACGGAAGGAGCCGCCGGATGCGCAGCGGAGCACGGCCTGTGTTTTTATATCGAGACAAAAAAGCACCGGCTGCTGATGGATCTGGGGCCGTCCGCTTCCGTGATCGGGAACGCGGAAAAGCTTGGCGTGGACCTGAAGCTTGTGGATACCGTGATCCTGAGTCACGGTCATTATGATCACGGCGGAGGGATCCTTCCTTTTGCGGAGCTGAATCCGGACGCGAAGATCTATGTACGGGAAGGTGCCTTCGGGGAATACTACTCGATCCGGGATCAGAAACCGGAGCCGGACTACATCGGTCTTGAACCGGCCATCAGGGAGCTGCCCCAGGTGGTAACTGTGAGCGGAGAATGCCGGATCGACGAAGAGCTTTATCTTTTCGGCGGGATCCGCGGGAAAAAGAACTGGCCCGTCTCGAACTACAATCTCCGGAAAAAAGAAGACGGGGAGCTTAAGCAGGATGATTTTTCACATGAGCAGTGCCTCGTCATCACCGAAGGTGAGCGCAGGATCCTTCTTTCCGGATGTGCCCACAACGGGATCCTCAATATACTGGACCGCTTTGAGGAGCTGTGCGGAGGTGCGCCGGATATCGTGATCAGCGGTTTCCATATGATGAAGAAGACCGGCTATACGGATGAAGAGCGGCAGGTGATCAGGGATACCGCAAGAAAGCTTGTGAAATATCCGACGGTGTTCTATACCTGCCACTGCACCGGGACAAAGGCCTTCGACATGATGAAAAAGATCATGGGAGAAAGGCTCCAGTACGTGCACTGCGGAGAGTTTGTTTCCGCTGACCTGACGGCAGCAATGCTGGATGAGAGAGCCAGGAGGAAAAAAGACTATATGAAATGGCACAAGTTCTTTGCGTGGGCCACTGTATTCTGTTTTATTATCACAATGATCACAGGGTATAAAAAACGCTGAGGAACCTCCTATGAACATCAGAGAAGAACTGGAAAACGCAGAGCGTAGTTTTCTGTCCCCGTATGCCTCTTTAAGCAGCTGTTCCGAAGGCAGGGACCGGCCGGAAGAGCCGGACGACATGCGCCCGGTCTACCAGAGGGACCGTGACCGGATTCTTCACTGTAAATCTTTCCGGAGGCTGAAGCATAAGACGCAGGTCTTCCTTGCGCCGGAAGGAGATCACTACCGTACAAGACTGACGCATACTCTTGAAGTCGCGCAGATCGCCAGGACCATTTCGAAATCTCTTCGCCTGAATGAGGACCTGACAGAAGCGATTGCCCTGGGGCACGACCTGGGGCATACCCCCTTTGGTCACGCGGGAGAACGCGTCCTTAACAGGATCTGCCCGGAAGGCTTCAAACACAGCGTCCAGAGTGTCCGGACGGTGGGGTTTCTGGAAAAGAACGGCAGAGGGCTGAACCTGACAAAAGAAGTACGCGACGGCATCCTGAACCACGGGACATCCAGCACACCGAAGACCCTGGAAGGCTGTGTGGTGCGGATCTCCGACAAGATCGCCTACATAAACCACGACATCGACGACTCCCTGAGAGCCGGGATCTTCAGGGAAGAAGATATTCCGGCAGTTTATACTGAAGTGCTGGGGCACAGCATCCGGGAGCGGCTGAATACCCTGATCCGCGATGTGATCGACAACAGCCGGAACTGCCCGGAGATCCGTATGTCCGCCGGCATGTTCGAGACTATGATGGATCTCAGGAAGTGGCTTTTCGTCAATGTTTATCTGAACCCGGTTCCGAAAGCCGAGGAGAGCAAGGCAGAGGAACTGATACGCCAGCTCTACGAATACTATAAAAAGAGACCGGAACAGATGCCGGAAGAATACAGGTTCTACATGGAGGAGCTCGGACAGCCTCTGGAGCGGACCGTCTGCGATTTCATCGCCGGCATGAGCGACCAGTACGCGATACGGACCTTTGAAGAGATCTTTGTCCCCCGGTCCTGGACCGTGTGCTGAAGGAACAATGACAGCCTCATGCCGGAAAAGTTCATATATATGTACCGCACACTGCTGGAAAGACTCTAAATTCGTGACGCCACTCATTAAGAGCTTTCGCTGATGTGTGCTTTACATATATATGACTTTCCCGGCGCAGGGGCTGGCAGTCAGATCATATTAAGGGAAAGGAGGTACGTCCTTGTACTACTCGGATGACATTATCGAAGAAGTCCGGTCCAGAAACGACATCGTGGACGTGATCTCCACCTATGTGAATCTGAAAAGAAAGGGCTCCAGTTATTTTGGACTGTGCCCCTTCCACAACGAAAAGACCGGATCTTTTTCGGTCTCCCCGGGGAAGCAGATGTACTACTGCTTCGGCTGCGGTGCCGGCGGGAACGTGATCTCCTTTATCATGCAGTATGAGAACCTGACCTTCCCTGAGGCGGTGCAGGCACTGGCAAAGCGGAGCGGCATCAGCCTTCCGGAACAGGAGTATACAGAAGCGGATCGGAAGGAGAAAAGCCTGAAGGACACGCTGCTGGAGATCAACAAGACGGCTGCCACTCACTTTTTCCACCTGCTGAGGACGCCTGAAGGCAGGATCGCCTACGAGTATCTGCACGGAAAACGAAAGCTTTCGGACGAGACGATCCGCCGCTTCGGGCTGGGGTACTCCAGCAAACGGCCGGGAGAGCTGTACCGCTTCCTGAAAAGCAGGGGCTACGGAGACGACATGCTGAAGCAGAGCGGTCTTGTGACGATCGAGGAGCGGGGAGCCCGGGACAAATTCTGGAACCGCGCCATGTTCCCCATTATGGACGCCAACAGCCGGGTGATCGGCTTCGGCGGCCGGGTGATGGGAGACGGAGAGCCGAAATATCTGAACTCTCCGGAGACGAAGCTGTTCGACAAGAGCAGGAATCTCTACGGACTGAATTATGCCAGAAGTTCAAGAAAGGACTACTTCCTTCTCTGTGAGGGATACCTTGACGTGATCTCCCTCCACCAGGCAGGATTCACGAATGCGGTGGCGTCCCTCGGAACTGCGCTGACAGCGCAGCACTGTCTGATGCTGAAGCGGTATGTGAAACAAGTCGTCCTGACCTATGATTCGGATGGCGCCGGTGTGAACGCCGCGCGCCGGGCGATCCCGCTTTTGAAGGAGGCGGGGATCACGGCAAAGATCCTCTCCATGAAACCGTATAAGGATCCGGATGAATTCATCAATGCCCTTGGTGCGGAGGAGTATCAGAGACGGATCGACAGCGCAAGAAATTCCTTCCTGTGGGAGATCGACCAGGAAGAAAAGATGTATCAGACGGAGGACCCCGGGGAAAAGACCAGGTTTTACCACGCGGCAGCCAGGAAACTTTCGGAGTTTACCGATACCCTGGAGCGGGAAAACTACCTGAAGGCTGTGGCCCGGGAACACATGATACCGGAGGAGGAACTGCGGCGTCTGGTCAATACCATGGGGGCGGAGAAGCATTCCGCGCCTGCCTACGACAGAGACGCCTTCAGGATCCCATCCAGGAAAAAGAGCAGGGAGCGGGATGACGCGGTACAGAAAAGCCAGAGACTGTTTCTGACATTTCTTGCCGAGGATCCGACCCTTCTCAGGAGGACAGAACATCTTCTCGGTCCGGAGGATTTTACAGATCCTCTGTACCGGGAGATCGCGGAAAAGCTGTATGCCGGGATCCGCTCCGGCACGATGAATGCAGCTGCGATCCTGAGCAGTTACGCGGATGATGAGGAGAAAGAAAAAAAAGCTGCCGCCGTGTTCCATGCGACACTGGGCGGGGAAGCAGAACAGGAGGAAAAAAACAAAGCAGCCGCAGACTGTATCCGAAGGATCCGTCTGGAAAAACTGGCGGTGGAAGCCAGACAGGCATCCAGTATCGAAGAACTCCAGAGGATCATGAAGGAACAGTCAGAGATGAAATCAATGAAAATCGATATCAGGGGGGATTCAAATGACTGAGAAAAATTCCGAAACTTTGACTCTTGACGAGAAGCTGATTCTTCTTGCAAAGGTAGCTGCCGGCAAAAAGGGTGTTATTTCCAGTGAAGAGCTGATGAATTATTTCAAGGATGATCAGCTTTCACCGGAACAGCTGGATTACGTCTACGAGTTCCTTGACTCCCATAAGATCGATGTCCTGAACACGGATGAAAGTGATGATTCCGCGCCGGAATTCTTTATGAAGGATGATAATCTGGATGAAGAGGAGACAGAAGAGGATCTGGAACAGCTGACCATTCCGGAAGGCATTGCCATTGACGATCCTGTCAGGATGTATCTGAAGGAGATCGGAAAGATCCAGCTTCTGACAGTGGAAATGGAGCAGGAGCTTGCAAAGAAGATCATTGAAGGGACAGAGGCTGAGGCAAACGAAGCAAAGAAGCGCCTCGCGGAAGCGAATCTCCGTCTGGTCGTTAGCATTGCGAAGAGATATGTGGGAAGGGGAATGCAGTTCCTGGATCTGATCCAGGAAGGAAACCTCGGTCTTTTAAAGGCAGTGGATAAATTTGATTACACCAAGGGATTCAAGTTTTCCACCTACGCGACCTGGTGGATCCGCCAGTCCATCACCCGCTCTATCGCGGACCAGGCAAGGACCATCCGGATCCCTGTCCACATGGTGGAGACGATCAACCGCCTTGTGAGGACCCAGCGGCAGATGCTGCAGGAGCTGGGGAGAGAACCTACGCCGGAAGAACTGGCGGAACGCCTTGACACACCTGTGGCCAGGGTCAGGGATATCATGCAGATCTCTCAGGAGCCGGTATCTTTCGAGACGCCGATCGGAGAAGAAGAGGATTCCCATCTGGGAGACTTCATCCAGGACGACAGCAGTCAGGTCCCGGTGGACGCAGCTGCGGAAAGACTGCTGCATGAACAGCTGATGAATGTGATCAACCAGCTCTCCGACAGAGAACAGAAGGTGCTGAAGCTGCGCTTCGGTCTTGTGGACGGAAAACCCAGAACACTGGAAGAGGTGGGCAAGGAGTTCAATGTGACGAGAGAGCGCATCCGCCAGATCGAGGCGAAGGCGCTCCGGAAGCTGCGCCACCCCAGCAGGTCGAAACAGCTGAAGGACTATCTGGAGTGATCTCTCCTGCAGAGGAAAATGATGAGGAACTATACTGACACTGAAAAGAGTGAGGCGCCCGTTTTATCGCGGCGCCTTACTGCGATAAAGGAGTATGTCACCCCCGGGTATGTCCTGGCGGACATCGGTACGGACCACGCGCTGCTGCCGGTGCGGCTTCTTAGGGAGGGGAAGATCCCCCGTGCGATCTGCTGTGACATCGGCCGGGGGCCGCTGGAGCGTGCCAGGGAGCACCTGGAACTGTATCATGTGGACCATCTGGCGGAGACCCGCCTGTCCGACGGCCTTTCGGCCCTGGAACCCGGCGAAGCGGATTCCGTCCTGATCGCTGGTATGGGGGGAGAGCTGACAGTGCGAATCCTGAAGGACTGTGACAGAAGAACGGATGAAGCAGGACGGGGATTCCTCGGTACAGTCAGAGAATGGATCCTTTCCCCGCACACCGAGTGGGATGTCGTGCGGCGGTATCTCCGCGTCTCGGGCAGGGTGATCACCAGGGAGCGGATGCTTCGGGAGGACGGAAAATACTATGTCGTGATCCGGGCTGTTCCCGGGGATGGAGAGATCCCCTACCGGGAAGCGGAAAAAAGAGGCCTGGACCGGGAAGCGGCGGAGTGCTACGGACCGCTGTTGTGCTTCGAAAAAGATGAGATCCTCAGGGAGTATCTTCTCAATGCGATGGAAAAGAACCGGCAGATCCGGAAACGCCTGGCGGGGGCGGACCGGGAAGAAGGAGGAAGCAGTACAGCAAGGGAGCGGAGATCGGCAGAGCTGGAGAGAGAAAAAGAAAGGATCTCGACAGCGCTTCACATTCTGAATTCGCAGGTTCCTGACTGCGGCGTCAGACCACAGACATAAATTCGTACAGAAAGGAGAGAGGCATGGAGAAAGGAAAGGGAAAGATCTGCAAAGTCACGATCAGCGGCAGCTCCTTTGAGGTTCCTGCAGGCACCAGATTCCTGGAGATCGTACAGGAGCAGCAGAAGAGGGAAAAAGACCGTATTTATCTCGTTTCCTGCAATGGAGAACTGCGGGAACTCATAGCACATGTGGAAGAGGACTGTGAGCTTCGTATGATCACTGCCCGGGACAAGCCGGGATACCAGACTCTGGAACGCAGCACGGTCTTTCTGATGATGAAAGCATTCAGCGAGTTCCCGGACGTGGAACACCGCGGACATGTGATCGTGGATTTTTCCGCGGGTGCCGGTCTGTTCTGTCGTTTCTCCGATATGGAAGAAGTGCCGGAAGAGCTGCTTAAAAAGGTGGAGAAGCGTATGCGCGAACTTTCAGAGGCCGCCATTCCGCTGAAGAAAAGCACCATCCGGACAGAAGACGCGATCCGGCTGTTCCGGGAGCAGGGAATGACCAGCAAGGAAAAACTGTTCCGCTTCCGCAGAAGCTCCAGGGTAAATATCTATGAACTGGATGGTTACAGGGACTATTTCTACGGCTATATGGTCCCGGACACCTCCTTTGTCACACTGTTTTCCCTGAAGCCCTATGAGAAAGGCTTCATCCTTAAGATCCCTCCCATGAAGGACCCGTCCCGGCTCGCGAATGTGGCCGTGTCCCGGAAGGTGTTCCGGAAACTGTATGATACGACCATCCAGGCGGAGAAGCTGGGCCTTGCCGATGTTGCAGGACTGAATGAATATGTGGCGAAGGGAAATGCCAGAGATCTGATCCTGAGCCAGGAGGCACTGATGGAAAAGCAGATCGGTGATATCGCCCAGAAGATCTGCAGCCGTCAGGGAGTCCGTTTCGTCATGGTGGCAGGACCTTCCTCCTCGGGAAAGACAACTTTTTCCAACCGGCTCAGCACGCAGCTCCGCGCCATCGGAATGAAGCCGCATCCTGTCGAAGTGGATAATTATTTCCGCCCCCGGGAGGAGACGCCGAAGGACGAGAACGGGGACTATGATTTTGAATGCCTGGGAGCCATGGACACAGAGCTCTTCAACAGCGACATGACAAAACTGCTGAATGGAGAGACTGTGGAGCTTCCCACATACAATTTCCTGACGGGAAAACGGGAGTATCGCGGCAACCGGCTTCATCTCGGCGAAGGGGATCTTCTGATCCTGGAGGGCATCCACTGCCTTAACGAAGCCTTTTCCTACGCGCTTCCGGCAGAGAGCAAGATGAAGATCTACATCAGCTGCCTGACGCAGATGAATATTGACGAACACAACAGGATCCCCACCACGGACGCGCGGCTTCTCCGGCGCCTCACCAGGGATGCCCGGCTGAGAGGCCATTCCGCCCAGGCAACGCTTCAGCGCTGGCCTTCTGTGGGCAGGGGGGAACAGAAATATATCTTCCCGTTCCAGGACAGCGCCGACATTGTGTTCAATTCCGCGATCATCTATGAAACTGCGGTGCTGAAGCCTTACGCCGAGGCGCTGTTGTTCGGCGTTCCGAAGGACAGCCCGGAATTTGTGGAGGCAAAGAGGCTT
>Ga0256405_10006704_pt1 | contig 18104 bp, 1 predicted proteins | sample RumenRJG_02DNA_FD_189096 | JGI IMG/M metagenome (GOLD analysis project Ga0256405, IMG submission 189096) | Bovine rumen microbial communities from Lethbridge, Alberta, Canada - RJG_02 | ecosystem: Host-associated > Mammals > Digestive system > Stomach > Rumen | place: Canada: Alberta | collected... | reverse complement strand
GGGAATTGGGCCCAATCCCCAATCCCCAATCCCCAATCCCCAATCCCCAATCCCCATTTATTCATCAATTAAAAAAATAATTAATTAAATAAAAATTAATAATAATTTTTTAATTAATAAATAAAAATTATTTAATATAATTTAATTTTTTAATATTTAATAAAATTTAATTTTTAGCTAAAAATGCCGAAATTTGATCAGTAATATTAGTTGCCAGTTTTTCAGCAACTTCTTGATCTGATGCATGTTCAAATTTATAAATTTCAAAGGAAGATTCTATATTTGAATTTCTCGATTTAAAATTATCATAAACTTTTTTACACTCTGTAAATGATTTTTTAGGTTCTTTTCCTATTTGATAGCCAAATATATTAATATTTTTCATTGCACATTTTTCAATAAGATTAACCAAGCCAATTTCATATTCTTTTTTATTATGTTTAAAATCTCCATCTGTGAATCTTACTGTATGTGCACCAGCATCAGCTATATGAAAAATTATTTTTATAGAATTTTTTCTCCATCTCATATTAATTTGATTTAAAGCAAGATCATAACCTCCAACCCAATCTTCAGGAAGATCTCCTCCTCCAATTGGTTCAATTTTTTCCATTCTTTTTCTTAATTGAAAAGCACTATCAAGTGGTTGATATTCGTGTTTATCTTTAATACAATCTACAGGATCTCTATAAAATACTCCTCCAAAATGCATGTCATAATGCTCTATTTTTTTATTTTGTTTTAATTTATCTGATATTTCTATACATTTATTTTTGACACCTTTTATCCATCCAGACATTGATGCTGTACTATCAATCATATAAACGACATCTAATTCTCCTTTTCCTATATTTTCCTTGAATTCCTTATATAAATTATAATAATCTATTTTAAAATCAACTCCTTTAGGCCTATAATTTATTGCTGTATCTTCGTCATACATTATATGAATTTCAGGTCTTGCCAAGAAACCAGCCAAATTTTGAATATATCTCCATGTTCCTATATCTCCATCATTCATATTAATAAATACTTTAGTGTATCCGCAATCAATTATAATGTCGCCTTCTTTTCCTTCGGTTGGCTTTATTAAAATACTATAATGTTCTGAAGAATTAATTGCAAAAGGAATAAAAGGTAAAATATCTTTTTTGTTCTTGCTATTGGAGGAAGAAATTGTTTCTCCTTCATATATACTAGGAACATTCCAACCTAATGACATTCTTTCTATATTTTCTGGTATATTAATAGGTGCAGTATCATAAACACTTTTTTTATCAGTGAAATTACCATTAGCCTCATATTCATATAAAATTTGGCCTCCATCATCATTTCCTTCGATTCTAAGTTTAGTGCTTTTTATATCTCCTTTAAATCTTACCTTTTCTAAAAACATATTTGCTTGGAAAAAAAGGGGGTCATTATCACAAAATAAAACTACACCTCCTCCATTTTCCCAATATTTAATTAAACAATCGATAAATTGTTCAACTAATCCAGGATATTTCGATTTATCTGGCAATTGATTTATACTTGGTCCGCACATTACCCATACCGTATAATAATTACATTTTCCATTTTTATCTTTATCAGTTATTTCTTTTATTGCATCTTCGTAATTAAGAACTGTTTTTACTTTAACTCCTAAATAATCAACAATACTTGATATACATTTTGAATTAAATTCATTTGTTTGAGATATATATTTAGGATCTAATAATTTTTTTTCTTTTTTAGATAAAGCACAGGACCATAACATTACTATTAAAATTTTATGACCAGCCAAACTATTTGCTCTAAGAAGTCCTATTGTATCCCCTATTGGATTTATAGGTTTTCCTTGCTCATCATATCCGCCATCTACTTTATCATTTTGCATATCATAACAATTTCTGGTTAATTTACTTTGTTTAAGTTCATCAACGAGTAATTTGAAGTGATAAGTTCTATTTTGAATTAATTTAGAAATAGTTACATCTATAGCCTTTTCAGATTCTTCTTCTTTTTGAATAAATTTCATTTGAGTTTTATCATTATTATTTCCTTCAATAATATTTAATATAGAATTAAGTAAATTAATAGGATTTGCATCAAAAATAGCTTGCCCGAAAATATTGTTAATTCCATATGGATATAACCCTAATCCTATTCCTATTACTTGCATATTATTTTGTATTAATTTAGCAATATTATCTTTTAATTGAATTTGTTTTTCTTCTTCGAATAAACCGTCAGTTAAAACAAAAAGAAACGAAGGAAAATTATTTGTTCTCATTCTTTTTAAGTCAAAAGCGGCTTGTAAAGCAGATAAAAGATCTGCGTTTTGAATTGGATTTGATAAGCAATGAAATAATAATTCCCATATATTAGATTTTTCATTTAAAGCTGCAAAAGTAGGATATTCTGAGCATAAAATAATAGGTGCATTTTCTCCAGTAACAATTAAATCAAAGGAAGGTAAATCTATTATAGTAAAAGATGATAATAATACTCTTATTGTATTTAAACTGTGTAATATATTTTTTGGGTTTAAAACTGAATAGGATGTATCTATAATAACAGTTATTGCATATTCTTTAACATTTCCTATTGCATCTTGTAAATATATCATTGGATCTGGAACAGGATTCAAAAAGTATAAAATTAAAGCCATTATATCTATTTCTGTTCCTGTATTAGATAATACTTTTAAATTAGCTTTATTAGGTTTAAATATTTCTTCTAATGTTCCTCTGTTTAAGTTACCTCTTATACTTAAAAATTTATGAGCGATATTTATTATATTATTTTCTGATTCATTTTTATTATTATCTACTTTTTTAGCTATTTGATGTAAGTTATTTTTGTAGTAATTAACATTAGGTGGCTCTTTATTTGTATTAAGTGAAGAAGAAATTATTTCGTTTTTTATATATGAAACATCTAAACTGAATAATGATTTATCATCAAGATATAAATTACAATATTTCAAGAAGGAAGAAATCGAATTAATATTATTAACTTTAAAAACTGGTTCAATATATTTATTTTCATATACAATTTCTTCATTTTTTGCTCTAATTAAATTATAAACAAAAATATCACTAATTTTATTTTTGAATTCCTCATCTGTTTTACGCTCCAAACTTTTAATCATAATTCGAGAATTACATTTTGTTTCATTTGTAAAAGAACTCCATATTTCATTTAAAAACTCTTTATTTTGTTTAGTCAAAATTGATGATAATAAAAATATAAAAGCAAAAGAATTTGACCTTTTATAAAAAATATTATTATCCCATGTATTAGGTTTTGTATAAATAAATCTTCTATCTAATCCATCTGTAAAAATAAAGAAAGAAGTATATTTAAAATTAGATTTAATTTCTTCTAAGCAAAATTTTAAACATCCAGGAATATTAGTTCTAAATCTTTTTATCATTAAACATTCATAAACTCTTTCAAGAGCTTCGATAGAATGAGGTTCTTCGTGATCTTTTAAAACACATCTAAATTCTTCATCTCCCATTAATACTATTGAATATTTCATCTCTAAACAATTTAAAGCAGATGTCATTGCACAAAGAATATACATATTTAATATTTTTATTTCTTCACTTATATAAGCTGAAGGATCTAATAAAAATACAACTAAAGTATTGAAATATTTTACTTTACTATTTCCATTTATTTTTATAAATAATTGATTTGATAAAAAATATGATTTAGTATATAATTGATATATATCAAGTTTTTCATCATTATTTATATCAAAAATTTCTTTTTTATTTCTTTTAAATTTATGAGATTTTTTTGGATCTCCCAAATCGAATTTTGGTTCTTCATTTAGAGCTTTTTTCTTTTTTTCTTCTTCTAAAATTTTAATAGCTCTTTTAATACCATCATCTTCTTTGAAACTTTCTTCATTTATATTTTTTGGATCGATTGCTACTAATTTATCAGTTATTTTTCCTACATTTATATTATTATCTAAAGGCTTTTTAATAAAATCATCGATTGGTTTATCTTCTTCTTCATTAAAAATAATATTATCATCATAATTATCACCTACATTTAATATTTTTAATTTTTTTATTTCTGCTATATCTTTATTTTTTTGATTTTTAGCATCATCTAAAATTTTATTATCTTCTTCTATTTCGGATTCATCATCATTCATCCTTGAATATTCAAGATTATTATTATATTGACTAAGTTTGGCTTCTCCTCCAATTTGGGGTTCTTCCGCCTTAAATCCATAAAGTTTATGATTTTCTTTTTTCCAAATATCTTTATTTTTATGAATTGGCTTCATTTTAGGAAAAATTATATAGTTTAGGCTATCTTCTTTTCTTTGAAATATTCCTGCATTTCCAGATTTCCAACCCAATTTATCTAATTCTGATACTAAATTTTTAAAACCTTTAAGAAATTCATTAATATCTTCGGAAAAAAATGAATAATCTATACTATTATATTTGTCATATATTGATTTTAATATTTCAAAGTAATTTCCTGCCTTTTTTTGATTTTCAATATTATTGCTTTTAGAAGCAGAAATAATATAAATTAATAAAATATTAACTATTTTGTTACAATTATTTAAATATTCACTTATATCATTTAAGGTCATATTTTTTGATGGATATTTCAGTTCATCCAAAGGAATATCACTTATATCAAATTTTTCATCATTATTTTTAACCATTTCTATTTTACTTTCTTCCAAAGAAATTTGTTCAAAAGCATCAATATTTTTAGGATTTTTAAATTCTTCTAAAAGAAATTTATTAAATCCTTCTTCCTCCTTTTGAATATTATTTTCATTGATAAAAAAATCATCATTGAGTTTAAATTCAGATTCTTTTTTCTTAAAATATTCTTTTCTCAGTTCTTTAATTTCTTTTTCTATCATATTTTTTGGAGGAATAATATCTGTTAAATATAAAATATTACCATTATTGATTATTTCTGAATACTTTTCTTTTAAAAGCTTATGTAATTTATATATGACATTATTTGAAATTATAAGTAATTCTTTTATATCCTTATTTTGTTTTATTTTTTTTATTTCAGGATTTAATTCGTCTTTTAAAGATTTTGGTAAGGATTCTAGAAATTGAATATAATCTTCTTTTTTATTTTTAAATAAATAAAATTTAATAACTCTAGGAAAAATTAAATAATCTATAGATTCTTCTATTTTATTTATCATTTTTTTTGCTTCAGAAACATTTTCATCATTATATTCTAAATATTGAAAATCCTTAAATATATCTACTTTATAGATATCAAATTCCATAAAGGGGTACCATTTTTCATCGTTGAAAATTCCTAATATTTTATCTTCATTTTTATCGTTTATATTATTCGGCTCTATTTTTTCAAATTTTGAACTTGTATATGAAAAACAATAAAAAACAAAGCTATGTCTTCTATCGTAATATGGAATATAAAAATTTCTATCATGTTTTGTATAAATTTTATATGCCATTGGAATATAAAAGTTAAAAGGTGTTATATATATAGAATTAGAATCAGTGTCACTTTCTTTAATAAATCTTTTAACTTCATTGTTATATTTATATTTTGGTAAATCGTCTAAATCATCTAATGAAAAAGTAAATTTTTTCACAGTTTTTGGAGATACCTCAATAGTTTTATCTACTTCATTTCCAGTTATTTGAAAATAATATTTTTCAATTCCTCGCTCAAATTCATTTATTTCTATTTTTACAGAAAATATAAATTTATTATTTTCTTTTTTTGCGTCGAAATCATGACTAATCTTAAATCTATTTGGTAAGAAATGAAAGAATTTATATTCAGTCTTTGCCGGAATAAAACTATTAATTTTGAAATATAAAGTATAATCATAAGGTAAATTTTGTTCATCTATGTAAATTTTTATCTTATCATTTACGAATTTTTCTTTAGTATAGGAATACCATTTAAAGTCGAAATCTACAGGATGAATTTTTGAATTGAATTTAATATTTATATAAAATGTTGAAGAAAAATATATTCTTAAAATAAAATTGAGTATATTGTTTTGCTCATCTTCATTATTAGGTATTATTAATATTAATTTATTATTTTCTTTTTGAATTGTTGGAATAATTGAAAAATTATTTTCTAAAGATTCAAATGAACAATCAAAATCAACTATATTATTATTTAATTGATTAGGAAATTTTGAAACATATAAATATTTGAATAAAAATTGAATTTTAGAATTCGCATATAGATTTGGAGAAACAAAATTGAATTCATTTAATTCCGAATTATAATTTAATTTATAATCCACCAAAAAGAATAATATTGAAAGAGGTATAATATTTACTCTAATATTAAAAGGTATTGTTGTACTTGAATATAATTCTGAACTTAGTTCTAAATTAAATTTAATATCATCACTTCTTACATATTCCTCATCTGATTTTAAATTTTGTAAATTAAATAGGATTTTTAATTTATTTTCATTATCATTATTTCCTTCAAGTGAAACTATATTATTATTACTATCTTTAATTGTTCCTTTAATATTTTTTTCTTTTAATTTTAATAATTCAATAGTGAATGAATCTGATATAATAGAGGGAATATATGAGCCTAGAAACATTTGAAACGATTTGGAAGAAAAAGTAATTTGAGTTGAATTATCACTTATCATAGGTTGTTGAAGATAAGCAGTATTAGATATATAAATAGGTTTATTGTTATTGGGTTTTTTATAATTAATAATATTTAATTTGTGACTATTATTAAAAATTTTTTCGTTTTCAATTTTATGATTCAAAGAAATAACATTATTTATATTATCTCTATTTGTTTCTAAATTTGTCCTTAGTTTGTTTAAATAATCTTTTATTTCTGTAACTTTTTGATATAATTCACCATCATTTTCTTTTCCTCTCGATGTTTGAAAATTTAAATAATTTTTAAGATTTTCAACACTATAAATTAATTTTTGTATTTCAGTTTTTAGGCTTTCATTATATTTACTAATATCATCTAATAAATTTATATCAAATTTATTAATAAAATTAAAAAAATCATCTAATTTTTTCCTGTTGAATTCTTCTCCATTGAAAGTTATTTTAGGTTCATAAATATCAAAATCTTTTCTTTTTATATCTTCAATCATTCTCTTTTTTTCCTCTGCATTAAACCTCAAAGTAGTGCCAAACGAAAAAATTTGATATTTTTCAATTTCAATTTTTTCTTTATCAATATTTAAAGTGTGAATTCCAGGCTTATTAGTTTCTATTAAACATTTAGACTTTATAATATCATCCTCATCAAATATCGATGATTGTAAATATATATCTTTGCAATTATTATCGAATTCTATTTTTTCATTTTGTTTAGCTTTTTTATTCTTTATATGCAGCTTATATTTATATTTTGGCATTAATATTTTATTAAGTGTGAATTTATAATAGATAGTTTCTTTTTCATTAATAAGTTCAAAATAATTATTATATTGATTCATTAAATACTTAAAAATATTAATTTTTTCTATTAATTTTTTTTGTTCTTGGAATTCTTCACTTTTTATAACATCTAAACAGCTTTGAACATCTTCCTTTATTTTTTCAAACTTCTTTTCCAATGATTCATTTTCATGTTTTATTTTATTTTCTCGCTCTTTTAAATAATTGTTGTGATATTCTTCTGTTTTACTTTTTACTATTATCTCTATATTATTAATGAGATTTGGTAAAGATTCTTTCATTTTTGCTAATAATTCTTTTGTATTTTTAATATTTTGTTTTATTTCTGAGTTAGATTTTTTCTCTTTTTGATTGATTTCTTTTATTTTTTTTTTATATTTTTTTTTTGGATTTTGTATTAATTTAATTAATTCATCATCACTATCAATTGAATTTTTAAAAAAATCATCAATTTGATTATTAAATATTAATTTAAAAACCTTTATAATATAATCAATTAATACTTCATTCTTATTCTTTTTTCTATAATTAAGTGCATTATCTTCAAAAAGAATACCAAAAAATTCATAAAAATGTCTTAAATTTTTATTAGCTAATTTTAATTCTGGAGGTATATTATTCAGAACTAAATTTATCCAATTAATATTTATAGGCTCATTTTTATTAATTAAATTAGTGATCGAATCTTTAATATATTTTTCTATGTTTTTCAAAGAATTTTCTAATTCATTATCATCTTCTATATCATATCCACCATTATATTGATTATTATCCATTTTTATTTTTTTATTATAACAATCAAATTCAAATACTTGAATATTACTAAGAACTCTTATTTGAAAATACCAAAAAGATATTCGATTATCCTCTTTTATAAAACATTCTTCTGAATTTATTTTATTCATTATGTTCAAATAAACTTCGGAATAATTTTTTGATAAAAAATATAACATTCCTGGATTATTTGCCATTAAATCATTTCTCCAAGTTTTATTCGTGAAAAAATCAATATCTTCATATGTGAGTTTTAATTTAGGATTATAATTTTGTTCGTATGTTGTAGCTAATATAAAACAATATAAAATAGCTTTAATTATTTCATCTTTTGTTTTATCATCATCACGGTCATTTTTTAATTTTTCTCTTTCTATATTCAATTTGTTTCTTAAATCCATATATGATAATTCATCAAACTCATTAAATTTATCTGGTAAAATAGATTTTAATAAAGAAAGAGCAATTTTTTGTATATATTTTTGAAATTCATTTTTTTCTTCTTTTTTTAATATCTCGTCATCATATGAACGTAATGAATTAGATAAAATGGAATCAAGATTTTTATTAAATGGAATACCTTTAAATAAAAATCCTTTATTTGGATTTAAAATCTGTCTACCATCTTTTTCTTCATAATATGATATCAAAAATAAATAAAGAAAATCTTTTGGCTCAAATTTTGGAATAATCAAATAATCTTCTAAATCAGTTTTTGGGTCATATATAGACCAATTTAGTAAATCATTATTAAAGAATTTATTATTAGCCCTTCCTCCAGTTTGAGCATTTATAACTTCAGTTAATTGCAAAAATTTAGTTAACCAAATCTCAATTGATTCCCTATAATAATTAGCTTTTCTAATAATTTTCCAAAAAATTAATGCTCTTATAATTCCCATTACTTTTTCCTCGTAAATATTTATAAATTTTCCATTCTCTAAAACGTAATTACCTAATATATCAGAAATTATTTCAATTTCTTTATCTAATTGATATATATCTGAAATTTTATTTTTTGATTTATTATTAAAAATATCAGATAGTTTTTTATGTTGCTTTGAATAAGTTTTAAGAATTTCTAAAAGTATTATGGATTTTTCGTCTCCATTATAATGATTGTTTGATTTTAAAGGAGGAAATTTTATTTGATTTTCGTTTAAATTTTCTTTATTAATTTTAAGAAAATTATCAATATTTTCTTTACAAGCTTCATATACCGCTTTCGTTGGATTATTTAGTTTATTTCTTAATATTTTAATTAATTTATCTTTATTTCTGTCATTTTCTTCTAAATTATTTTTTACTATTGTAATAAGGTCATTTAATTTACTTTTATATTTTTCAGCCAAATCTATATTTTCAACAAATTCTTTTAAATTTATAAGTTGATTTTTTAGACTTTCAATATTTTTTTCAACTGACCAAAATTTATCAAGTGGTGAATTAAATTCAGTTTTATACCAATTAATTTCGTTTTCGATTTGAATGCAATAATTTTTTTTTATATTTTTTTCGTTTTCAATGTATAAATAATCAAAAAATCCAGCTTGGATTTTATATAAAAAAGTATTTGAATCGCCATAATGAACATCAGTACTATTAACATTTTTAATTTTTAAAAATTTTTTTGTAAAAATAATTATTTTAGATATAATTTTTCTATCTATACCCTGAAATTCAAACAAATTTTTAATTCCCCATAATAATTCTTTTTCAAAAGGTAAGCAAAAGAAAGGAGTAATTAATTTAAGTTTTTCTTCATCGTAAAATAGTATCAAAAACCATATTTTCATTATTAAAAAAGGACCTTCCTTATATTTTGATATTAAATTATCTATTCTATATATTCTTCTATAAATTTTAATTTCTTGTTCAAAATCTTCAGTTATTTCATTTATTATTCTAATTTTGTTTTTCATGAGCTCATTTACAGTTTCTGCAATTTTTTTTTTTTCAGTAATTTTTATCTCATTATTTAAAATTTTTGTTAAAATAATATAAAACCAATTAGTTATTGTTAATATTTCATCATTAACTTCATCCAAAGTAAATAAAATCTTTTTATCTTCAGGCTTTAATAACATTTTGCTTTTTATAAAATAAAAATCATTTGTTAAATTAATTATTATATAAATGTTATTGAAAGCATCATCGAGCTCTTTTTTAAAATCAAATTTAAGAGTTTCAGACTCGAAGCCAAATTCGAAATTAACTTTTTTTTCAATCATTTTGTATATTAATAATATTATCTTGAACATCCTTATTTTTTTTTCATTTTTATCCTTTTTTTCTAATAATAATTGATTAAACGGAAATAGTTGAGTAATATCTATATCATGTATCATAAATTTATTTATTATTTTCAAAATATTATATAAGCCTGAAAGTTCATTAGTTTCCAATAATATTTTAATTGAATCAATATATTCGAGAATTTCATTAGGTAATAGAACAAAATATTTTTCGAATTTTAATTCTGCTAATTTAATAACTAAGTTATATTGATATATTTCTTTTTTTAATATAGATTTATTAATTAGTTCTTCTTCATCATTTAAATTAAAATCTAATATATTATATTTTGAATTTTTTTGAGAATAATCAAGTATTTTTTTTAATAATTTTTGGATTATTTTTAAATTAAAATAATTAAAATATTTTATTTTTTTGCTTATAGAAGCACCAACAAATTCATCAAGCATTTTTAAAGTTTCATCAATATGGTAATAAATAAAATTCAATTCACCTATTTCAACTTTTTTTATTAATTCTAGCAAATCTGTAAGTTCATAATCATAACTATTTATCATTTTTTTAGATACTTTTTGAATATTTCTTAAAATTTTGAATATTTCTGAATATTTCATATAAATATTTATTTCTCCAGTATCAAAACTACATATCTTCTGAAGATTATCTTTAATGATATTTTTAACAAAAGTAATATTTTTAGTATCATTTTTATTATTAATTGAATTAATATAATTTAAATAAAATGAATTAACTAAATTTTGACACAGTTCATCCTCATTTTCACTTTTAGATATTTCCTCACCAATATTTTTTATTATTCTTCCTGTAAATCCTACCCCTCCAGAGAAAAAATCAGGATTTTCTTCTGCTAATTTATTCATTTCTTGATGAATTATTGCTATTTTAGCAGAAATTTCTTGACATAAAACTTCATTAATTTTATTAGCATTTTTCAAATAGCCATATATTATTTGAGCAGAATTTTCTATATCTACATCCATTGGTGATAAAGTAAAAGTAATACATTTATTTAAAAACATTTCATTTAATTGATTATTATTTGATTTATTTAAAGGATTATAATTTATAAATAAATGAAAATTTTTATGAATTTTTTTATGTATGGTTTCTTTTTGCTTTTTAATATTATTATTTATAGATTCATAAATATTCTTAATATTATTATTAATGGATTCATTAATATTCTGAATATTATTATTAATAGATTCATTATTTTTATTTGAATAAATAATATTTTTTCCAGTTTCTGTCAAATCTAATTCAACATTTTCATCACATAATCGAATTAATTTATCGGAAATAACAGGATTTGCTGACTCTATTCCATCTATTAAAACCCAATATCCTTTTTCTAAAGCTTTTAAAAACATTGAATCTTGCTCTTTAAATCTTTTATAAGGCTGAATTAATTCTTCTAATTCATTCGCAATTTTCTCAAATTCATAATATTTTTCTTTCAATTTTTGGTTATTTTCTTTAATATATTCTTTAATTTTTTGTATTAAATTTTTAAATTGTCTTATAGACCAATTTCTTTCAGTAATATCAGCATTATAACAATCAAATGAAAAATTTTGTTTTATATAATCTTGTAAATTTTTATCTTCACATAATTTTTGGAAATAATCAATAATATCTTTTTTTTCATCTCGGTCTAAATCATTAGATAATGTCGATTGTCCTGTAAAAATAGATAGACCGGTTTCTTTATTAATTTGATAAACAATTAATTTTTGGCCAACCATATCAGCTAATAATCTTACTAAATGAGTTTTTCCTGAAGCAGTGTCTCCTTGAATAATGCAAGCTCTTTTACATAGAATTGATAATATTAAAAATAATATACATTGTTTTTGTTTTATATTTAAAGTATTAACCTTTTTGTGGATTTCATTTTTATCAATATTAAATTTATTAATATAATGTAATTTTAGTTCGTTTTTAAAATCTTTATTTTTAAAATTCATTGAGAAATAGTCATCATGAAATTTAAAAACTGGATTTATTTTCATAGATAAAAATCCTAATTCATTCATTATTTCTTTAATAAAATCATTTTGAATAAATCTATAAGCGAAAATAATTTGTAAAATAATGGATTTATCTAAGTTATCTTTAGTATATTTTCTAAATAAAATATATTTTGAAATATCATTCAAACTAAAATAAGAAATGTTTCCTTTTATATATGAAAATTCTCTTGATTTATTAAAACAGTCAACAAAATCTGTGGCTTCATCAGTTAAATCAAAAACTTTGAATTTTTTTATAATTATATCTTTAATTTCATTAGGAGCTAATTTTGGCAATATATAATAAAATACACTATTTATTAAAGATAAAGGTAATTTATCTTTAATGGAAACATTATTTTGACTATTTATTATTCCAATTAAATTAAAATTAATTTTTTTTCCACTTTTACCATCAGGTCTCAATATATCCTTTTGTTTTTTATCAAATATCGAACATAAGGATTCCATCAAAGCTGATGATGCTTTATTTAAATTATGAAAAACTATAATAATTTTATTATTTTCTCTTTCAATTCCTTCTTCGCCAATTAAAGCTTTTAATATTTTAGTTTCGCAAAATTCAACTTTGATTCGCCCATCTTCCCTCTCTATTTTATTTTTACCTAATAAATCTTCTATTTTAGTTGATTGAGTTATTATAAAATTTATTATTCTATAATTTAATTTATATGCGACATAATTAATAGCAGTTTGTTTTCCTAATCCAATACCTCCTTCAATAATAACAGGAGTATTTGTGGCAATTCCCAAATGTATATAATCAACCATCTCAGTAAAAGTTTTGGTAAATGCAATATGTTTTAATTCTGGAAAAGCTATTTCCTTTCCTATACCATATTCTATTTGTAATTTATTATATTTACTTTCAATAAATTTATTATTATTTATTTCTTTTATTATTAATGGTTCTTCGTCAATATCAGGATCAGATATTATTTCCCCAATAAATTTTGGTAAATATGTTCTAAGATTTTGCTCTATAGCAAAATATTGATTATCAGGATTTAATTTGATTTTATATGATAATCCATAATATATTCTATATAAAATAAAAGATAATATATTTACTCTTGATAAATTTTCATTTTCTTTAAAAGTTTCTTTTTGATTTGATAAAGATAAAGCATTTATCATCATAGAAAGGGAATTGTTCTTTATATCTTTTGAAAATTGGATTATTTCATCAATACATTCTTGATTAAAATCTAATCCTTTTTCAATCAAAAAACTTTTTAATACATCTTTTTGTTCTTCCGGTTTATATTTATCTGAGCATATTATTGTAAATCTTGATAATACTGCTTCGGATAATTTATTTTGCTCTCCTAAAGAACATGTTGCAAATATTCTGAAATGCTCTCCTATATATGTAAATTCTTTATATCCTTCTTTTGTAAATGTGTCATGAATATCTTCATTTAAAGTTAAATTATGGTTTCCAGAAAATAATTCATTAAATCTTTCCAATACTACAGTGGGTAAATTTGATAAATATTTTAATATCAAAGATTTCCCAGAAAAAATTGAATTCAAAATTAATCCTGGTTTAAATTCTAGATTTATATCTTTCAAATTTTTTTTTTTATCTGAATTATTTCTAAATAATTTTTCTTTTAATATATCTATAGTAGTTTCAAACTTTTTTACCTGACTAATTTGATTATACTTTGCATCATCAATTTTTTCATTTATTATTTTCTTTTGCTTTTCTATTTCTTTCAAAGTACTTTCATTATAATTAACCCAATTTTGTACCTTTTTTATTTCTTCATGATTTTCTTGAATATCTAAAATATTATAAATCTGTTTTAAATAAAAAACTTTAGCTTCAGAATCTGATAAAAATATTGTCGAGCCTAATAATTGACTAATTGTTGTTTCTGAATTTAATTGAATAGGCTTAATATCTAATATTAATTCAGCTAAATAAGTTTTATAACTAGATTCCCCTATTATTAATATAGGCTCTTCATCATGAGCCAATAATATTTGAAATAGTTCATTATATAAGGAAGGTAAACGAAAAATAGTTTTTTTTGAATTAAAGAATTGAATATAATCTAATGAAATACCGCATTTTCCTTTTTTTAGAATTTTTTCTTCTTGAACTATTTCAGCTTCAGAATTAAAAATTTCTTTAATATCATCAAGCTCTTTTTGATTTAAATTAAATATTTCTTCTAATATTTTCAAAAGATTATTTAATAATTTTTCTCTTGTTCTTTCATCCTTTAGTTCCTTTTTATATATACCAGATAAAGTATAGAAAACTATATTATCAATAAAATTAATATTTTTATATATATATTTTTTTTCTTCAGATGCTTGAAATTTCACTCTTTTTAAAACTTTAGTTATATCTCTAATGGACCAATTAGAAATATATGGGAGTTTCAACTTATTTAATTTATCCATATATTTAGCAATATTTTCACCATTTTGAATTAATTTTTTTTTTGTATATTCATCATAAGTCTTATATAATCCTAAATTAATACTACTACATATATTTTGAATATCTTCTAATGGTGGTTGAGGATAATAGATGCATTTTAATTTTTTTGATAATAATTTAGGCAAAGAATTTCTTCCTGCTGTAGTAAAATCATTTTGGCAAGATATAAAAAAAAATTTTTGGCTGATTTTTATCTTTTTTTTAATTCCAGGAATATAAATTTTGCAATTTAAATTTAAATCTAAAGCTGGTACTAATGATTTCATGATGATTTCAGGACTTAAATTCATTTCGTCAGCAATAAAAGTTGTACCATATTCCATAGCATTTAATAAAGAACCATTTATAAATTCAATTTGATTATTTTTCATAGTGATATTTCCATAAAAATGATTTGATTTTGTATTAGAATGAAATGAATGCATATAAAAATCTTTATTTAATTCCATTTTTTTCGTTCGTATTCTTGCAAATTCTCTAGCACATGATGTCTTACCAATTCCTGTATTTCCAATAACACATATATGTAAATTAATCATCGAGGCAGCTAATAATTTGGCCATAAATGATTTAAGTTTTGGAGAATCTTGAAAAAAAAACTTATTATCAGTTGATGAAACAGTTTCACAATTTAAAAATTTTTCATAAATAAAATTTTCTATTATTGGGTCATCTTCTATTTCTGAAGAAATTATTAATTGAAAAGCATAATTAACTAATCTATTTATATCTATTTCTTGATTTTCATCTAATTCTTGTCTAAATATATATACAGCTCTGCAAAATAAACTTAATTTATATATTGATAATTCACCTTTTTTTATAAGATCTTCTATTTTTTTATATATTAATGAATTTAATGTTTTATCACTTTGATAAATAAATTCAGATTTTTTAACTTTATCATCTTCTAAATCTTCAATATCAATTTCCATAAATCTATTTACATTATCTAATATTTTTATTTTTTCTCCATCTTCTTTATTTTGTTTAATATTTGATTGATAATTAAAACTATGTTGTTTTATTAAAGTATCAATTAATTCTAAATAATATTTTTCTGAAAGTTCAAATTTAGATATTGGCTTTAATTGATCTTCTAAAATAACTATATCAAATCTATTTAAAAAGGCTGGAGACATTTTTGAAATACTATTATAATTACATATACATAATAATCTAAATTTTTCATTAATTTTAACTTCTTTTTTCTGAGGACATTCTGGAATTTCAAAAATTAAATCTTTTTCAATATTTAATTTTTTATCAAGTAAACCATTCAATCTTTCTGTTATAGTTGCAGGAGCCTCTTCTATATTATCTAAAACACAACATTTACCAGAAGTTATAGCTAAAGTTAAAAATCCATCTTCCCATTTCATTAATTGTTGTGAATTTGAATTATTATCTTCGGAATTATTAAATGATGGATATTGATTACCAATTAAATCAGAGCATTTAAGGTCTTCAGTACATTCACAAAAAATAATTCCATTGTCGTCGTTGATGTAATTTTTTTTATCTCTATATTCTGCTATATATTTCGCAATTTGAGTTTTACCTGTTCCTTCATCTCCTATTATCATCACATGTCTATTATTATCAAAAGCTAGTATAACAGCTTTTAATAATTTTTCTAATGTTGGATTCATAAATAAAAATTCATTATCAAAAGAAAATCTTGAATCATTTTTTTCTTTATTAAGGCTGGGATATTTACTTAGAGTTGATTTGAGATTTTCTAATTCATTTGATTTATATCTTGAGCCATATATACATAATATGGAATCTTTTGCATTATTTCCATTTGCAATAGCATTAATTGTTGCTTCTATTTCTCTTATAGTAAAACATAATATATCATTTTTTCTTTCTTCTAAATTAGACCATTCATCATGAAAATCAACTAATTCTTTTAAAATTTGTTGATTTATACGTTTTCTAGCGCCTAATCCTTTAGCAATTTCATACAATTCTTCTTTTTGGAAACTATCAAAATTAATAACATGAAACCTAGATAGAAATTTTTTTCCTAGTTCTTGTCTTTTATTTGCGAATAAGCCTTTATTTGGATTTTGAGTTGCTATTAAATTAAATCCTTTTCCCATTTCAATTTCTTTCCAAGGCATTCCAGGAATTTCACAACTAATTTTATGACTATCTAAGCATTCTTCAATAGCTTGTAATACTTGATTAGAGGCAAGATTGATTTCATCTAATAATAATATATATCCATTTTTAAAAGCATCTATGAACACTCCTTCTTGAAATGATATTCCAGAAAATGACTTAGGATCTCCAGCATATCTTCCAAATAGGTCTGCAGTCTTTGTTTCTGAACTTAAATTAATTCTTTTTAATGTAAGTCCCATTTCCTCGCATAGTATTTCTACTGACTTTGATTTTGCAGTTCCTGTTGGACCTTCTAATAATACAGGGTAATTATGTGAAAGATAGAATTTAATTTCTTTAAGTTTTTTGGCAGCATTACTTGTAAATATAAAATTCTCAGTTTTGACATTGCCTATATTTATAGGCAAAGGTATTTTAAAAGTTTGATCTAATAATGAAATTATTTTTTCATTTATTTTTTCATATTGTGTTTTTGTTCTAGATTTTAATTCTATTTCATCAGATTCAATTAAATTTTTATATTTAATTGATAATCCTTCATCAGCCGTTTCTTTCATTTTTTAATTTTCAATTAAAAAAATTTATTTTATTATTTTTCTCTTTTTTATAACAATGGTTTTTCAAATATGATTTTAAAATAAAAAATTTAAAAATAATTAATTTTAATAAGAAATATTAAATTTAAAGATATAATAAATTTATTGTATTTATTTCTTTTCAATTTTGTTCAGATATTGAAGAATCATTATCTCCACCATCTATAAGATTTTCACTCTGATTATTTTGGTTTCCTTTTTGGTTACTTTTTCCATCTTTATCTTGATTTTTTCTATTTTTTTTATTATCACTATTTTCTCCATTTTTTGCAATAGCTCCATCTTCTTCATTTTTTATATTAGCATTATTTTTTCCATTTTTTAAATTTTGTAATTTATTTTGTTCTTTTATTTTTTTTTCTTCTTCTTCTTTTCTTTTTTTTTTTTTTTCTTCTTT
>Ga0256405_10006703_pt1 | contig 18106 bp, 11 predicted proteins | sample RumenRJG_02DNA_FD_189096 | JGI IMG/M metagenome (GOLD analysis project Ga0256405, IMG submission 189096) | Bovine rumen microbial communities from Lethbridge, Alberta, Canada - RJG_02 | ecosystem: Host-associated > Mammals > Digestive system > Stomach > Rumen | place: Canada: Alberta... | reverse complement strand
AATCAGGCCGCGCTCCACCGCCTTATTGCGGATGCCCTCTTTATCCAGTCCCGCGCCGTCATCAGAAATCGTGATAAGAACGAACGCGCCCGCATGCTTTGCCGAAAGCGTGATTATGCCCTGCTCTGGTTTTCCGCTTTCCCTACGGATATCGGGCGTTTCAATGCCGTGGTCGGCGGAATTACGGATAAGATGGATAAGAGGATCGTTGAGTTTTTCAATCACCGTTTTGTCCAGCTCCGTCTCCGCGCCCTCTGTAACCAGCTCCATATTCTTGCCGAGCTGGTTAGAAAGATCATGCACAAGCCGTCTGAACCGTGAGAAGATAGTACCGATAGGCAGCATACGCATATCCATGGCTGTATCGCGCAATGCAAAAACAAGCCGTTCGCTGAGCTCACTGAGCGCCGTAACCTGCTGCACCTGCATTTCCTGCGCAGTCTGCGCCAGACGCGCGTTAAATGTAACCATTTCGCCCACAAGGTCTATGAGCTGGTCAAGTTTTTCAGAATTTACTTTTATAGTCTGCTGAATTACGCTCTGTCCGCCGCTGGCAGGAGCGGCAGCCGGGGCTGCAGGTGAAGCTGCGGGTGCCGCAGGAACTGCACCTGCAGACGGCGTAGCGGCGGCAGCCTGAGCCTTATCAGCCGGAACCTCGGGCTCCGGTTTCGCAGCCTCTGCAGCATCCGCGGCTGCTTCCGAACCGCCGTCTTTTGTAACGGTAACCACAGAGTCTGCATCCAAAAAGATGAACACATCCTGAATGTCATTCTCCGTCTTGTCAGTATGCAGCGTAATATCCCAGCTTACATAGCAGTTTTCCGGATTCATATTGATAAGCGCAGGCAGCCCGTCTGTATGGGCTGTCACTTCAGCCTGCCCAAGCTCGCACAGTTCCTTTACCAGAAGCTCAGGGCGCGTACCGTTCTGCAGTACGTTCGGCGACGGCTTAAAGCTGATGTGCCAAGTCTGGCCGGATGCGTCCCCGGAAGGAGCAGCTGCGGCCGTATCTGCGGGCGCTGCCGCCGCCCCGGAATCAGACTCCGTCTTTTCACCGGACTTATAGCGGCCTGTATACGCATGCAGCTCCCCGATGATCTTTGCCGACGTTTCCTGCATCTGCGGCGTAATCTCTTTGCCGAGCATGTCACGGATATGATCTCTGGCTTCAAGCGTTATGGTGATAAGCTCTTTCTGTACCGGAACGATGCCGCTGCGCACAAAATCAAATGCGCTTTCCATTTCATGGGTGAACGACTGTATGGCATCGAATCCGAACATACCGGACGAGCCTTTGATTGTATGCATGGCACGGAACACCGCGCTTATTACTTCCTGGTTTTCGGGCTCTGACTCCAGCGTTAAAAGATAATCTTCCAGATTATCAAGCAGCTCATTCGCCTCTTCAAAAAAAACCGAGGCCATCTGATCAAGCATCCGCAGTCTCCTTTCCGCTCATATCCCCGACCGGAAGGGAGAAATCAAGAAGCTTGATAAACTGCACCACATTGTCAGGAATCGTATCAAGCACCTGAAATGCCACACCGCGGATTTTACTTTCTTTTTCTGCGGCAACAATAAGCTGCAGGGCGGAAATATCAATGTCAGTTATCTGAGAAAGATCCAGCAGAATTGTCTTCTTTTCATCAAACGCTTTGAGAAGTTCTTTTTGTAAGGCCGACGCTTGCTCAATTCCAGCATCACCGGCCCATGTTATCGTACAGGTTTGAGATTTTTTTCTCGCCATTTTTACCTCTCAGCAGATAAATCCTCCTATAACATTTCGGCATTTCTGACGATAATATTTAGGAACAGTTTAAAACTATCGCATCTATTAGTGTATCATACTTATGGGAGACGTCAAATGTTAGAAAGTGGTTTATCAAAAGAAAACTATTTTACATTTCAGCTTGGAACAGGAATTTTCGCTATTCCGGTAACTTCTGTAAAAGAAGTGATCAACTACGATACAATCACTCCGGTTCCCAAGGCACTGCCGTACCTGAAAGGTGTCATCAATATACGTGGTTCAGTCATAACCGTAGCGGATCTGCGCGTACTCTTTAACTTTGCGGCAGTCCGCCCGATCGAAAAGAATAATATTATCGTCACTGAGATAGCCCAGCCCGGAGAACCGCCGATGGTGCTCGGTATTCTTGCCGATACCGTAGATGTGGTGAGCAAGCTGCAGCTGGTTCCGGCAGAAAACATCGACTACGGCGCACTTCCCAACAGAAAGGATTTTATTGCGGGCGTCGCAAAAAAAGACAGCACCTTCGTGCTTATTCTGGATCTTGAAAAAATACTTGCGTCAATAAAAGAGGAGATGGAAGCCGTCAGAACTGCGCCGGTCAAGCTTCCGGGCGAGCAGTAGAAGACGTTTTGGTCTCTCTGGAACGTCTGCTTCCGGAGAGCTCCAGCGACTTTTCCATATCAAGCAGGCACTTCATCTCTTCGTCAGCAACCTGCATGCTGCCCTTAATCCGCTTGAGATATGTTTTTGCCGTCTTAGGATCAAAGTAAATCTTGCGCGGCTCAGGACCGCCCGTATCAGAAACTGTCACCGGAATACCGGCTTTTTCCAAAACCTCAAAGGCAAATTTGGCGTTCACATCGCCGATTTTCGCCCCTTCCCGCAGCGAAACGTTGAATACATTGCTGCCGCCGAACACCTTCGCTTTCAGATTCTCACGCTGCGAACCCTTCTTCAGCATATCAGCAATGAGCAGATCAAGCGCATATTCGCCGTACTTTCCTTTATGGGCTTCGGACTCGTATAGTATCCGGTTGTCCTTGGACAGCATAAAATGGTTCATGCCACCCACTCCGGCAGTTTCATCATACAGCGCGATCGAAACGCAGGAGCCGAGCACAGTTGAAATGAGTTCATCTTTATCCGTCGCATAAAATTCACCGGGATAAATAATCATTACGTTCCGGTGAAAATGAGTATCAAAATAAGAAAGCATTACTTAGAAGAACGTTATCTCTCCTGCGGCTGCGCCTTTTTCTACACCAAAACCACCGATCTTTCCGGCGGCTTCTTTATGAGAAGTGATAGTAAATTTCTTAATAAGCATCTTCAGACGGTCATTCTTAATGTCCCATGACGGCACCCCGCGCGTTTCAAGCGCACGGGCTTTGCTGTTCGTAAATGCTTTTTCTTCATTCGCGAGCAGCCCGATAATGTCGCCGAGCTTACGCTTAATATCATCAAGCATCTGCAGACGCGCGTCTACATTCTGGCAGTCTTTTTCAAATCCTTCCGGCAGTACCGTAAAGTTCTGCAGGATCGACGCGATCGTTTCATGCGTCTGCTCAAGCAGAGTAAAGAAATTTCCCTTGTCCGAGCGCAGATCCTTGACCAGATCGTTGTCATGGCTTATTTCATGGCTGAACGTAGAAAGCAGTTTTTCTATCTGAGCGCCGAACTGCTGCAGCGTCTGCTGCATGCTGTCCAGCGCCGTCTTGGCAGAATTGATATGACGGTCCATGTCCGTAACAGAATCCCGTACGGAAGCTATGGATTCGTTTTTGGCTACTTCGATCTGCTGCAGGATACGTACATGATGCAGGTTATTGATAACCGGCTGCAGGTTTTCATAAATGGCGAACATCATATGTGCATGGTCGGTAATGCGCTTTGTCGTATACTCCAGATCTTTCTGAACCGCGCCGTAATGATTGAATTCCTTCATCAGGCCGGTAAAATCATGGATAATCTCATTGATACGGTGCGTCATGCTCGCAGCGGCAGTATCGGACAGGTGCTTCTGTATATAGCCCCTGCGCTCATTTTCAATCGTCGTAATAAGGAAGGTGAGCGTCGTCCAGTTTTCTTTAAAGATCTTTATGCTGCCGTCAAGCTTTTCTATAACATCCCTGAGCATGTCCTGCGTTATCTTCATAAGCTCAATGTTAAAGCACAGGTTGTCCAGCACGGAATCATCCTCCGTATTCTGCACATCCTTACCTTCCGAGCACTGCTTAAGACAGACAAGCACGTTATTGATGGCCTGGCGGATAATATCCTGCATCTGCAGGCCTTCCATGGCATGCTGGATCGGCACATAAATCTTATGCACATGATCGGTTATCACGTTCAACGGCTCTGTTGTCGTCGTAATAAGCGACTGAAGGTTTGTATTGCCGGAATTATCCAGATTTGCAAGCAGCTTCTGGGAAGCGATGATATTATTGAAGATGGTCTTGAACGCCGTAATGTTCTGCAGCAGCTCCTGCTCTTCGTTGATAAGATCATCGGAGAACTGAAACATCTGGTTGGACATACGCTTGAGGTTGTCCGTAATCTTGGAAAAGGCGCGGCCTTTTTCGCCGGACTTGATCGAAACGACCATGGCGTTCAGCGTTATCAGCTCCATTTCCTCACTGTCTTCTTTGATGGTCTTTACCTGAGAATTCATCATGGACAGGTCTTCTATCTTTTTATTCAGCGAATCAAAGAGCGCATTGTACTTGGTGTCGAAATTACTGAAAAAATCACCCTCACGGGCATTGGAAACATCGTTCTGACTTTTTAAATTCTGCAGCACGCGCTGCAGCTCATCAAGCGATGAGCCGCCTTTTTTATTCATAAGGGCGGGGAACTGCTCTGCAAGGAAAAGAAAAATCTCTTCTGTTTGAGCATTAAGCTCTTGAATCTGTGACTGAATAGCTTCCATATTTTATATCCTTCACTGTATAAATTCTTCAGAAAGTAAGCGCAGATCAGCGTCGCCGCCCGTGCTGTTCATGGGCAGCTCCTCATATTCAAACATCGCATTATTATATGAATACGAATGCTGCTGTATGCGCTCCACCGCAGCCTTAAGCTGGCGCGCAAACGCGCTCTGCGGAGACGTAAGCACCAGAGGCTTGCGCATGGCCACAGACAAAGGCAGTGCTTCATCTTTGGGAATAAACCCGACAAAATCAATCGATATCCCCATTTTAGAGAACGTCAGCGACCGCAGCCGCCGCGCCATCTCCAAATCCTGCACAGAGTTGCCCTGATTCAGTATAACCTGCGGACGGTACTTTGAAAGCTCCCTCACAGCGCGCTCACCGGTTTCCGGAAATTCCGCGCACACAGACTTTACAAGTCCTTCAAAGCTGCTTTCTATGCCTTCCGTACTGTTTTCTATATAACGCTGGATTGCCATGCGCTCCTCGCTCTTTGCCTTGAACTGGCACGTAAAAAACCGGTACGCCGCTGATTTCAGGAACGAATACGCATTCAATATGGACGTTATTTCCGGCGTGGTCACAAGCAGAGAATTATATGTGATAAGGAAAAAATCAAGTGTATTGAACGCCGCCCCTGCGCCCAGATCCAGAATCACATAGTCCGCATCCAGCAGATGCAGCTCTTTGATAAGCCGTTTTTTAATAAAGAATCCCAGATTTGCCGTACCGGGAAACAGACAGTCGCCTGCAATAAAGTACAGATTCTCTATACCGGTTTCCTGCAGAAGCGGCTCCAATGTGGTGAACTGCCGGTAGATAAAATTCCCGAGACCCGTATGATTGTTTTTGAGACCAAGTAAGGTATGTAAGTTTGCTCCGCCAAGATCCAGATCCACAAGCACGGTTTTTTTGCCGCTCTGCGCCAAAAGAATCGAAAGGTTTGCCGAAAGAGCACTCTTTCCGACGCCACCTTTGCCGCTTGCCACGGGGATAATATTCACCATTTCCTTCAGTATACGGGTAATACTTGAAATTTTCAACATGAATATAACGTAAGTTTCAGAAAACGTTGCATGCGGCGTACTTTGTGACTGCTTGAACCAAAAAAAAACGGGACAGTCCCTCAGGGCTGTCCCGTTTTATGCATACGCTGCGTTCACGCAGACTGTGCGATATCAGCAGACTTCGGTGTCGGTCGCCTTTTTAGTGGTGAGCGGCTTGCCGTCCGCAGTGAGCGCCTTGCCGGCTATAACAGCCTTGTAGTCTGACACACGGATCTGCACCTTGCAGAATTTGTCGATATCGATCTTGGCAGGTTTTTCAGCGGCGGGATCATCGCCTTCAAGCACGACGGGCGTGCCGGGCGCTGCCCACGGAGCTGTCAGCAGCTCAACCTTTTCCTTGCCGTCTTCCGTATAGTCAGCTGCAAGCAGCATGCCGCGGCTTTCCACTCCGCGCATCTTGCGCGGAGCCAGATTGGCCGCAATGATGATGTGCTGGCCCAGCAGCTCCTCCGGCGTAAGGTACGGAACAAGTCCTGACTGAATGATACGCTCCGTACCGGAACCGTCATCAAGTGTTTCTATATACAGTTTTTCTCCCTGCGGATTGCGGTCAACCTTTATGATCTTGGCAACACGCAGATCAATATACTTGTTAAAGTGTGCAGCCTGATCAACCGCTGATGCAGCATCGGAGGCCGCGCCGCCGGACTTTTCGGATGTTTTTCCTGCAGGAGCTTTTCCGGCCTGCTTGCCTTCATCCGTTATACCCATAAGCTCCTCAAGGTCAAGCTCACCGGCCACACATGGAGTAGTTATAGCCCAATTTGTAAGCACCTGGGGATGCACTTCACCGAAGATACCGACCGGCTTGCCGTTTACAAGAACATGCGCCTGACGGCCGGGTATAAACCGCGGATCATCGCTTTCGGCCACCTGATACGTATGGTCAAGGTAGTACAGCAGTGCCGACATTTCGCTCGCGGCATCATTAAAGCTCGCGCTATTCGCACAGGTAAGGAAACCGATATTCTGACGCGTACGGGTTCCGGTGTTTTCCTCAGGCTGGATATAGGCAACCTTTCCGATTTCAAACGTTTTATGGGGGAATGCCGCATTCGCGCTGCAGCTCTCTGCTTTCAGCAGGGATGCAATAATGGACGGGCGGATAAACTGGTAGTTCTCGCTCATCGGATTTGCAATCTCAATCACTTTGTCTGCGGGATAATTCATCTTTTCTATGTAGTCGGCACGGCTTCCCACATAGTTAAAAATCATCTCCTGATAGCCCAGGCCGACCATAAGCGTCTTTGCCTTGCGGCTGTACTGGGTAACAGGCAGAAGTCTTCCGATAGTAAAATCATTCGGAGCCTGCGGCACAAAGTAGTCCAGGCCTTTGCCGATCATGACATCCTCTATAATGTCCACTTCATGCAGGAAGTCATTGCGGTACGGCGGCGGCTGCAGAACAAATTCCGTATCCTCACGGCCGTCAACGGTCACCTGCTTTGATTCCACGGAGTTGCCCATACGGATCAGCGCCTGAACAATCTCATCTACAGAAAGGTCGGCACCAAGCTTTTTATTGATATGGCTCCGGTATGCTTTTGTAGGCTGCTGGAAATAATAGGGAACCGTAACTTCTTTGCCGAACCCGGTTTCATACGGATGCACTACTTTTACAGGCAGGATGGTATATCCACAGTCCGCAAAATCGCAGGCTACAATATTTGCCGAAAGGATAAGGTTCTCCATGTTGTCACCGGTAAGCTCCACCATAAGATCCTTATCACCGACCTGTACGGCACCGAGCGTAGCGCTGTTGATAACCGGAGCCATGGACATGACTTCATTTTTATCATCAACAAGCAGCGGGAATTTTTTCATATCCTGCAGGATCCAGCCGAAGTCCTTTCCTTTGGGATGATCGCTCAGAATCTGGCGGCACGTCATCGGCTCTGTGCACGCAAGCGGCACGAAGCTCGTGGTGTCGGGGTCAACGGCCTTATAATGCACGGGGAACTGAATCTGCGCCGCGCGGTATACACCCATAGAAATAGACTTGCGCTTGCGGCCGAAGTTCCACGCAAGTTTTTCCTGCGTCTGGATAATATCAAGCAGCATGGGCTCGTCAATGGCTTTGCCTGAAATGATAAAGGCTACCATATACGGACGAATGTCTTTAAGCTCCGGGTCAACGGTAACGGTACGGCCGCCGCAGTCCTTGATGTTTCCCGCACGAGACAGGAACGGATTATAATCCGTCATCTTGCCGCCGTCATACAGATACAGCTGACGCGCCACGCCGTTGGTGGACCAAAGGTCAGGACGGTTCGTGTCGTTAAGCTCAATCTTAATGACGCGCTGATCTTCCGGCTGCGTCATATCGGGTTTTTCATCAAGCTCGGCTTTAGCCGATGTCATCTTTTTTTCAAGCGTATCATAGTCGTAGGTTTTTCCGACCATCTTAAAGAATAGTTTTTCATTGACTTCTATTTTTGGCATGTACAGACCTCTATAGCCTATAAGTATAGACAATAAGAAGGAATAAATCAACGCAGAAAAGCAGACGCATACGGCGCAGGCAAAAAACAGACATACTCACAAAAAGAGCAGTTTGTTTTCTTTATGTCTTGTTCAAAGAGCACTATATTATTACATCATATTACATCCGGAATTTCTTTCTTCCGGGTGGGCGACTTCAAAGCCGCAGATTGCTTCCATGTTGAGTTCGCGGAGTTCTTTGACACCATCAATATAAAGCTGATAGTTGATGCCTGTGGATTCGTAACCGCAGCCTACGTCGTAATCGTCGCCCAGTGATTCGCGGACAATCTGCTCGCGTTGTTCACGGGTTGTATCTTTTATCAAAATGCTTGCCATAGTGATTCCTTTTGAATGCATTTTAGCATAAATCGGAGATTAAATCAGTGTTTTGTGCGGAATTAATGTTAATTCAAAATCTCGGCAATGATAGGATAATGTTCTGGCAATGTTCGGCAATATTTGATATATCTGGTACAGTCCATTTTAGTCGCAAGTAGACTCCACTTTAGACAAAAATACAGTCTATTTGCAACGCAAGTACAGTCTACTTTTGACGCAAATAGACTCTATTTTAGTCTCAAACAGACTGTACTTCAGGCTCAAATATACGCTGCATGTGGTAGAACCAGCTTCTGTATTTTGTACAGATAACTGCCGGCGGCGTCAGAGCAGCAATTATCTTAATGAAGTTTTATTCTGAACACCTTTGAGTTCCGGACGGGTGTCCACAGCTCACGCCGCTTTTCAGGCAATGAAGAGATATCATCATGCACAAAGCCGAGCTTTTCAAACCAGTCGGAAGTCTGCGTAGTCAGCACAAAAACCGAAGCTATCTTTCTACTATTTGCCCTATCGATAAGATAGGAAATAATCTTTGGCCCGATTCCGATATGAGCGCATGTTTCGTCCACGGCAACCCCGGCGATCTCCGCCTGATTACCGCTGTATGTGTGCAATGCGGCACACGCACGGATACCACCGTCAAGCTCATATACGATATAGTCATCCAGCTGCTGCATAAGCTGGCGGCTTGTGCGCTGCAGCAGAATTCCCTTTTTTACAAACGGATTCATCACACGCAGTACGCCGGGAATATCCTCCTGCTTCATCGGCCGGATACCGCCATAATTGTTTGTGTAGATCATCGTGCCCGATCCGAGGTCAGAAAAGATTTCGCACGGCAATGACCCGTCCAGCGTGCCGTTTATAATATGAGCACGGTTCACACCGTTACGGCATGCCTGCTCTGACAGCTGCAGCAGAGAAAGAATCCTGCCCTTTATATCATCATCGCCTGCCGCTGCAGACGGCACAGGCATATTTGTGCCTGCGTCCGTTCCGCTGCCGTCGTTTGCGGAAATAAATTCCTCAAGCTCCTCCAGATTCATGGACGGTACGCAGCCGTCCGCAGAAAGTCCGATGGTTTCAGGAATAACGAACAGTTCCTTTGTTATCTCCGCGTGCGGCAGAATATAGAAAAGTTTGTCCGCTTTCAGATGCACTGCAATCTGCTGCGCAAGCTGCAACGACGAAATATTATACGGTCTGCCGGTGATGCTCCAGCCGATACACGGGAAAATGGGGATAAAGCCGTTCTCTAGTACAGTCCGTATGGATTCAAGCTCAAGCTTGTCGATTTCACCAGCCGTGCCGTAATCCACGCCGTCAAGCACACCCTTTGCCCGCGCGCGTACCCAGTTTCCGATAACTGCAGTTATGTGCTCGCCGGCCAGCGCCGTCATAACCGTGTTCGACACATCGAACGCCGCATTCTTTATAATCGGCATGGCCTGCTCATCTGTAAGACGGCTGCCGTCCTTTATCTTCCAGGAAATGCCTGCGTCGGAAAGCATGCTGTCTATGTGGTGCCGCGAACCGGGTACCAGCAGGACTTTAAGCCCCGTGGCATGGATAAGGCAGATATCACGGATATGTCCGGGGAACAGCGGAGAGTCTATAAGCTCATCGTCCAGATAAATAACTACAACTGCATTTTTGAATTTACGCATATAGCGGATTACGCTGCGTATCTGTTCCGCTTTTACATGCCTGACAATATCATCTTGCATTATCAAATTCCTCCCTGGACCGCTTGGAATACAGACAGCCGCAGTACGTCTGGCGGTACAGGCCATACTCCGCACTTAGTTCCAAGCTTCGTTTAAAGCCGCCTCGCTTCTTAAAATCACTGGTCAGAAAACGGGGACCTCTTTTTTCCGCTGCGACAGTTTCCTGAAAACTTGCCTCAAGCTCCATTCCGATTGTATGTATTTTTTCTGCATCCTTAAAGGGGCTTATAGAAAGTGTAGTGGTAAACCAGTCATACGCATGGACTGCAGCATATTCATAAGCCTTTTTCATTCTGAGCAGGTAGCAGCGGCGGCAGCGCTCGCCTTTTTCAGGCTCAGTCTGTAACGACGTATCCTGCAGCACACCCGTACCGGTAAAAAATTCTTCAGGATTATATTCCGCCGTAACAAGCTGAATGCCATGTGTTTTGGCAGGACCAAAGCGTGGAAGGAAGTTTACAAGTTCTTCCAGCCGACGTTCATACTCAGTTTTCGGATAAATATTAGGATTATAATAATAGATCGTAATGTCAAAATACTCGGACAAATACTCAAGGACATAAGAAGAGCATGGCGCGCAGCATGCATGAAGAAGCAGCGTCGGCTTGCGTCCGCCTGTCTGCTGTATATCAGCAAGGATTTTGTCCAGTTCTTTTTGATAGTTCATGATCAGAAGAATTCCCCTGCTCCCGCCGCCATACATTCATGGGTTGAACCGGGAGTCTATGAGACTGTACCACGGAACGCCGGACAGGTGCAAGATTCAGTCTGTCATGAAAAACAGACACTGCCGCCAACGCATAATTCAGCTAGATTTTCTCTGCGCAGCATCTTCTAAATTAACAAACAGTCGGTATTCTCAGGTGCCATCTACTTTATCCAAAAGATATACGCAGAATGATATACATGATTCTTCTATACTTACGTTCATTCATTTGCAGCATGATATTTTCTGCCGGCAGTTTTATATGTCGACTGTCACAATCACCGTCCCTCACCTGCCTGCGGCGCGGTTCATTACCTGCATTTCATTGTTTCACGTGAAACAGTTATATCATCTGGCACATGGGCACTTCGAAAATGTAAGTTTTACTTTCTTTTTTTCAGAAATCAAAACCAGCAGAATTTCTCAAAAAAAGCCACGAAAGTGTCGGGATGCCCACATACCATAGTTGTCACAGATCGGATAAAACTCTCTGGTTCAACCTGTTTCACGTGAAACAATCACAGGAAAAAAGAATATAAGACGAATAAAGAACACATCAAAAAGACTATGAAAACCGATTTTTGGAGATGCCCTAGCCTATGTAATTTGGAATATGAAACCTTCCGCACGTATAAAGATTAAATGTACAGCTTTGTTTATAACCTATAAATCCGAACGCCATATTGTTTTGTATCCTGTCACCGGCAACTACAACGGCTGCAGTCAATACCCTTTATCACAACAAAGTTTCCAGCGGCGTCAGGATATAAACACCTCCGCACGTATCAAAATTAATCAAAGGGAACCTCTAAAATGCGACGTTTTAATTCCTGCTATTTTCAGGAATAAAAACTCGCAGGCTTCCTCAGAAAATCCACGAAAGTGGGTTTTTCGAGGTGACCCAAACAACCTTGTTCACAGTCTATAAAACCGACTGGCATAATGTTTCACGTGAAACATTAACACCTATTCCATTATTAAAACTGTGTCAAACTCTCTTTGTGTTTATCAATGATGTTTCATGACTTATCCACAAATTTTCCCAGATCTATATTTTTTAAATTTATACAATCAAAATTCTAAATGTTTGTAATAGAAGAATTTAGAATTTCTATTTTATCTGATGGCAGGAAAAGTTAATAATTACCCCAAGTTATCCACAGAAAAGCGGCTTATACCCAGAGTTATGCACAGTCCGTACAGCTGAATTTGTCTATAATACCATATAGGAACAGGTATGCCCGTATTTTATACGCTCAAATAAAAAAAGCCGGGGTTTCCCCCAGCTTCCGCCTGATGCGTTCCCCGCTTATTTCTAAGCGTCCCCTCGTTATACCAATTATGCCATAAATACTATTGTTTGTCAGTATTTATCATACTTATTTTATGATTTTTTGTACCACTGTTATATAATTCATTATAATATATATAATTAAACATTTTTCGCTAACTACCGGACGGTAATTACCATCATGTGTATAAAAAAAGTCCTCTGAACCTGGTCCAGATTCAGAGGACGTATCCTTTTAGAAAAATGGTCGTCTCAAAAACGTTATTTGTCCGTCTCTTCGTTCGCCACCCGGTCAATACCGATCAGATAATCCGGCTCATCGATCTGTACAATGCGTACACCGGAAGCTCCGGTTCCCTGCCGGTTGATCTTTGAAGCCTGTACCCGCAGCGTCTTGCCCTGCCCGGTCATACACATCACTTCATCAGTTTCTTTTACCGCAAGGGCGCCGATTATCTCACCTTTGTCGTCGATACGATTAAAGATCTTCTGTCCGCCGGTGCCGCGGCCATGGCCACGATATTCCTCAAAGTCAACGCGCTTGCCGAATCCTTTTTCAGTCATGATAAGAATATCAGCATCATTCTCTACCCTTATGGAAGCCGCAAGCTCATCATCTTCACGCAGCTTTATGCCGCGCACGCCGCTGCTCGCTCTTCCCATAGGCCGGATATCTTCTTCTTCAATACGAAGTGCCTGACCGCGCCGCGTGATAAGAACAATCTCATTTGATCCTGTGGTAAGGATTGAGCTGACCAGTTTGTCGCTGTCCTTCAGCTTTATGGCAATCTTACCACGGAATTTGGCATTTTCGAATTCACTGACCGGCGTCTTTTTTACAATGCCGTTTGCCGTTGCCATAAGCAGGAACACATCATCGCTGAATGCCTTGAGAGAAACAATGGACGCTATCTCTTCATTGGCGCTGACGGCAAGCAGGCTCTTTACATGAGAACCGCGGTTTGAACGCGATGCCTCAGGTATCTCATGCACTTTGACCCAATATGCTTTGCCTTCGTTCGTGATGAACATAATATAGTCATGGGTAGATGCTATGAACACCTGATTGATGTAATCGCCTTCAACCAGATTCGCGCTGCCGCTGCCTTTGCCGCCCCTGCCCTGCTGCTTATAAGCAGTAAGTGCCACGCGCTTGATATAACCAAGCTTGGAGATAAGGATAACCATATCCTCCTCTTTGATCATATCCTCTACATTGATTTCCTCAACTTCATCGGCAACAATATCAGTACGGCGGTCATCGCCGTATTTTTGGGCAAGCTCATCCGTCTCTGATTTTATGAGTGCAAGCAGTTTTTCATGATGCGCAAGCAGATCTTCCAGATGAGCTATGAGCGCCTGCAATTCGGCCAGTTCCTTTTTAAGGTCGTCAACTTCCAAATGAGTCAGCTTTTTCAGCTGCATATCGACGATTGCCTGGGCCTGAACGTCATCAAAGTTAAACCGCTTCATAAGGCCGTTCTTTGCGTCCTGCGTATCACGGCTGCCGCGGATAATCTTTATAACTTCATCTATATTATTAATAGCAACAATAAGCGCTTCTACAATATGAGCACGGGCTTTTGCCTTTGCCAGCTCAAACTGCGTACGGCGCGTAACCACACGGTCACGGTGCTCCACAAAATTCTGTATTATCTGCTTGATGGTCAGAATCTGCGGTCTGCCGTTTACAAGCGCAAGGTTGATGACACCGAAGTTAGACTGCAGCGCCGTCTTAGTGAACAGCTGGTTCAGAACAATCTTTGCCACTGCTCCGCGCTTTAAGTCAATGACAATACGCATACCGGTTCTGTCGGAACTTTCGTCATTGATACCCGTAATGCCGTCAATCACTTTATTCCGGGCAAGCTCGCCTATGCGCTCGCACAGCGTCTTTGTGTTCACCTGATAAGGAACTTCCGTAAATACTATGGATTCCTTACCGCTCTTAGCTGTTTCTATAGTAAACCGGCCGCGTACTACGATTGTACCGCGTCCTGTTTTATATGCCTTTTTAATGCCGTCCCGGCCGAAGATAATTCCGCCGGTGGGGAAATCAGGACCTTTGATAATCTTTGTAAGATCATCGATTGAAATATCGGGATTATCGATATACGCTGAAATAGCTTTTGCAACTTCCCGCAGGTTATGCGGCGGCATGTTCGTAGCCATACCTACCGCAATACCGGAAGAACCGTTCACCAGCAGGTAGGGAAGCTTTGAAGGAAGAACCGTAGGTTCCTTAGCCGTTTCATCAAAGTTAGGAATAAAATCAACGGTATCCTTCTCTATGTCGGCTACCATCTCTTCAGCGAGCTTGGCCATCTTAGCTTCTGTATAACGGTAAGCAGCTGCAGGGTCACCGGCTATAGTACCAAAGTTTCCTTGCGGCGTAATGACAGGATATCGCATATAAAAATCCTGTCCAAGATGAACAAGCGCGTCATAAACGGAAGCATCTCCATGCGGGTGATATTTACCGAGCACGTCACCGACGATTTTAGCGCACTTTCGTGTAGCGCCGTTACTCCGCAGTCCGAGCTCATCCATAGAATACAAGATTCTGCGGTGAACAGGTTTCAGACCGTCGCGTACATCAGGCAATGCACGGCTTGTAATAACGGACATAGAATAGTCTATATATGCCTGCTTAACTTCCGCATCAATCGGTATACGGATTAAAGTGCCGCCTTCAGGCGTCTGTATCTCATCCATTTTTTTACTCCACTTTACACATCAAGATTGGCATACACAGCGTTCTCTTCTATGAACTTGCGGCGGGGTTCCACCTCTTCGCCCATACATACGCTGAAAATCTTATCTGCGGCCACCGCATCAGGAATGGTCACCTGCTTCATCTTGCGGTGAGCGGGATCCATGGTAGTTTCCCACAGCTGGGTTCCGTCCATCTCACCAAGACCTTTATACCTCTGTACATTTGCCCGCTGCGCATCATCGCCAAGCTGCTTCAGTACTTCAGCCTTTTCATCGTCGTCGTATACGTACCATTCCTTTTTATTTACCGAAATCTTATACAGCGGCGGCATGGCAAGATACACATAGCCGTCCTCAATGATCTGCGGCATATATCTAAAGAAGAATGTAAGCAGAAGCGTACGGATATGGCTGCCGTCAACATCGGCATCGGCCATAATAATGATCTTATGGTAGCGAAGCTTTGATATATCAAAGTCCTTGCCGATTCCTGCGCCGAGCGTCGCGATAACAGGCTCAAGCTTATCGTTGTTGATGACCTTATCAATGCGTGTCTTTTCAACGTTGAGCATCTTGCCCCACAGCGGAAGAATTGCCTGATGCTTGCTGTCCCTGCCCTTTTTGGCAGAGCCGCCTGCAGAATCACCCTCAACTATGTACACTTCACATTCAGCAGGATCTTTTGAAGAACAGTCTGAAAGCTTGCCCGGAAGTCCGAAGCTGTCCAGTCCTGACTTACGGCGTGTGGCTTCCTTTGCCTTACGTGCGGCAATACGGGCGGCAGCTTCGCTTACCGCCTTTTCAAGAATATGCTCAAGATCAACCGGATGCTGCTCAAAGAACAGCGTAAGCTGCTGCTTAACCAGAGACTCAACAACACCGCGTACATCGCTGTTGCCGAGCTTTGTTTTAGTCTGACCTTCAAACTGAGGCTCAGGAACTTTTACTGAAAGTATAGCCGTAAGACCTGCACGCACGTCATCGCCGGTAAGCTTTTCATCCTTATCAAGCTTTTTCTGGATTTTAGGATACTTTTCTATCATCTTATTCAGAACAAAGGTAAGCGCTGCCTTAAATCCTTCAAGATGTGTACCGCCTTCATGGGTATTGATATCGTTTACATAACTGAAAATATTCTCAGCATATCCGTCGTAATACTGCAATGAAAGCTGTGTCTCTATTCCCTGATCGCTGCCTTCGATATATGCCGGTTCTGACGGAATAACGTTCTTTCCTTCATTAAGGAACGAAACAAAATGCCTGATACCGCCGTCAAACTTAAATACCACTTCTTTGGGCACCTGCAGACGCTCGTCGCGGAATACGATGGTTATTCCGCTGTTCAGGAACGCAAGTTCACGAAGTCTGTTCGAAAGCACTTCAAAGTTATAGGTAGTGGTTTCCGTAAAAATCGTTTTATCGGCCTTCCATCTGATAGTAGTGCCATGGCGGTCTGAATTATCTATAGGCTCAACCTTTGATACCGGCTTGCCTACTTCATATTTCTGAAAGTATTTTTTTCCGTCACGCTCTACATACGCTTCCATCCATGTAGAAAGCGCGTTCACGCAGCTTACGCCGACGCCGTGCAGACCGCCAGATACTTTATAGGAACCTTTATCAAATTTACCGCCTGCATGCAGCCTGGTCAGAACAAGCTCAAGCGCACTGATATGCTCCGTAGGATGCATGTCCACAGGAATACCGCGTCCGTTATCTTCAACACGGCAGATATCATCTTTTTCAAGCGCCACAACGATGGTGTCGCAGAATCCTGCCATGGCTTCATCAATACTGTTATCAACTACTTCATATACAAGATGATGAAGGCCGTTCGGTCCGGTGGAACCTATGTACATTCCAGGGCGTTTGCGTACCGCCTCCAGTCCTTTCAGTACCTGGATATTACCAGCGGAATATGTAGCTGTCATGATTGTATGTCCTTGAGCATGTAAGTTATATCTTTTTTCATTATAAGTACTTAGATAAAATAAATGAAACAATAATACGGTAAGAGTATATCCGTATTGCAGAAAAAAGTAAAGGCGGTTTATAATACCGCCTATGAGTGAGCACAATTATAAAGAAGTATGGCAATATGCCATGAATCAGATACACGAGGACTACAAAAAAAACGGCCAGGAAACAGAATTCAAGCTGTGGTTCAATATGGACTATATAGAAGATACTCTGACCGACATAACTGTATCTGTGGCTTCTGAATTTTTGTGGCAGACTATGGTCAGCAAAGGAAATATCCGTAAAGTTGAGCAGAAAATCTGCGAGCTTACAGGCCAGCCGTCCATACAGCTCAAGCGTATTATCAAAAAACCGATCGTACAGGAACAGCCTGCATCACCTTCTTCCGTTTCAGCTCCTGATCCTGAGCCGTCATATACGCCGGATACTGATTATGAATCTTCATATGTAAGCAGTTCATCAGATACTTCATCCGTCATAATTACCGGTGCACCTGCAAAAAAACATCCCATGCTGCGCGAGGACTATACGTTTGAAACCTTTGTTCCCGGTGACAACAGTATGTATGCATACAATGCGTCCATGGCTGCAGCAAAAAATCCGGGAAGAGCCTATAATCCCATATTGCTGTACGGCGGCGTAGGCCTTGGCAAAACACATCTTATGGAATCAATAGGAAATTATATCTATCAGCAGAAAGGCGACAGCGTAAAGATCTGCTATGTATCGGCAGAAACGTTTACAAATGAATTTCTTAACTCACTGCCGAACCATACGACCGATAAATTCAAGGCCAAATACCGCAGCCTCGATGTGCTGCTGCTTGATGACATTCATTTTCTGCAGGGAAAAGAAAGTACGCAGGAAGAGCTGTTCCACACATTCAATGCCCTTAACGACAGTTTTTCACAGATGGTGTTCACCTGCGACCGGCCCATCACCGAACTTAAAGGAATCACCAACCGTCTGCGCACACGCTTTTCAAAAGGCCTGTGCATAGACCTGCAGCCGCCGTCATATGAAACGCGCTATGCAATTCTTAAGAAAAAGCTGCAGATTCTCGGAAAAAACATACCTGATGACGTGGTTGAATATATAGCAAAGAACGTAG
>Ga0256405_10006702_pt1 | contig 18106 bp, 4 predicted proteins | sample RumenRJG_02DNA_FD_189096 | JGI IMG/M metagenome (GOLD analysis project Ga0256405, IMG submission 189096) | Bovine rumen microbial communities from Lethbridge, Alberta, Canada - RJG_02 | ecosystem: Host-associated > Mammals > Digestive system > Stomach > Rumen | place: Canada: Alberta | collected... | reverse complement strand
CTGAGGATAACCTATGCAGCATGATACTATACCACATAGCGGTCATCACTATATTTTTTAAAATTTTTTATTTTGCTGTGACATCAAAAAATGAGGTCATTATTTTTTGACACGAGTTGTCACTTCATCTCCTATATTGCCGGCACTTTAGATTTTTTTCAACACCAGAAGTGTATGCATGAGCACATATGAGTGGTATGTGTACATAGTTATTACGCTCTATCTCTATGTATGTCAATAATTATTTTTGTTTTTTTCTACTAGTTTTTAAAAAATAGATAGCTCCAGGCCTACACTTAGCGCTAAAAAATCCATATATTATATAATTATTATTTTTTCAAAAAATTTCGCATGTGTATACCCAACACTCAGGTTAATGTATGAATATAGATACTCCCTCACATAGCGGTTGCTTCTACATATTATGCAAATTTTAAAAGTGGCAATGAGTATAAAAAATGATGTCATTATTTTTTCACATATTTTGATGCCTCATTGTTGGTACTCCCTGTGTGCTCGATGATTATCAACCCTATAGACGTACTCACACTTACATAGCGGTGTTATGTTACTAAAGTTGCAACTATTGTTTACCCTGCATATTGGTGCCATTTTTGCAAATTTTTATATAAATATTTTTTCCTAGATCTATTTTGAAGATAGCAAAAATGGGTCTTAGATACCAAATTTTGGTAACTTATGGTATCTTTTGGTACTTGGTGCCAATGTCACCGCTATGATATAGCGGTCATTCCCTACATAGCATGTTATGGTCTGCGTGCAGTGTGTGTCGAAAAAATCGATGTTAAAATTTTTCCAAAAAATAATAATAAAATTGGGTTATTACACATGATTTTTAAAAAATAATGGAAAAATGGAAATTTCGACCTTCCTGTTCTCCAGGTCAAGTTATGTTCCAAAAGTTTGCTTTGTGGATATATATAGTGTATAACATAGCGGTCATTTCCTACATAGTGAGTGCGTATGTAGCTCGTGTGTACACAGAGTTTGCTGAAGCCCCAAAAATGAGCAATTTTTTTTTTCCAAAAAAATATTTTTTTTAGTATTATGTTAATATCTTCCTATTGTGCATAGCAAAAATATCGAACTTTAATATGGACCATAAGTTAGGCCTTATAGGCGAAAAATGGATTTTACTATGAAGCTATGCCTTATGCTTAGTAACAGAAGTCAATATGCAAAAGTGACTAAAAAGAAGAATATGGTAACAGAAGTCAATATACAAAAGTGACTCATTGGAATAATTTGGTAACAGAAGTCAATATGCAAAAGTGACTCATGAAAATAATATGGTAACAGAAGTCAATATGGGAAAGTGACAACTTAAAATAATATGGTAACAGAAGTCAATATGCAAAAGTGACACTTACAAATATTAAAAAAATTCCAAAATATACATTTGGAACCTAAGAAATGAGGCTGAACCTCAGTAGGTCGTGGACGTAATGCCACTCCACTACTTACAGTACCCTCTTTCATTCAATGTCTTCTACATTGGGTTTTCAAGTATGACACTTTGAGTGACTTATAATATATTCTTTCTCATGTCATACAAATGCATCACTCTTTAGATGGGTTTCTGGCTTAAGAGGCCTTCAGCCATTATCCCAGACGGCGTAGCTGCGCGACAATATTGTTTCCAATAATCGCTAACCAGAGGCCATAATCAACGGTTCCTCTCGTACTTAATCAATCTACTATCATGATGCGATATCCAGTAGGATAAAACAAACCTGGCTCACGACGGTCTAAACCCAGCTCACGATCCCTAATACGGGTGAACAATCCAACCCTTAGCAACTTGTACATCACTAGGATAGGAAGAGCCGACATCGAAGAATCAAAAAGCTGCGTTGATTTGATCTCTTAGCAGCCACAAGCCAGTTGTCCCGGAGGTAACTTGTCTGTCACCCCAATCCTCACGCACCTGAGGCTATTTAGGGATCGTTAGGCCTTACTTTCGTAACTGGTCCTAGTACAAAAAGGCACAGTAAAATGAGCTTTTGGCCTTATCCTCAACGTGAGATTTCTGTCCTCACTGAGCTCAACTTAGGACACCTTCGCTGCTCTTTCGAAGGTGTGCCGCCCCAGCCAAACTTTCTATCTAGTCCTATTCCTTGATTGTAAAGGTAAGTATAATTCTAAACAGGGCAGTGGTTTCTCATGGTCGATTGCTCTCCCACCTAGCTGAGTCCCCGCCAGAACTATACAAGACTAGACCAAAGTGAAGCTCTACAGGGTCTTCTTTCCCCGCTGGATAGTTAGTGCCCGTTCCCACTACAGTTGGTTCGCTGAGAGACAGTTTGGGACAGTGAGAACCTCATAGCTCCGTTCATGCAGGTCACTAATTAAGTGACGAGGTATTTCGCTACTTTGATAAGAGTCATAGTTACCCCAGCTATTTACCGGTGCTTCGTTGGCTTGAACCATATTAACAGACACAGCACTGAGCAGGATTCATGTCGCGTTCACTGCCTATATGAGCACAGCGCGACACTACGTTTTTATTAAACAGTTGGGCTCTCCGCGTAACAATCGGTTCTGATTTTCACCAGAGCCAAGCTTTATCCCGAAGTTACAGCTCTAATTGGCCGAATTCCCTGAACTATCATGCCTCAATGGCCATAGGCTACTCACCTAGAAGACCTGATGCGGTTATCGGTACGAGTGACACAGTAAACTATTTTTCGCTTCATGGACCAATCCAATAGCCATTGATGTCGCCGGAGCTACATTTTGCCAGATACGAGACCGCAGTTCGCCTGCTGACCAGTTTCCCTGGGCCTCAGCACTGTCATATAGGAAAGAAATCCCTACCAAACGGTATAAGATTGACGGAGAAAAATAGTATGCGTTGCCGCGAACTGTTGTCAGTTACAGAATGTCAACTGTACTCCCTTTCTCAAGAAAAATGCCTTGATTAGGATCGACTAACTCTGGGTCTGTTTAAGTTGCCCAGAAACCCTACTCCTCATCAGCCCCCAGGATACTAACCTGGATAATCGCTACTTCAATTAGGATCTGTAATAGACAGTCTTCGAGTAACACTCACGTGTTACCTTCTCAAAACTGTCCACATCCCCCTACTCCTTGTTCAATCGAACAAGTGTTAGGCATCGGTGGTACTATATGCGCCATTCATTTTCGAGGCCCGAGTATTCGGCAGGTGAGTTTTAACACACTCTTTAGCGGATCGCCTGCTTTTAGGGGCACCGACCTGCTGTTTTAATACATGGACTCTCTTAATGGTATCAGTGGTAGTACACTTAGGCACCTTATTCTAACGTATGGTTCATCCCATTTCGCCAGAACCGCTTACCGGTTCGAGCCCACTCGTAACGCTAATTTAACTGGGTATTTCACTGTTAGGTAAATACACCACAAGAAGGTTCGAAGTTTGGAAATAAGTTGAGACCCCGAAGGGTCCCTACACCTCTACCCATATCTCTACTCCCCTTAACTAGTTAGGCATTACGGCTATCCTGAGGGAAACTTCGGAGGAAACCAGCTATTAGGTGGTTCGATGAGTCTTTCGCACCTTTACCTACATCTGAAAAATGATTTGCACATCAATAACTCGTACGGACCTCCACCAGAGTTTCCCCTGGCTTCGCCCTGTGCAGGCAAAGTTCACCACCATTCGGGTTCTATCAGTAATGCTCAGTAGCCATGCGCGAACGCCAGTTACCTTCTTTACGCCTTTACTGTTAACGAGCAAAGACTCGCACTACAGATAAACTCCCTAATCCGTGTTTCAAGACGGGCGCTATATAATAGCCTTCTCTAGGTCCAAGTTCAGGCGCTTTTCACGTTCCGTCATGGAGTCCTTTTCATCTTTCGTTCACACTACTTGTAATCTATCGGTCTCCTCACAGTATTTAGCCTTGGATGGGACGTACCACCCACTTAAGACACCATTCTCAAGGTATCCGACTCTCTCCAATGTCCCATAGCTTGCCGCATGATCTTACGAGGCTTTTACTCTGTATCGCGCAATATCCGACTTGCTTAGTCGACGGCAATTGAGGCACTGTCTACATTTCCCATTTTTGAGGGATTAAGACGTTGGGCTTTTCCCTCTTCGATCGCCTTTACTGAGGGAATCCTAGTTAGTTTCTTTTCCTCCGCTTAATGAGATGCTTCAGTTCAGCGGGTCTTCCTGTATGTCGCAGACTACGTACTTGTTAGCTTAAATTATTATTTGCTTTCTGTGGTTAGGAGAAAGAATATAATTTATGTTATGCAGTACTGTGGCATACATGCAATCCTTACCCGAGAGTAAGGATAAGCGCAATTTGCATTCAAAGATTAACTTGTCACAATGTTTGCAACTCCAGTTACTTAACACATTATGCAACGTTCTTCATCGTGTGAGGAGCCAAGACATCCATTGGTAAGCCTAGGTTATTTTTTTTTTCACACTTTATTTTTTTGTTTTTTGTATATGGTTTTTTGTTATATTAAAAAAAGAAGTTGGTTATAGTTAATAAATAACTAGAACTGATCCAACGGCAGGTTCACCTACCGTTACCTTGTTACGACTTCTCCTTCCTCTAGATAACGTGATTTAATCACTTTCTTCACTATGTGAATCCGGTGATTTCACCGAGTCATCCAATCGGTAGGAGCGACGGGCGGTGTGTACAAAGGGCAGGGACGTATTCAACGTGCGATGTTGACACACATTTACAAGGGATTCCTGGTTCATGACGCTGATTACAAACGTCAATCCCAACTACGTTAGGGATTATAGGAGTAGCTCGCCCTTTCAGGTTTGCTGAGATAAAAATATTCCTATTGATCCTAACATTGTAGCACGCGTGCAGCCCAGAGCATCTAAAGGACATCACGGACCTGTTATTGCTACCCTCTTCCGCCTGCTAAAATCGCAGGGAGTCCCAATTAGAACTGCAACCTTGAAACCAAGGCGTAGTATATAATTGGCGATAATCTCGCTCGTTAGCTGAATCAACGCTAGACAGGTCAACCCACGCACCACCAACGGCCATGCACCACCAAAAATCATATCCTGAAAGACCCAAAGCCTGTCAGTCATAAAAAACATCTGGTCCTGGTAAGTTTCCCCGTGTTGATTCAAATTAAGCCACAGGCTCCACCCCTGGTGTGCCCTTCCGTCAATTCCTTCAAGTTTCAGCCTTGCGGTCGTAGTTCCCCCAGAGCCCAAGAACTATGATTTCTCTAAAGATTCTGCCATTATTAAATGACAAACTCCTGTCGGCATCGTTTATAGTAGGAACTACCAGGGTCTCTAATCCTGTTGGATACTCCTACTCTCGCCCTTGATCGACAGAAACCCTCTAGGTAGACGCCTTCGCCTCCGTGTCTCTCTCATGAGTCACCGTATTCCACCACTCGTCATGAGATAGATCTACCCCCGATGGCTCTCGTTGAGCTTGTTTTCCGAAGAAAACAAAAAATTCATACTGCGCTGAGTCATTCTTGTAACCATACTCTAAGCGTCCTGATTTGTTCACAGTGAACGTTTCAAGGATATTGCTACCCAAGAAAAACGTAAGACCTTTGCAGGCCAATTCAGACTACGGGCGTTTTAACTGCAACAATATGGGAGCAAACTCGCAGAGCTGGAATTACCGCAGCTGCTGGCACCAGACTGGCCCTCTGCTAGGTTTCACCACACTGGAAAAGTGTGATCCTATTCACAAAAGCATAAGCTTTACATGAAACTGGTCATTACCTCCTCCGAATGTCTCGAGTGGGAAAGTTTCGCGCCTGCTGCTACCCGTGGATATAGTCGCTATCTCTCAGGCGCCTTCTCCGGCAGTCCGACGGTAACCGCCCGTTACCCGTGATAGCCTACCTAGGTAAAGACCCTAAGTACTAGCTGATAGGTCACTCAGTCGAATGACGTGCCTCGAAAGAGGTCAACTTTTCCTCCATAATTCACTTCTGGAGAAACAATCGCATGTATTAGCACCAGAGTTGCTGCTGCTATCCATTTAAAACCTGTAAGGTTGCCGTCAAATAGATTCTGAGCGTATTAATGAGCTATTCGCAGTTTCGTTACCTGAACTAACACTTGCATGGCTTAATCTATGACCGAAGTGTGCTTCCTTGGCAGGATCAACCAAGTATCGCTTATAAGAAAAATTACTTTTCCTTATAAAACTTTTGATGGTTTTATAAAGAGGTAGAAATTTCTTTCCAATGTATCTTGTTAGGATGCCACTGGGTTTATTTTTGCATCAACTTATCTATAAATAGATTTATTTTCCATAACCTTGTGGGTTATGAAAGTAGTCTATACATATTACATTGTACAAAAATGAGTTGTTATATTATGTATTAATTGCTTAATACACATTGGACTCTAAGACAAATATAACTAAAATTATAAATTCGTTAAAATTTATAATTTTTTTGTCTAAGCCTGAGTTTCGACGTAGTGGACCGATTCTAAAGGAGCTTCTCCCTATTATACTTTGTGATGCCCACTATAACAAATTGTCTTTGTAGTAGAACACTTGCGTGTTCACTACATAGGGGTCAAGGGGTGCATATTCTATTGACAAAAAATTTCAATCGTACGATGTGAGAATTTTTTTTTTCGGCGGTTATTTCTAAATATTGATCCTACGACTTTCTAACCTAGCTAAATCGTATTTTCCTTAGATACATTCCTATAATTAGTGATCTTAGTTTTTCTCAATTCTCTGGTCCGTACATAGTTTTTGAAATTTTTGTCAAATTTTTCCTCCCTATGGTTTTCAGTAGCGCACTTGTGGCCCGCGTGAGCACCGCATTAAAGTTGTGCAAAATGTCGGGCATGATTTGTGTTGTATATGATGCAATGCATGTGTGTGGCTTACTCTCACACTCGTTCCAAGAACGCCATTTTTATGCAAAAAAAGCCAAATTTTACATGAATATCACCTCCTCAGTGACTATACTTTACTTCACTTTTTTGGGTCTATTTTGCAATATCTATGTATGACTATACCTACTTGCAAGTTAAAAGTATATAATGCTATAGTATGTCACATACTCTTATTATTGTTATATAGCATGTCATACCCTACACCCGCTACGTAACGAGATTTGAGGTCATTATTTTTTGACATATATTTCACTTCATTTTCACCGTTGCCTGCACTTTATGGAAATTTGCATATTACTAGTGTATGCATACTCACATATAACTAATATGTGTACATAGTTATTACGCTCTACGTGCAACTCACTCAGATATTATTTTTGATTTTTTGATCTTTTTTGCAATCTATGATCTAGTTATAGGTAGGGTAAAGATAGGTTCCAAAAAATATGAATAATAAATAATTTAGTGTTTTTTAAAATATCATTTACATTGAACTTGCAGCGTACGTGTTTCATTACTATGCGGGGATCTATGCTATACCTGATAGCTGTTATCTATGCATATTTGTAATTTCTCAAAACGTGCAATGAGTAGCAAAAATGAAGTGATCAAATTTTGACAACTGATTTTTTTTCGTTTTCCGTGTTGCTTGCACAACTTGATTTTTCTAATGCTACCAATACATGCACACATATATAGCGGTGCTATGTGTACATAGTTACTTTCCTCTATCTATGTATCCTATAAATATTATTTTTGTATTTTTTCCTATATTTGCATATATTTTTAAAAATCTATTTTAAATTCTAGAGCGAAAGCGCAGCGCGAGGCGCCGAGAACTCGAGAAAAAAAAATTTTGTAAAAATATTTTTTTTGGTAAAATAATTATGCATTAAAAATATTTTACTTTTTTGTGATAGGCCAGTATTAAGGAACAGCAGTCCATATATATAGGTGCTACATATGATGTATAATATATGTGTAAGATTGAAATTTTTAGATCGCCGCAATCAAAAATAGAAATGAGGTCATTTTCAATTTACTTATAAAATGACTTCATTTTTGTATGTCATTGCGCATTATGAAAATGTGAGTACTATGGTTATGTTGGTATTCATGTATGTATGATATGTGCTCATAGTTGTATCTCGCTATGTGTTGGTCCATACATAGTTATTTTGCAAAATATATTCTACTTTTGAAATTATTTCTTGCTCCCAGTACGGCAAAGCAACAACTCCGAGCAAAAATGATCAAAAAATATTTTTTTGGGTAAATATTTGTACCTTTTTTCTAGCAATGGATGGGATCATCATCTGAGGATAACCTATGCAGCATGATACTATACCACATAGCGGTCATCACTATATTTTTTAAAATTTTTTATTTTGCTGTGACATCAAAAAATGAGGTCATTATTTTTTGACACGAGTTGTCACTTCATCTCCTATATTGCCGGCACTTTATGAAAATAATAATACTATAGTTATGTGCACCTATGTATTTAACTAACATGTGCACATAGTTGCTTCTCTCTCTGAGTGGTTTTCCACGTTATTATTTTTCATTTTTATTTTCAAATTTTAAAAATCCGGATAGAATTCTACTGAAGTAAACACATGATTTATGGGTTTTATTTTTTGGTGCTAAGTTCCCAAATAAAAATATTGGGAATTATAATTATTGGAATAACTTTGTATGCATAATATAGACAAGCATGATAACATGTATATATAGTTACTACACATGATGCTCAGTATCTTTGCAAAAACAATATAAAAATTTTACCTGCAATAATAATGAGAAATGAGGTCATTAAAATTTGACATAATATTTCATATCATTTTTGCTGTTCCTTGCACGTGGTGAAATTTCTAGTGGTACCACTATATGCGCATATGCATACTATTAACATGTCTCCATAGCCACTTTGCTATTCTCTGTACTTACTACAATATTATTAGTAAATTTTTTCTTGTTTTTTGGTATTAAAAATAGTTCTAGGCATGCCCAAGACTGCAACTCAGACCCAAACTCGTCCAAAGCTAAAAAATTTTTGTAATTTATTATTGCTCTTGTTCAAAGCATATGGAAAATGCACCTGAGGATAACCTATGCAGCATGATACTATACCACATAGCGGTCATCACTATATTTTTTAAAATTTTTTATTTTGCTGTGACATCAAAAAATGAGGTCATTATTTTTTGACACGAGTTGTCACTTCATCTCCTATATTGCCGGCACTTTAGATTTTTTTCAACACCAGAAGTGTATGCATGAGCACATATGAGTGGTATGTGTACATAGTTATTACGCTCTATCTCTATGTATGTCAATAATTATTTTTGTTTTTTTCTACTAGTTTTTAAAAAATAGATAGCTCCAGGCCTACACTTAGCGCTAAAAAATCCATATATTATATAATTATTATTTTTTCAAAAAATTTCGCATGTGTATACCCAACACTCAGGTTAATGTATGAATATAGATACTCCCTCACATAGCGGTTGCTTCTACATATTATGCAAATTTTAAAAGTGGCAATGAGTATAAAAAATGATGTCATTATTTTTTCACATATTTTGATGCCTCATTGTTGGTACTCCCTGTGTGCTCGATGATTATCAACCCTATAGACGTACTCACACTTACATAGCGGTGTTATGTTACTAAAGTTGCAACTATTGTTTACCCTGCATATTGGTGCCATTTTTGCAAATTTTTATATAAATATTTTTTCCTAGATCTATTTTGAAGATAGCAAAAATGGGTCTTAGATACCAAATTTTGGTAACTTATGGTATCTTTTGGTACTTGGTGCCAATGTCACCGCTATGATATAGCGGTCATTCCCTACATAGCATGTTATGGTCTGCGTGCAGTGTGTGTCGAAAAAATCGATGTTAAAATTTTTCCAAAAAATAATAATAAAATTGGGTTATTACACATGATTTTTAAAAAATAATGGAAAAATGGAAATTTCGACCTTCCTGTTCTCCAGGTCAAGTTATGTTCCAAAAGTTTGCTTTGTGGATATATATAGTGTATAACATAGCGGTCATTTCCTACATAGTGAGTGCGTATGTAGCTCGTGTGTACACAGAGTTTGCTGAAGCCCCAAAAATGAGCAATTTTTTTTTTCCAAAAAAATATTTTTTTTAGTATTATGTTAATATCTTCCTATTGTGCATAGCAAAAATATCGAACTTTAATATGGACCATAAGTTAGGCCTTATAGGCGAAAAATGGATTTTACTATGAAGCTATGCCTTATGCTTAGTAACAGAAGTCAATATGCAAAAGTGACTAAAAAGAAGAATATGGTAACAGAAGTCAATATACAAAAGTGACTCATTGGAATAATTTGGTAACAGAAGTCAATATGCAAAAGTGACTCATGAAAATAATATGGTAACAGAAGTCAATATGGGAAAGTGACAACTTAAAATAATATGGTAACAGAAGTCAATATGCAAAAGTGACACTTACAAATATTAAAAAAATTCCAAAATATACATTTGGAACCTAAGAAATGAGGCTGAACCTCAGTAGGTCGTGGACGTAATGCCACTCCACTACTTACAGTACCCTCTTTCATTCAATGTCTTCTACATTGGGTTTTCAAGTATGACACTTTGAGTGACTTATAATATATTCTTTCTCATGTCATACAAATGCATCACTCTTTAGATGGGTTTCTGGCTTAAGAGGCCTTCAGCCATTATCCCAGACGGCGTAGCTGCGCGACAATATTGTTTCCAATAATCGCTAACCAGAGGCCATAATCAACGGTTCCTCTCGTACTTAATCAATCTACTATCATGATGCGATATCCAGTAGGATAAAACAAACCTGGCTCACGACGGTCTAAACCCAGCTCACGATCCCTAATACGGGTGAACAATCCAACCCTTAGCAACTTGTACATCACTAGGATAGGAAGAGCCGACATCGAAGAATCAAAAAGCTGCGTTGATTTGATCTCTTAGCAGCCACAAGCCAGTTGTCCCGGAGGTAACTTGTCTGTCACCCCAATCCTCACGCACCTGAGGCTATTTAGGGATCGTTAGGCCTTACTTTCGTAACTGGTCCTAGTACAAAAAGGCACAGTAAAATGAGCTTTTGGCCTTATCCTCAACGTGAGATTTCTGTCCTCACTGAGCTCAACTTAGGACACCTTCGCTGCTCTTTCGAAGGTGTGCCGCCCCAGCCAAACTTTCTATCTAGTCCTATTCCTTGATTGTAAAGGTAAGTATAATTCTAAACAGGGCAGTGGTTTCTCATGGTCGATTGCTCTCCCACCTAGCTGAGTCCCCGCCAGAACTATACAAGACTAGACCAAAGTGAAGCTCTACAGGGTCTTCTTTCCCCGCTGGATAGTTAGTGCCCGTTCCCACTACAGTTGGTTCGCTGAGAGACAGTTTGGGACAGTGAGAACCTCATAGCTCCGTTCATGCAGGTCACTAATTAAGTGACGAGGTATTTCGCTACTTTGATAAGAGTCATAGTTACCCCAGCTATTTACCGGTGCTTCGTTGGCTTGAACCATATTAACAGACACAGCACTGAGCAGGATTCATGTCGCGTTCACTGCCTATATGAGCACAGCGCGACACTACGTTTTTATTAAACAGTTGGGCTCTCCGCGTAACAATCGGTTCTGATTTTCACCAGAGCCAAGCTTTATCCCGAAGTTACAGCTCTAATTGGCCGAATTCCCTGAACTATCATGCCTCAATGGCCATAGGCTACTCACCTAGAAGACCTGATGCGGTTATCGGTACGAGTGACACAGTAAACTATTTTTCGCTTCATGGACCAATCCAATAGCCATTGATGTCGCCGGAGCTACATTTTGCCAGATACGAGACCGCAGTTCGCCTGCTGACCAGTTTCCCTGGGCCTCAGCACTGTCATATAGGAAAGAAATCCCTACCAAACGGTATAAGATTGACGGAGAAAAATAGTATGCGTTGCCGCGAACTGTTGTCAGTTACAGAATGTCAACTGTACTCCCTTTCTCAAGAAAAATGCCTTGATTAGGATCGACTAACTCTGGGTCTGTTTAAGTTGCCCAGAAACCCTACTCCTCATCAGCCCCCAGGATACTAACCTGGATAATCGCTACTTCAATTAGGATCTGTAATAGACAGTCTTCGAGTAACACTCACGTGTTACCTTCTCAAAACTGTCCACATCCCCCTACTCCTTGTTCAATCGAACAAGTGTTAGGCATCGGTGGTACTATATGCGCCATTCATTTTCGAGGCCCGAGTATTCGGCAGGTGAGTTTTAACACACTCTTTAGCGGATCGCCTGCTTTTAGGGGCACCGACCTGCTGTTTTAATACATGGACTCTCTTAATGGTATCAGTGGTAGTACACTTAGGCACCTTATTCTAACGTATGGTTCATCCCATTTCGCCAGAACCGCTTACCGGTTCGAGCCCACTCGTAACGCTAATTTAACTGGGTATTTCACTGTTAGGTAAATACACCACAAGAAGGTTCGAAGTTTGGAAATAAGTTGAGACCCCGAAGGGTCCCTACACCTCTACCCATATCTCTACTCCCCTTAACTAGTTAGGCATTACGGCTATCCTGAGGGAAACTTCGGAGGAAACCAGCTATTAGGTGGTTCGATGAGTCTTTCGCACCTTTACCTACATCTGAAAAATGATTTGCACATCAATAACTCGTACGGACCTCCACCAGAGTTTCCCCTGGCTTCGCCCTGTGCAGGCAAAGTTCACCACCATTCGGGTTCTATCAGTAATGCTCAGTAGCCATGCGCGAACGCCAGTTACCTTCTTTACGCCTTTACTGTTAACGAGCAAAGACTCGCACTACAGATAAACTCCCTAATCCGTGTTTCAAGACGGGCGCTATATAATAGCCTTCTCTAGGTCCAAGTTCAGGCGCTTTTCACGTTCCGTCATGGAGTCCTTTTCATCTTTCGTTCACACTACTTGTAATCTATCGGTCTCCTCACAGTATTTAGCCTTGGATGGGACGTACCACCCACTTAAGACACCATTCTCAAGGTATCCGACTCTCTCCAATGTCCCATAGCTTGCCGCATGATCTTACGAGGCTTTTACTCTGTATCGCGCAATATCCGACTTGCTTAGTCGACGGCAATTGAGGCACTGTCTACATTTCCCATTTTTGAGGGATTAAGACGTTGGGCTTTTCCCTCTTCGATCGCCTTTACTGAGGGAATCCTAGTTAGTTTCTTTTCCTCCGCTTAATGAGATGCTTCAGTTCAGCGGGTCTTCCTGTATGTCGCAGACTACGTACTTGTTAGCTTAAATTATTATTTGCTTTCTGTGGTTAGGAGAAAGAATATAATTTATGTTATGCAGTACTGTGGCATACATGCAATCCTTACCCGAGAGTAAGGATAAGCGCAATTTGCATTCAAAGATTAACTTGTCACAATGTTTGCAACTCCAGTTACTTAACACATTATGCAACGTTCTTCATCGTGTGAGGAGCCAAGACATCCATTGGTAAGCCTAGGTTATTTTTTTTTTCACACTTTATTTTTTTGTTTTTTGTATATGGTTTTTTGTTATATTAAAAAAAGAAGTTGGTTATAGTTAATAAATAACTAGAACTGATCCAACGGCAGGTTCACCTACCGTTACCTTGTTACGACTTCTCCTTCCTCTAGATAACGTGATTTAATCACTTTCTTCACTATGTGAATCCGGTGATTTCACCGAGTCATCCAATCGGTAGGAGCGACGGGCGGTGTGTACAAAGGGCAGGGACGTATTCAACGTGCGATGTTGACACACATTTACAAGGGATTCCTGGTTCATGACGCTGATTACAAACGTCAATCCCAACTACGTTAGGGATTATAGGAGTAGCTCGCCCTTTCAGGTTTGCTGAGATAAAAATATTCCTATTGATCCTAACATTGTAGCACGCGTGCAGCCCAGAGCATCTAAAGGACATCACGGACCTGTTATTGCTACCCTCTTCCGCCTGCTAAAATCGCAGGGAGTCCCAATTAGAACTGCAACCTTGAAACCAAGGCGTAGTATATAATTGGCGATAATCTCGCTCGTTAGCTGAATCAACGCTAGACAGGTCAACCCACGCACCACCAACGGCCATGCACCACCAAAAATCATATCCTGAAAGACCCAAAGCCTGTCAGTCATAAAAAACATCTGGTCCTGGTAAGTTTCCCCGTGTTGATTCAAATTAAGCCACAGGCTCCACCCCTGGTGTGCCCTTCCGTCAATTCCTTCAAGTTTCAGCCTTGCGGTCGTAGTTCCCCCAGAGCCCAAGAACTATGATTTCTCTAAAGATTCTGCCATTATTAAATGACAAACTCCTGTCGGCATCGTTTATAGTAGGAACTACCAGGGTCTCTAATCCTGTTGGATACTCCTACTCTCGCCCTTGATCGACAGAAACCCTCTAGGTAGACGCCTTCGCCTCCGTGTCTCTCTCATGAGTCACCGTATTCCACCACTCGTCATGAGATAGATCTACCCCCGATGGCTCTCGTTGAGCTTGTTTTCCGAAGAAAACAAAAAATTCATACTGCGCTGAGTCATTCTTGTAACCATACTCTAAGCGTCCTGATTTGTTCACAGTGAACGTTTCAAGGATATTGCTACCCAAGAAAAACGTAAGACCTTTGCAGGCCAATTCAGACTACGGGCGTTTTAACTGCAACAATATGGGAGCAAACTCGCAGAGCTGGAATTACCGCAGCTGCTGGCACCAGACTGGCCCTCTGCTAGGTTTCACCACACTGGAAAAGTGTGATCCTATTCACAAAAGCATAAGCTTTACATGAAACTGGTCATTACCTCCTCCGAATGTCTCGAGTGGGAAAGTTTCGCGCCTGCTGCTACCCGTGGATATAGTCGCTATCTCTCAGGCGCCTTCTCCGGCAGTCCGACGGTAACCGCCCGTTACCCGTGATAGCCTACCTAGGTAAAGACCCTAAGTACTAGCTGATAGGTCACTCAGTCGAATGACGTGCCTCGAAAGAGGTCAACTTTTCCTCCATAATTCACTTCTGGAGAAACAATCGCATGTATTAGCACCAGAGTTGCTGCTGCTATCCATTTAAAACCTGTAAGGTTGCCGTCAAATAGATTCTGAGCGTATTAATGAGCTATTCGCAGTTTCGTTACCTGAACTAACACTTGCATGGCTTAATCTATGACCGAAGTGTGCTTCCTTGGCAGGATCAACCAAGTATCGCTTATAAGAAAAATTACTTTTCCTTATAAAACTTTTGATGGTTTTATAAAGAGGTAGAAATTTCTTTCCAATGTATCTTGTTAGGATGCCACTGGGTTTATTTTTGCATCAACTTATCTATAAATAGATTTATTTTCCATAACCTTGTGGGTTATGAAAGTAGTCTATACATATTACATTGTACAAAAATGAGTTGTTATATTATGTATTAATTGCTTAATACACATTGGACTCTAAGACAAATATAACTAAAATTATAAATTCGTTAAAATTTATAATTTTTTTGTCTAAGCCTGAGTTTCGACGTAGTGGACCGATTCTAAAGGAGCTTCTCCCTATTATACTTTGTGATGCCCACTATAACAAATTGTCTTTGTAGTAGAACACTTGCGTGTTCACTACATAGGGGTCAAGGGGTGCATATTCTATTGACAAAAAATTTCAATCGTACGATGTGAGAATTTTTTTTTTCGGCGGTTATTTCTAAATATTGATCCTACGACTTTCTAACCTAGCTAAATCGTATTTTCCTTAGATACATTCCTATAATTAGTGATCTTAGTTTTTCTCAATTCTCTGGTCCGTACATAGTTTTTGAAATTTTTGTCAAATTTTTCCTCCCTATGGTTTTCAGTAGCGCACTTGTGGCCCGCGTGAGCACCGCATTAAAGTTGTGCAAAATGTCGGGCATGATTTGTGTTGTATATGATGCAATGCATGTGTGTGGCTTACTCTCACACTCGTTCCAAGAACGCCATTTTTATGCAAAAAAAGCCAAATTTTACATGAATATCACCTCCTCAGTGACTATACTTTACTTCACTTTTTTGGGTCTATTTTGCAATATCTATGTATGACTATACCTACTTGCAAGTTAAAAGTATATAATGCTATAGTATGTCACATACTCTTATTATTGTTATATAGCATGTCATACCCTACACCCGCTACGTAACGAGATTTGAGGTCATTATTTTTTGACATATATTTCACTTCATTTTCACCGTTGCCTGCACTTTATGGAAATTTGCATATTACTAGTGTATGCATACTCACATATAACTAATATGTGTACATAGTTATTACGCTCTACGTGCAACTCACTCAGATATTATTTTTGATTTTTTGATCTTTTTTGCAATCTATGATCTAGTTATAGGTAGGGTAAAGATAGGTTCCAAAAAATATGAATAATAAATAATTTAGTGTTTTTTAAAATATCATTTACATTGAACTTGCAGCGTACGTGTTTCATTACTATGCGGGGATCTATGCTATACCTGATAGCTGTTATCTATGCATATTTGTAATTTCTCAAAACGTGCAATGAGTAGCAAAAATGAAGTGATCAAATTTTGACAACTGATTTTTTTTCGTTTTCCGTGTTGCTTGCACAACTTGATTTTTCTAATGCTACCAATACATGCACACATATATAGCGGTGCTATGTGTACATAGTTACTTTCCTCTATCTATGTATCCTATAAATATTATTTTTGTATTTTTTCCTATATTTGCATATATTTTTAAAAATCTATTTTAAATTCTAGAGCGAAAGCGCAGCGCGAGGCGCCGAGAACTCGAGAAAAAAAAATTTTGTAAAAATATTTTTTTTGGTAAAATAATTATGCATTAAAAATATTTTACTTTTTTGTGATAGGCCAGTATTAAGGAACAGCAGTCCATATATATAGGTGCTACATATGATGTATAATATATGTGTAAGATTGAAATTTTTAGATCGCCGCAATCAAAAATAGAAATGAGGTCATTTTCAATTTACTTATAAAATGACTTCATTTTTGTATGTCATTGCGCATTATGAAAATGTGAGTACTATGGTTATGTTGGTATTCATGTATGTATGATATGTGCTCATAGTTGTATCTCGCTATGTGTTGGTCCATACATAGTTATTTTGCAAAATATATTCTACTTTTGAAATTATTTCTTGCTCCCAGTACGGCAAAGCAACAACTCCGAGCAAAAATGATCAAAAAATATTTTTTTGGGTAAATATTTGTACCTTTTTTCTAGCAATGGATGGGATCATCATCTGAGGATAACCTATGCAGCATGATACTATACCACATAGCGGTCATCACTATATTTTTTAAAATTTTTTATTTTGCTGTGACATCAAAAAATGAGGTCATTATTTTTTGACACGAGTTGTCACTTCATCTCCTATATTGCCGGCACTTTATGAAAATAATAATACTATAGTTATGTGCACCTATGTATTTAACTAACATGTGCACATAGTTGCTTCTCTCTCTGAGTGGTTTTCCACGTTATTATTTTTCATTTTTATTTTCAAATTTTAAAAATCCGGATAGAATTCTACTGAAGTAAACACATGATTTATGGGTTTTATTTTTTGGTGCTAAGTTCCCAAATAAAAATATTGGGAATTATAATTATTGGAATAACTTTGTATGCATAATATAGACAAGCATGATAACATGTATATATAGTTACTACACATGATGCTCAGTATCTTTGCAAAAACAATATAAAAATTTTACCTGCAATAATAATGAGAAATGAGGTCATTAAAATTTGACATAATATTTCATATCATTTTTGCTGTTCCTTGCACGTGGTGAAATTTCTAGTGGTACCACTATATGCGCATATGCATACTATTAACATGTCTCCATAGCCACTTTGCTATTCTCTGTACTTACTACAATATTATTAGTAAATTTTTTCTTGTTTTTTGGTATTAAAAATAGTTCTAGGCATGCCCAAGACTGCAACTCAGACCCAAACTCGTCCAAAGCTAAAAAATTTTTGTAATTTATTATTGCTCTTGTTCAAAGCATATGGAAAATGCACCTGAGGATAACCTATGCAGCATGATACTATACCACATAGCGGTCATCACTATATTTTTTAAAATTTTTTATTTTGCTGTGACATCAAAAAATGAGGTCATTATTTTTTGACACGAGTTGTCACTTCATCTCCTATATTGCCGGCACTTTA
>Ga0256405_10006701_pt1 | contig 18108 bp, 14 predicted proteins | sample RumenRJG_02DNA_FD_189096 | JGI IMG/M metagenome (GOLD analysis project Ga0256405, IMG submission 189096) | Bovine rumen microbial communities from Lethbridge, Alberta, Canada - RJG_02 | ecosystem: Host-associated > Mammals > Digestive system > Stomach > Rumen | place: Canada: Alberta... | reverse complement strand
CGATAGCACGCAATGGACTGTATATTGATGGGCGTAGCGTGATGCCGCCTACCACACCATCCCATCTACTATTGTAAGACCTTGTCCATTTCCTATAAGTCAGATGCCCACCTACGACACCAAATGGTAGGTCGAGATGCTTAGAAGTTGCCAAATAGAAATTTCGGAAATAGAAACTCTCGGAATCGCCGTCACGCTGACCAATCACATCGTTACCGCCTATCACCACCGAGGGCCAATAACGCCCCTCATTCAGTAGACGAAGGTGGAGTGAGAAGTAACGGTCTTTGGAGTAGAAACCTATCTCGTCAGACTCCTTGTCTAAGTTCTTGCGGAATTTCATCAGTGTAAAACTATAGCCTACCTCAAGCCATTTCAGCGGCATGGCCGAGACATACCAGTTGGACGAAGCATACTTCTCGCCCTCGAAGCGTATGCCGTCGGGCATCATGTCTGTGGGAATTGCATGCACGCCCAGACGGAGATTCTCGATGGTATCCATTTCTGCCGACGGCACATGCAGCAATCCTGTCATACCTGCATATTGCTGGGCAATGATATAACTGTTAGCCAAAGGCAGAAGGAGCAATAGAAGTAGGAAAAGAAACTTTTTCATTGCGTCGCCTATTTTCTCAAGCCCCAGTCCACATCGACCAACCGTTCACGGCTATTCTCTTCGGGGTCAATCTCATATCTCCGCATTGACTGTCCTTCAGCACGCGAACTGTGAGAAAGTTCAAAGTTCGATGCTGGACGTACAACCAGTTTTCGACTGCTTTTCTTATAGGGAGGCAACATCCATATAATCTTAAAGCCGCCGTTAGTCCTGTACTGCTTTTTATCGAAAGGACTAGCCTCCAACTCGCCAAACCGCAACTGTGCATAAGCCAGCAACGTGATGTGCTTGAAATGGCGCATCATATCCAACTGCGAGCCATAGTCGCCGGCAATATATCGGCCACCCGATAGTCTGAACTCTATATCGTAGGGGGACAGATACACATCAGCACCCACCATACCTGTCACCTTATAGCCACCATAAAAATCAACATCATAATTTCCCTTGAAATCAGTACCCATTATCCAAGGCGCGGTAAGACCAGATTGAGCATTGAGCAAAAGCCAGTCGCTGACAGGCCAAGCCCATCTCACATCCGCACCGTAACGCTCACTGCCAAACAACCCTGCCGTCAGTCTCAGGTGCTGGTTTGCGCTGTTGAAATGCAACTGGCGTGACACCGTGGCCATATTGAACCTCCAGTACTTGTTGGTGATGTCACGGTAAGTATAGCCTTCGCTGACAACGGGAATCTGCCCCTGAGCAGTTATCGACCAGTCGTCACCCATATACCAACGAAGTCCAGGTGTGGCATTAATCTGCACATCGTACAGGCGGAGCCAGTTGGTATCGGCATAGCCCAAGGTGACCCCACAAAACAGTTCCAATTGTCTGACAGTAGCCGTCTCTTGCTGCGTCATCGTTTGACCGTAACAGATTAAAGAAGAAAAGAAACTGAAAAATAGTACTAATCCACGTAGCATGCTATAATTACTTGTTTAATCTGTATCAATACACCTTATAAAGGCTGTTGGTATATATGCCGTTGAAATGAGTCCGATGCCTGACAAAGACAGAACCACTCTCTGCTGTCCGGCCACTCGGGCCACCCTTCCCTCTACGCCAGTAAAGGCTCCCTCAACGACTCTGACAGATTCACCGCCTTTAAAATGACATTGGGATGGCTGCACAAACAATAAATGCTTGTTCATGTTACAGGTGGCATGAATGAAGCGGTTCATCTCTTCAACGGAAACCGTCAATGGGGGATTCTTCTCGTTGTCGACCAGCTTAAAGTGGTTATAATAGTAACTCAAATAAGAAATGGCTGGTGTGTTGTTGACATATTCTTCGGCCTTCTCCGCTGTGGTATAGGCAAACAACAGATTGGGTATGAGTGTTTGCAGATACCTTTTCCGCTTTCCTTCCACATACTTCTCTACCATCTTCTTGGCTATGTATGTGTAGGTGCCGTCTTCGACAAGATAATCCAATGCTTTGTCTTCCCGTCCGTATGATACACGAAAGACATACCAACGCTTGTCTGGGGCTGGTACATATCTTACCGACACCCCTGTTTGTGAGCTCTTGGCTTCGGGGAAGGTATCAAGTGTAACCCTGACACTTGGAGGACAGGCTTGGCCTTTACCAATTTTCACATTAGACAATGTGCTCATGTCTCTTTCTAAGAGACGGATATTTGGGTGCAAATTTAAATAAAATTTCTAAGATTATAAGCCAGTTGAGATAAAAACTTATAAAAATTGCCCCGAAAAAATAGAATTTCTGGCCCAAAAGCTTGCTTTCGCGTGCCGAATGATGTATCTTTGCAATTGGAAAGCTGAAGCTTCAGAAAAAATTTTGGCCAAAATTTTATGAATTCTGGCCAGAATTTTAAAAATAATGGCCAAAATTTAAATTGAATAATAAAATTTGATAACCATGAATTACACACTTAAGAAACAAAAGAGTCCTATTCTGCCCTCGGCAGGAATGTACGTGGCACGTGCTTGCCATGATGAAGTAATTGACACGGAGCAGATTGCCGCTAAGATTCAGGAGAACTGCACGCTGAAGCGTTCGGACGTATTGGCAGTGCTGAGTGAGCTGGAGGATGTGCTGTGTAACTGCCTGAAGGACGGCAGCATCGTGCAGTTGAATCATCTGGGTCGCCTGAAACTGGAGATTGAGGGCAAGCCTGTTGCCAGTCCTGAGGATTTCGACCCCAAGAAGCACATACGCAACGTACGCCTGCACTTCATCCCTGAGAGCCGCAACGGCCATCAAACACTTTACGAAGGGATTAAGTTTGCGAAAAGGTAGCTAACTTTGTTTAGTTGTTATCAATCATCAGTAACGGTTGCAAAGATATCCCCACTTCAGCAGGAAGTAGAAGAGGGTGCCGAAGAACAGGCCGGCAATGGCATCGATGGCATAGTGGGCCTGGATGTAGAAGGTGCCGAAGAACAGCAGCACGGCGAAGGGCAGGCAGATATAAAATACCTTGCGGTTCTTGCACTCCCACGCCAGCCACATCACAATGGTGGCCACGCCTACATGACTGCTGGGGAAGGCCGCCGTGGGGCGCTCACCGGCATCGTGGGCAAGGACAAGGGCCTTGTACATCCAACCGTCCTCCCAACCGGGTATGGGCAGGATGAAGTCGCGGTTGTGCACGTCGAACTGTATGGTATCGAAGTAATTGCCGATATTCGGAAAGATGCCCTGCGCTATCTGGTCAACTCCCACGGCCTTGAAATAGAACTGCGGGCCGGCTACGGGCAGGCAGATGAAGATGAGGTAGAACAGGAAGAACGACCCCACGATGATGAAGGCTGTGCGCTCAAATTGCTCGTAACGGAAGAAGAAATAAAACACCGTGATGCCTACGAACAGCGGATAATAGCTGACGTAGCCCATCGACAGCAGCTCGCTCACGATAGGGTGCGACCACGACCGGCAGAACTCCAAGGCCGGTTGGAATCCGAAGACGGCCTGTTCCCATCCTGCAAACACATGGTCGAGGTTGGGCAGGATGCGGTTCATCTCGTAGGTATCAGGATACCACCACGAGAGCAGCAGCAGCTGTCCGGCAACGCGAAACAGCATGGTAAGCCTACTGGGACACAAACGATAAACGCCCCACAGAGCAAGCGTCATGATGACAGCCTGCGCCCTGAACCACAGCATATCCGTGGGATGGCTCAGCCTCACCCACGTCACTAATATAAAAATGGTAGTGAGCAGCGTGTAGGCCAGCATAGCCCACTCCACCGCTATCAAGCCCTTCTTTACAGCCATCCGTTCTCCTTATACCATTTAATGGTGAGGGGTACGCCCTTCTCCAGTGTGTACTTCGGTTCATAACCCAGCTCACGGCGAGCCGGCTCAATATCGCATCGCCAGTTGCGCTGCTTCAGGATATGATACTTATCATTGTTGAGGGCAGAGATCTTACCCGTGATATGTCCCCACTTGTCACCAAAGAACGTGATGACGCGCAGCACCCAGATAGGAGCCGTAATACGGATCCACCAGGGATTGCCTAATTCCTTGCGGATAAGGTCTGAGAAAGTGGTCGACTGATATACCTCGCCGTCGGAGAGGAAGTACTTGCGGCCCGTCTGTCCCTTCTCACAAGCTAAGAAGACGGCCTGCACCACGTCGAGCACATAGACGAAGGTGATGTCCTGCTGCTGATAGCCTACGGCGAAGTCGCTGTGCTGCTTGATGCTCTTCGCCATCAGGAAATAGTCGCGCTCACGGGGACCGTAGACACCTGTGGGACGGAGGATGACGTAAGGGAATAGCCTCCCCCCAACCCCCTCCGAAGAGAGGGGGAGTGTGTCGAGCCACTGCTCTGCCTCCAGTTTGCTCTTGCCGTACTCCGTATTGGGTTGTGGCGTGTCATCTTCGCGAATCTCTGTATAGGGCTGCTGTTCATGGATGGCACCATAGACACTCAGCGAACTCAGATAGACAAAGCGCTTCAAGGGCATCTTCAGGTTCTGCAGAGCACGAACCAGATTCTTCGTTCCCTCGGTATTGATACGGTGGAAGTCGGCGGTGTTCAGGCATTTCGTCACACCGGCGGCATGAACCACATAGTCGAACACATGGTCTTTCAGCTGAGCCTCCAGCTGCTCCTGACTGCTTAGGTTCAGTTCGATGAAATGGATACGCTCGTCTTGCAAAAAGTCCTTCTTGCTACTTCCCCTGACGGCAGCCCATGTCTCAAACCCGCGCCTCAACGCCTCTTCCACTATAAACGAGCCAATAAATCCGCTCGCACCCGTAATCAGTATTTTCATGGGTGCAAAGGTAGTGCAAATCGAGAGAAAAACCAAATTAATTTGAGTTTTTCCGAGATGCAGCCTACCTTCGACGAAGTCAGAGGTAGTGAAAAAGACTCCTATTTCTTATAACACAGGAATATCTGATCAACGTCTTTCTTGGCAAGACGTGGTGTTACCAGGCTAAAGATCAGCACGATGGGGAAGCCACCAATCATGGCGATAGCACCGCAGTTGATGGGGTTGATAGGATTGCCCAACAGCATATTGACTACTGTGAGTCCCACGCCCCATACGAAGCAAGCCCATACAGAGGCTGTGGTAACGCCGCGCCAGTAGAGACCCAGCATGAAGGGAGCCAGGAAAGCACCTGCCAAAGCACCCCAAGAGATACCCATGAGCTGTGCAATGAAGGTGGGCGGGTTCAGGGCAATGAGCAATGAGATGGCGATGAAGAACATGATCAGCACGCGCATCACAATCACCTTACGGCGCTCCACCTTCTCGGCTACGATATCATCGATAGTACCATCTTCCACTTCGCCGGGCAACGACTTCTTATCGCGATAAATCAGGTCGAGGGTCATCGTAGAAGAAGAGGTGAGCACCAGCGAAGCCAGCGTTGACATAGAGGCACTCAGCACCAGCAGCACTACGAGGGCTATGAGCACATCGGGCAGGGTAATCAGCATGGCAGGAACGATAGAGTCGAAGGCAATCTTGCCGTTGGCACCTATCACTGGGTCATAGAGACGACCGAAGCCACCAAGGAAGTAGCACCCGCCAGCCACGATGAACGCAAAGATGGTAGAGATAACGGTACCACGCTTGATGGCACTCTCGTCAGTAATACTGTAGAACTTACCCACCATCTGAGGCAGTCCCATCGTACCTAATGAGGTCAGAATCACCACGCCCAACAAGCCCCAGGGATCGGGACCGAACCACGAAGCGAACACACCCGTTTCACCCGTATTATCAGCAGGAATCTCAGCCAGTCGCTCTACAGCAGTTGTAAGACCGCCGTTATTAGCCAGCACAGCCCAGATAACGGCCACGATGCCAAAGAGCATGATGATACCCTGAATGAAGTCGTTCATCGCCGTTGCCTTATAACCACCAAGAATCACATAGACAGCAGTCAGGATAGACATGATGACCACGCAATACTCGTAGGGAATCTCAAAGCCCATCTCAAAAAGACGAGAGATACCGCTATACACACCAGCGGTATAGGGAATCAGGAACACGAAAGCGATGATAGAGGCTGCCACACGCAAACCCTGACTCTGGAAACGGGTACCGAAGAAATCAGGCATCGTGCGACTCTCGATATGCTGTGTCATCAGTTTGGTGCGCTTACCCAGGATAATCCAAGCCAGCAACGAACCGATAACGGCATTACCAATACCAATCCATGCGGAGGAAAGACCGTATTTCCAACCAAACTGTCCGGCATAGCCCACGAAGACCACTGCCGAGAAATAACTGGTGCCGAAGGCGAACGCCGTGAGCCAAGGACCTACGGAGCGACCACCCAACACAAATCCATCAACACTGCTGGCCTGCTTGCGGGTGTAAAGACCCACGCCAATCATCACGGCCAGGAAAATTATTGTTAGTAAAACCTTGATTATCATAAGCCCACCCCCATCCCCTCCCCAAGGGAGGGGCCTTGTTAGTTTGGGGTCTCCTCTTTTTTAATTATTATTTAAAAATTATCTAAAATTTTCTCTTGCCTATGCCCACCATTCTCTTTACTTTGGAGTTTGGCACTATCTAAGCCCCTCCCTTGGGGAGGGGATGGGGTGGGCTTAGAACGCTACCTGCACCTGTGCCTGCAACCAATTATAATCCTTTGACGAAATCTTTTCGCCGCAGAGGCAGCGGGTGTATTGTACCTGGAAGCGGCACTTCTTGTAGAACCAGTACTGAAGTCCCAGCGTCAGGTTGGTCTGATCCCAACCGTCCACCTTCGTGTTGCGGTTGAAGGTCTCGCCAGAGGCCACGATATCCAGTGCGTCATAAACGGGGATTGCCGTTGTAACATAACCACCACGGCTGCCTACCTCGCCGTCCTCACCGCCCAGCCATTCTGCACGGATGCTGGCAGGACGCGCCTCCTTGTATTCGCCCTCAGAATAGGGAGCGGTCTTATACTCGGCACCTACACTGTAGCGATTACGCTTGTAGTTCTGACCTTTAGAAATAGTGTTCCATTTGGCTGAGTCGGCAGCATTGCCTGTACCCAGATAGCCTGAGCCTACGATACGCAGACCGTCAATGGGACGCAATTCGAGTTTGGCAATGAAGTCCTTCTGGTTATTGTTGTCCTTGCGGTTGATGCCCTGACCGCTCATCAGTGCCAGCTCATAGTGTACCTTATTCTTAAAGAGGTCACCAAAGACCATCAAACCCTGATCACGTCCGTAGTTTACGCCGTTCAAGGGGTCAGGACCTTCGCCAGCCAGATAAAGCACTGCCTGCGAATAGATGTCGATCAGTTCCAGTTGGGTAGGTGACATGGGGTTCTCCATCGTATAACTATGCTTGAACTGTCCCAAGCGGACAGTCAGTGCATTATTCTTTGTCACACGGTAGTCAGTATAGAATTCCTGCGGTACGCTGGAGAAGTCGTGCATAAAGAGGAACGACCATCGGTCGGTGATTCGGGCCTTTGCCCAGAGTAGGGTGCGCTTCAGGTTGTAGGAATTTGTCTTCTCGCCGTTGATGTCCTGATACGACCAGCCTCCTTGAGCATAGCCATTCAGAGTGATACGACTGGTGAAGTTCTCCATCCATTCAGAGTCCGACTTTTTTTGTCCCATAGCGGCCGTACTGCTAAATACGGCGAGCACAACGGCCAGTGTTGCCGCCATCCATGTTTGCTTTTTCATACCGTGTGAATAATTTGTTTAGTTAAAATTTATGAAATATCGCTGCAAAGGTAATGATTATTTTCATTTTAACAAAAAAATGGCCAATATTTTCGTATCTTTGCAACAATATTACGGCTAATAACTATCAAATTGAAACAAAAACCCTAAAAAATATAACTTATGAAACGCAACCTTATTCTTTTTGTGATGGTAATGCTGGCTTTGGTTCCTATTAGTGCCAAGAAGAAGCAAGTGAAACAACAAACCGAGCGTGAGTACTGGTGCGAGCAGGCCTGGAAGATGGCACAGCCCGTATTGGAGAACATGGCGAAGGGTGAACTGCAGAAGAATATGCTGACGGAATTCTCGCCCTCGTTTGATAACCGCAACCGTAAGGTGGTGTATATGGAGACCTTTGGCCGCCTGATGGCCGGCATCGCTCCCTGGCTTGCCCTGCCCGATGATGATACGCCTGAGGGCTTGCAGCGTAAGCAGTTGCGCGAGTGGGCGTTGGCTTCTTATAAGAACTCAGTAGATCCAGACAGTCCTGACTATCTGGTGTGGGGTGCCTCTGGTCAGAACCTGGTGGATGCCGCCTATATCGCCGAGTCGTTTATCCGTGCCTATGATGCCCTGTGGGTACCGCTGGATCAGGTCACCAAGGACCGTTATATCAAGGAGTTCAAGATGCTGCGTAAGTACGAACCGCCTTACACCAACTGGTTCCTTTTCTCATCGACTATCGAGAGCTTCATCGCCAAGGCTGCCGGTCTGAAGGAATATGACGATTTCCGCGTGATGATGCCTATCCGCAAGACGGAGGAATGGTATGTGGGCGATGGCTGGTATGCCGACGGTCCTGTGTTTGCCTTCGACTACTACAGCAGCTATGTGTTCCACGCCATGTATCTGGAGACGCTGAAGAACATGATTGACGCCAAGCAGCACGGCACCCGACTGGAGTATCAGAAATACTACGACCGCGCCTTGAAGCGTGCACAGAAGTTTGCCATCATCCTGGAGCGTTTCATCTCGCCAGAGGGAACATTCCCTGTTATCGGGCGCTCCACACCTTACCGTATGGCAGCCTTGCAGCCACTGGCCCTAATGGCTTGGTATCAGAAACTGCCAAAGGACCTGAGCAACGGACAGGTACGTGCCGCACTCACCGCCGTGATGCACCGTATGTACGACCAGCAGCAGAACTACAATGAAGGGGGCTTCCTGACCATCGGCTTCTGCGGACACCAGCCAGAGACTGCCGACTGGTACACCAACAACGGCTCGCTCTATATGACCAGCCTGTCGCTGATGCCCCTTGGTCTGCCTGCCGACCATGACTTCTGGACTTGTCCCGCAGAGCCCTGGACGCAGGTGAAGGCTTGGAACGGACAGCCCTTCCCCAAGGATCACCGCTGGGGCGACGATATCCAGACCAAGGATAAATGGTAAAAAGGGATGGAGAGCCGCAAAAGCTCTCCATTCTTATCTCCCCCCAACGAAATAGGAGAATCCCTATAGAAGAATAGGAAAAACACCTTGCGTAGTCTCCAAATTGTTCCTATCTTTGCACTGTCAACAAGAAGTTAAACCCTTTAATAGATACAGCTATGAAGAAGTTTTTTACTTATACAGCAATGGTCATGATGATGATGACACTGTTTACCAGTTGTGATAGAGAGTATTGGGAAGACCTGGAAGATCGCAACGAAGCACGTACCCTCGACGGTACATGGACTGGATATATAGACACCTACTATTACGACCGTTGGGGAGTGACGGGTGACACCTATCGCACCTCGATGTACTTCGAGCGTGATTCTCCCTATAGCGGGTGGGGCTACGAGGTTGACTATGATGTCAACAGGCGTTATTCCGACTATTACTACTGTGAGTTTGAGTGGGACATCTACAAAGGCAGCATCCGCATCCGCTATGCCGACAGTTGGAACGATGTCTATATCAACAACTACCGACTCAGCAGCAACCGCTTCGAAGGCTATATGGACGACGGAACGAATAAGGACATCGTCTTCAAGCTTACTTATGACAGCCGCTTTGACTGGGCTACTGGACACGCGGCATCACACGCGGCATCGATAGCGACACAACCAACACGAAGGTTATTGCCAGTGGCAAGTTTGCCAAATAGCTATTCCTTGCAACATCCCAGTAATAGGATCATAACTACTGACAATAAAAAAACGCCCCCACTCGTAGAACGAAGTCTGCGGTGGGGGCGATTGTGTGAGGCTAATAGTCAAATCCTATTCCTCGGTGAATACCGACTTGGTATAAATGAAATCCAACTCAGGATAGAGATACCAGTCGGTTTCATCGACCTTCTTCTCGCCCCATTTACTGAATTCCGTATAAGGCCATTTAATACATTTCTTCTCGAATGGATAACGGAAGTCAGCGGGGATGATGATGCCATGAGGATCTTCGCCCTGACGTGAAATCCTCACCTCGCTGTTCTTGGTCTTGTTGTAGATATAGGGCAGATACTGGTCGTCAGTGAAGGTGAAGGCGGCAGGCACCTCAACTACCTCTCTGACGGGAGCAATATGGTCGGCCTCAACTACGGTGTTGATGAAGCCGCGCTCGCCCGTCTGTCCGAAGATGGCATGAACCTCGGTGGTGGTGTTCAGCTTCTGACCGTTGATATTACGCAGGTACAGCTCGTCCCATGCTCCGGTAGCCTCCAGACTGAAGAGCACATGGGTATTGTCCACACGCTGTGCCTTGATGATCACGTCGTTCAGGTCATAGTCGCCAAGCTGCGTGTCTTCCCATGCCATGGTGTACACGTTCTTGTCGACTTCAATCTCAGGCTCGTTGAGCGACACACCGCCACTCACCTCGAAGATCACATCGTTGAAGTCCTTGTCTACCAGATCCTCGAAGCCGATATAGGCCTTGCCGTTGGCACTGAAGATGGCGGCGCGGCTCATGTTCAAGCCCAGGTAGTTGTTCATGATCTTGCGCACGGCACTGTTCCATCCGTAATACCACTTGGCATAGAGGTTGGCCTCGTTGTTAAGCAGCGAGTCGGCATAAAAGTTCACGGCACTCTTCACGGGAGTACTGGTCTGCGACACGAGTGTAGGATGCTCGGGTACGCTGTCCACACGGAACATCAGGCCGATGCGATAGCCCTTGGGGAACTGATAACTGCCCGTAGTGCCTTTGGTGGGTTCGCCGTTGCCGAAGTAAGCCAGGGTATAGGTGCGGCTGCGACGGGTGGTATTGCGCCAGCTGGTATAGTTTTTCTTGGCGTAGGCCACGCGAGCCTCCGGGGTAGCTCCCTTGTCGAGTCCAACGAGGGCATCGCCGCAATCCAGCAGCTTGAACTTTGGCAGCTTCTTCAGGAAGAGGGCGCGCGCCTCATCGCTCAAGCCTTCCACCTGGGCGGGGTCGTAGTAGTAGTAATAGAGCGACTCCCATCCCATCAGGTCGGCACCGCAGCGTACGGGTGTCACGGTGATGGGTTTCTGAGTGCCGTCAGCAAAGAAGTAGTTGGCGGTGTTGATGAAGTACTCGCTCTGAACAACCTTATCCATATTGTCGGTATTCTCAGGCATGATGCCCGTCAGCACCTTATAGAGCTCATTGCGCTCGTCGTTGGTGAAGTCGGCCACATCCTCCACGGTAGCCTCGATGTCGAAGAACTTGTCGGCCCAGCCGGAGTTATCCCACTGGTCTTCACGAGTGGCATTGGAGTTCCATTTCGTCGACTTGTTGGGCTTCAGCAGCATATTCACGTTGTCGCTGTTCCTGCCGTCGGAGATAATCACAGGCTGAGCCACCTCGGCACGTGTGGTGCGACTGGCGGCCACTTCTGGGAAGCTTACCTCAGACTTTCCAACGGGGAACGGGGTCACACGATAGCGTCCGTCGCTGCTGACGCAAGCGGCATAGAGCGTATCCAGATAGTTGGGAACATCGATAGAGAGAGGCACCTTCTCTCCATGGCGAGCAGGTGCTTCGTTCAGCACTTTAGCATCGGCACTGGGGATGAAGGGGTTGGCGGTAAGCACTTGAACGCGGGCAACGCTGAAGATGTCGGTCTCCTCGGCATTGGCGGTGATGGTCACCTGCTCGTTCGTCAGCATTTTCCAGTCTTGGTTGGGATCGAAAGTCACACCAAAGACCTTTTCCACATTTTCTGCGATGGCAGCGGGGTCTGCATTGACAGGCTGCTCGCCATCAGCCATTGTCTTGTCTTCAGAGCAACCGGCAAGGGCAATGGCAAAAAGAGAATAAATAACAACTTTTTTCATAGATTGAAATAGATATCAGTTCAATTTGTCTACAAAAGTACACATTAATACTATGATACGTCACAAACAGGTGATTATTTAACCTCTTTTAATCTTTCAACATGATTGACAGGAAGAAATTTTTCAACTTTCGCCATCTGCTTTTCACAAAAATGTTGTACCTTTGCGCAGTAATTCTATTTAAACCAGTTAACCTATGGAAACAACATTAGTATTATTGAAGCCCGGCTGCGTACAGCGCCAGCTGATTGGAGAAGTAGTAAATCGTTTCGAGCGTCGCGGATTGCGTATCTCTGGTATGAAGATGATGCAGCTCAGCGATGAGATTCTGCGTGAGCACTATGCCCATCTGGTAGACAAACCTTTCTTCCCAGGCCTGCAGGCCTCCATGCAGGCATCACCTGTCATTGCACTGGCATTGACGGGAGTTGATGCTGTGAAGGTGGTGCGCGCAATGGCTGGTCCTACCAATGGCCGTGAGGCTGCTCCCGGCACCATCCGTGGCGACTATTCGATGAGCAACCAACAGAACATTGTCCATGCCTCTGACTCGGTGGAGAACGCTGCTATAGAGGTACGTCGTTTCTTCCGTCCTGAGGAGGTCTTCGACTATACCGCCCATTCGCAGTGCTACGTCTATGGTGAGGGCGAGTGCAAATAGCCTCATATAAAATGATTTAGGACTTTGACTTATCGTGAAGCACGAGAAAAGCGCCGGAGAGAAGAAACCTGCGGCGCTATTATTATAAATAAGGTGTAATCACTTCGGTAGCGAACATGGCCTTAGCTTATATGGGAGCACATTAGCCAATAAAAGCTAATATGACATTGGCCGCCTCTTCCTCGGTCTTACCATCCATTTTAATGACCAAATCGTAGTTATGGGTGTCATAACGCGATGTGTGGGCGTTGTTCTTCAGATACTCCTCTCGCATCTCGTCCACCTCCCTGATGACCTTTTTGGCTTCCTTCTCGGTAAGACCCCGCTTAGCCATGAGACGCTTTATACGATATTCCATAGAGGCCTGAATGAATACGTTCAGACGATTTTGGTGTCCATTAGTAACGAAGAATGCTGAACGACCAGCTATGACACATGACTCCTCGTTGGCAATACTTTGTAAGATTTCCTTTTCAGCCTTCAACATGGCCTCTGATGTCACCAGCCTTTTATTTTCCTCATCATAATACTCGGAAGAGTTTGCTGCGTTTTCTCCCAAAATCAACACTCGCTTGATTTCTTCCCACCAGCTGCGATTATTACCTTTCAGTTTCTCTATTTGATCTAATGTCATATCAAACTTCTCTTCCAAAGGTTTGATAAGCGCCTTGTCATAATATGGCACACCCAGCTTTTCTGCTAAAATGCGTCCGACAGTGCGACCGCCGCTACCCAATTCACGATTAATAGTGATGACAAATCTCTCGTTTTTGTTCATAATATTTATAGTTTCTCGCGATTGTTTTTATAAAAAAAGGTAATGGGGACATTTAGTAGTCCCCATTACCTATTAACAGTTTTTAGTCAGCGAGCTTTGCCTTGATCATCTCGCGGTTCAGGCGGGCGATGTTGGCGATGGTCTCGTTCTTAGGACATACGGCCTCGCAGGCGCGGGTGTTGGTGCAGTTACCAAAGCCCAGCTCATCCATCTTGGCAATCATGTTCTTTACACGACGGGCAGCCTCTACGCGACCCTGGGGAAGCAGGGCGAGCTGAGATACCTTTGACGATACGAAGAGCATGGCTGAACCGTTCTTACAAGCTGCTACGCAAGCACCGCAACCGATACATGTAGCGCAGTCCATAGCCTCGTCGGCATCCTCCTTAGGAATCAGGATAGCGTTGGCATCCTGAGCCTGACCGGTGCGGATAGTGGTGTAGCCACCTGCCTGGATGATCTTATCGAAGGCATAGCGGTCTACCATACAGTCCTTGATCACGGGGAAGGCTGCTGAGCGCCAAGGCTCTACGGTGATAACATCACCATCGTTGAAGCGACGCATATAGAGCTGACAGGTGGTAGCACCACGCTCGGTCTTACCGTGAGGTGTACCGTTGATGTAGAGTGAGCACATACCGCAGATACCCTCGCGGCAGTCGTGGTCGAACACGAAGGGCTCCTTGCCTTCGTTGATGAGTTCCTCGTTCAGGATGTCAAGCATCTCGAGGAACGAGGTATCATCGGGGATGTCGTGCATCTCGTGCGTGTCGAAATGTCCCTGGTCCTTGGGGCCGTTCTGGCGCCAGAACTTTATTGTAAATGAAATATTTTTAGCCATAGAAAAATAGCCTCACCCCCAGCCCCTCTCCAGAGGGAGAGGGGAGTGGTTACTCTTGCTGTTCCGCTTTCGCAGAGGGGCTGAAAGTGAGGACTTCATTTTATTTGTTATTATTCTATTTATTAGTTAGCAGAACTATCTACTCCCCTCTCCCCTTGGAGAGGGGCTGGGGGTGAGGCTTTTTAGTTCTTATAGTTACGTGTCTGTACCTTGATTGCCTCGTACTCCAGTGGCTCCTTGGTCAGAGTAGGCTCATTGCCCTTGCCCTGATACTCCCAGCAACCAACGTAGAAGTAGTTCTCGTCATCGCGCTTAGCCTCGCCTTCCTCGGTCTGGTACTCCTCGCGGAAGTGACCACCGCAAGACTCGTTACGAGAGAGGGCATCGAAGGCAACGAGCTGACCCATGGTGAAGAAGTCGCGCAGGTGGATAGCCTTGTCGAGCTCGATGTTCAGACCCTCCTTCGTTCCAGGAACGAACAGGTTGCTGTCGAACTCCTTCTCCAGCTCGTGCATCTTCTTCAGACCGGTCTTCAGGCCCTCAGCGGTGCGACCCATACCTACATACTCCCACATGATGTGACCCAGTTCCTTGTGCAGAGAGTCAACACTGCGCTTACCCTTGATGTTCAGCAGGCGATCCATCTCAGCGTTGACAGCCTTCTCAACCTCAGCGAACTCAGGCAGATCGGTGCTTACCTTTGGCCATACAGCCTGATCGGCCAGATAGTTCTGGATGGTGTAAGGCAATACGAAGTAACCATCGGCCAGACCCTGCATCAGCGCAGAAGCACCCAGACGGTTAGCACCGTGGTCAGAGAAGTTACACTCACCGATAGCGAACAGACCAGGAATAGTGGTCTGCAACTCGTAGTCAACCCAGATACCACCCATCGTGTAGTGAACAGCGGGGAAGATCATCATGGGCTTGTAGTACTTCACGCCATTGATCTCCTTAGCAAACTCGCCGGGGAACACGTCGGTGATCTCCTCGTACATCTCAAAGAGGTTACCGTAGCGCTGCATAATAACGTCGATACCCAGACGGTTGATTGACTCAGAGAAGTCGAGGTAAACAGCCAGACCGGTGTTGTTCACGCCGAAGCCCTTGTCGCAACGCTCCTTAGCGGCACGAGAGGCCACGTCACGGGGAACGAGGTTACCGAAGGCAGGATAGCGGCGCTCCAGATAGTAGTCGCGGTCTTCCTCGGCAATATCCCAAGGATTGATCTCGCCCTTCTGCAGCTTCTTGGCATCCTCGATATTCTTTGGAACCCAGATGCGACCGTCGTTACGCAGAGACTCAGACATCAGCGTCAGCTTAGACTGCTTGTCGCCGTGAACGGGGATACACGTGGGGTGAATCTGAACATAAGAGGGGTTAGCGAAGAAAGCACCCTTGCGATAGCACTGGATGGCTGCGGTGCAGTTACAACCCATAGCATTGGTAGAGAGGAAGTAAGTGTTTCCGTAACCGCCAGTAGCGATAACAACGGCGTTGGCGCTGAAACGCTCCAGCTTACCGGTTACCAGGTTCTTGGCGATGATACCACGGGCACGACCGTCAACAATCACCACGTCTTCCATCTCGTAACGGGTGTAGAGCTTTACCTTGCCGGCCTGTACCTGACAGCTCAGAGAGCTATAGGCACCGAGCAGCAGCTGCTGACCCGTCTGACCCTTGGCGTAGAACGTACGGCTTACCTGAGCACCACCGAAAGAACGGTTGGCCAGCATACCACCGTACTCACGAGCAAAGGGAACGCCCTGAGCCACGCACTGGTCGATGATATTGTTTGAAACCTCAGCCAGACGATACACGTTGGCTTCGCGAGCACGATAGTCACCACCCTTCACGGTATCGTAGAACAGACGGTAGACAGAGTCACCATCGTTCTGATAGCACTTGGCTGCGTTGATACCACCCTGAGCGGCGATAGAGTGAGCACGACGGGGAGAGTCCTGAATACACAGGTTGATCACGTTGAAGCCCATCTCACCCAGAGAAGCGGCAGCACTGGCACCTGCCAGACCGGTTCCTACCACGATGACATCGAGCTTCAGCTTGTTCTTGGGGTTCACCAGACGCTGGTGAGCTTTATATTCCTTCCATTTCTCAGGCACTGGTCCTGCAGGAATCTTTGAATCTAATACTTTTGCCATTTTCAATTTTATTTAGTTTGTGAGTTTTTTAGTTTGTGAGTTAATGAGTTTTTTTATTCGTGATAAAACTTAAAAACTTTAAACTCATGAACTTGATTAGCAGAGACTGCAGCAAGCGCCGTCACAGAGTGAAGGAGCACAACCGAAATAGAAAGCCAGCACCACTACGATGAAGCCCAGCATGAGCAGGGTAACATAGATGAAGCCAATGGTCTTCCAACGGCAGAACCATGTCTTACCACTCAGACCAAGCGTCTGAAGAGAACTCCAGAAACCATGAGTCAGATGGAACCAGATGGCCACGAACCAGATGATGTAGAGCACCACGAAGACGGGATTGCTGAAGGTGTCCTGCATGAAGGCAAAACCGTCAGCGGGATCGTGAGCCACCGGCATCTCAACCAGCTCGGCAAACATCATGTTGTACCAGAAATTGTAGAAGTGCAATAGCAGACCCAAGCAGATGATGATACCCAGCACCAGCATATTCTTAGAAGCCCACTCCACCTTGCCGGCATTCACCGTCGTAGCCACCTCGTAGCGGTTGTCGCCACGGGCCTTGCGGTTCTGAGCCGTCAGGATGAAAGCATACACGATGTGAGCCACAGCCAAACCGGCCAGACCCATTGTTGCCGCTACGGCATACCAGTTGGCACCGAGCAATGCACAGATCGTGTTGTAAGCATCGCCCGAGAACAGCGCAACCAAGTTCATGCAGCAGTGGAACGTCAAAAACAGAATCAGCGAGATGCCAGTTACCGACATCACCACCTTTCTACCAATTGATGAATTAAATAACCACATAAATGATTGAAATTAATGAATAAAAAATATTTGTTTAGATTTATTGTCAAAGCTTTTAGGCGACAAAGATACGGAAAAAACACGAAACCACAAACTATTAGCACAAGAAATCTTGACCTATAGAACAAAAAAAGGCTTCGCATCAAATCACAAACCCATTTTTGATATATCGGGATAGCATTCAGGGCCTGCGCTCCGTTTTTACTTTAAACACGAATGGCCATAAATGACCCATGAGATTTGTCGAAGACCCACGAGAGCTCGCAGTAATTTTCCATGAATAAATTATATGACAATTACATGGTCAATTCATGGGAGCGCGGGCGTCCTCGCCCGCAATGGTGGCGGGCGAGGACGCCCGCGCTCCCATGCAAACAGCTGTAATAAGGGTTAGTTATTCAAGTTTCTGAAGTTATCACTTCGCTAACTTCGTTAACTTCAAAGATATACGACTTGCGAAACTTGAATTAATCCTATAATGCAGCAATCTCCTCGATGCTAAGGCCAGTCACATCAGCAATATCTTCCAAGGCAAACCCCTTGTCTTTCATCTTGCGGGCACTTTTAAGTTGCTCTTCTGCCCGACCTTCTTCCCGACCTTCTGCCCGACCTTCTGCCCGACCTTCTGCACGACCTTCTGCACGACCTTCGGCCCGACCTTCGGCCCGACCTTCTGCCCGACCTTCTGCCCGACCTTCAGCCAGTCCTTCTTGCTTGGCACCTTCAAGTACGTCGTTCTGATACATCAGGATATCCAGGTGGTTGTCGTACTCGGCTCTCTGCTTACGGTCCATCTTCAGATATTCCAAACGCTCGCGAGCTTCCTGAAGTCCTGGCGCAGTGGTATCT